>MDTG01120533.1_pt1 | contig 19164 bp, 17 predicted proteins | sample 811421 | NCBI WGS metagenome assembly MDTG01 (sample SAMN05326645, study PRJNA326480) | marine metagenome | isolation source: seawater | place: Pacific Ocean: South East | collected 2011
AGCAAGAAAAAAATTCAAAAAAGAACAACTTGGTTCTTGATGAACTATACAGGTGATCCTAAAATAAAATTAATTCCAGCAAAAAAAGAGGGAATTACAGAATGTAGATGGGTGCATAAAAAAGATCTAAAAGTTATCTTGCCAAAAGCACATTTGAGAATTGTTTATCTCTTTGATTATTTGAAACAATTACCATTGTATAAAGATTATTTCAAATAATTTAATTATTTGAAATTCTTTGGGAACCTAATTTTATCTATTATTCCAATTCCTTCTTTTATATCCGAGTATTTTTTTACCTTTAAAACTATTGTAACAATCGCACATGTTGGTAATTTTAAAAGGTTATGATTTGCTATTATTTCAATTAAACTATGAAATGTTGGATTATGTCCAACTAAAGCTATATGATTAAATTGATCTGAGTCGATTTTTTTAATTATTGAAAAAATATTGAAAGTATTGGAATTATATATTTCATCATTAATTTCAATTTCATTTATAGGGTAATTTATTTCTGAAGAGATTATTTTAGCAGTGTTAATAGCTCTATTTGCTGGGCTAGAAATAATTTTCTCAAATTTGATGTTTTCATTCATTATAATTTTTCCCATTAATTTTGCGTCTTTAATTCCTCTATCAGATAAAGACCGATCAAAATCATGAACATTTGAAACATCCCAAGATGATTTAGCATGTCTTATGAATGTAATTTTCTTCAAAATAAATATTAGATGCTAAGTGAAAAAAAGAGGGATTTGAAAAAAAAAATTATGTGCATCGAAATTTTTTAATTATTTAATTCAATTTTCTTTAAAATATTGACTTGGGTTTTATTCCATTTATCATTTAAAAACTTAGTTGCAAACCAACTATCCAGAATTTGATTTAAATTTTCAATATTCAAATTATTTAAACTTAAAGCTAAAACGTTTGCATCATTCCATTTTCTTGCACCTGCAGCAGTTTCAGAATCATTACAAAGTGCAGCTCTTATTCCGTTAAATTTGTTTGCTGCAATACTAGCACCAGTTCCAGTTCCGCATAAAACAATTGCTTCATCAGCCTTTTTTTCTAATACTAATTCAACTGCATTTATTGTAGTTTGGGTCCAATCTAAATTTTCTTTACCTTTTGGTCCATAATATATAATTTCATGATCACGTTTTTTTAATTGTGAAATTAATTCATCAACTATTTTAGTTTTTTGATCTGTACCAATAGAAATTATCATAGTTTAAAGTTTGGTTGTAATGAAAGAAAAAGTCAATTTTAAGATATCGCAATTTATAAGAAATAAAAATATTTTTAATAAAAAAAATTATTTTATTTTCTTTTTTATTTGTTTTGTTATTTTAACACTAAATTATTTTAAATCACCAAAAATAAAATATGAGGGAGTTTTAAATTTAGAAAATCTTCATAAGGATGTTGAGGTGTATTTTGATGATTTTGGATCACCTCATATTTTTGCTGAAAATAATGACGATCTCTTTTTCTCTGCTGGTTATGTAATGGCTAGAGAACGATTGTTTCAATTAACTATCAACGCATATACCTCAGAAGGAAGATTATCAGAGATTCTTGGAAAAGAAAGTGTTGAAATAGATAAATTTATACATACTTGGGGTATACCAAGAACTGCAAAAAAAATGGTAAATGATTTAGATAATTATTCATTAAATATTTTGAATCAATTTTGTAAAGGGGTCAATCAATATATCAAAGATTTAAAAAATAATTTACCAGTAGAGTTTAAAATTTTACGAATAAAGCCAATTCAATGGAAACCATATCATATTTCTGGGTTTTCGAAATTGATGGCGTATTCACTTTCACAATCTTGGCATCCAGAAATGTTATTTGGACAAGTTGCATCCATGATGGGTGAAAAGAAAACTTTAGAATTATGGCCATATTTTCCCAATGAAAAACCGGATAAATTACCACAAATTAAATTTGATAATTCTAAAATTCGTAAACAAATTGTTAATTTAGATGAAAAGCTAAGAAACATTTTAGGAACAGATGCAGGACATTTAGGTTCAAATAGTTGGGTTGTTGATGGTTCAAAAACAATTTCAGGTAAACCAATTTTATCAAATGATCCTCATTTAGGAATGACTCAACCATCAATTTGGTATGAGATGCATCTTAATGGTGGTGATTTCAATGTGTCTGGTGTTACATTTCCTGGTATTCCATTTATTATAGTTGGGCAAAATGAAAAAACAGCTTGGGGTTTTACTAATTTAATGTCTGATGATTTAGATTTTTTTCATGAAAAAATAAATCCAGAGTATGAAAATCAATATTTCTTCAATGGAAAATACAGAGATATGAAAATAAGGTATGAAAAAATAAAAATTAGAGGGGATAAAGAAAAATTAATTCAAATAAGAGAAACACATAGAGGCCCTATTATTTCAGATATTCATCCTTTAACTAAAGAACTAAGTAATGTTTTTTCATTTAGTTGGGTTGGTAACGACTATTGGAATGAAATAGAATCTTTCATAAAATTAAATAAAATGGATAACTGGAGCGATTTTTCTGATGCTGTTTCAGGAATGTCTGCTCCAGCTCAAAATATAGTTTATGCTGATATTGACGGGAATATTGGATGGAGAGCAGTTGGTAAAATACCAATTAGAGATGGTGGGAATTTTCTTTTACCGTTACCAGGTGAAACATCAAAATATGATTGGAAAGGTTATGTGCCTTTTGATGAAATGCCATATGAGTATAACCCTGATAGGGGATATATAATAACTGCAAATAATAAAACAATTTCTAACGATTATAATTACTATGTTTCAAGTTTATGGCATAATAGTTCACGTTACGACAGAATATTTGATTTGATAAATGATAGAAACGATTTAAATCAAAATGATATGAAAATAATTCAAAATGATCTTATTTCACCTTTTGCAAAAAAAATATCAAATAAAATAGTTCTCTCTTTTCAAAATCATAATTATTTAAATGAGAACATAAAATATTCCATTGAATTATTAAATAATTGGGATGGAAATTTTAAAAAGAATAGTACTGAGCCTCTAATTTTTAGTGTAATTTTAATGAAATTACTAAAAAATATTTATTTTGATGAAATGAAATTCATTGGAGAAAATGTATACTCTTCTTGGATAGGTCCTGTTAGTGGACGTGGAAATTGGGCAATGTCTTTAAGAAATTTAGAAGGACTAATGACTGGAGAATATTCTTCATGGATAGATAATATTGAAACTTTGAACCATATAGAAAATTTAGATGATATAATAATAAAGTCAGTAAAAGAGGCAGTTACAGAACTTGAAAATGAACTAGGTCATTCATCTGTTAATTGGTGGTGGGGGAGATTACATAAACTAACATTTCGTCATTCAATTGGAAATGAAAGTAAGATTTTAGATAGAATTTTTAATTTTAATATTGGTCCTTTTGAAACTGGAGGTTCATCAACAACTATAAACAATGGTGAATACTCTTTTTCTAAACCTTTCTCTCAAACCGCTGGTGCTTCATTTAGAAGAATAGTTGATTTTTCAAATTTAGATAGTACGTCATTTATTTTAACTACTGGTCAATCTGGAGATTTTCATTCTGTTCATTATAAAGATCAAACCCCACTTTATCTAAGTAATAAATATAGAACCATTTATTTTGATAAAAACTCAATTGAAAATTTTTCAAAGAATAAACTTTTGTTACAATCTGAATGATTTTTTATATAATAATTTTTTCTTTATTTGTTTTTATCATAAAACACTTGTTTTTTTGGAAGCCTTTAAATACCGATTATTTATTCTCAAATGGTCCTTTGATGATCGGACATAGAGGTGTCCCAAATAAACTGCCAGAAAACACAATAGAAGGCTTTAAAAATTTAATTAATTATGGTATTAGGTGTATTGAAGTAGATGTTGTGAGGACAAAGGATGATCATATAATTTGTTCCCATAATTTTGTTTTGGAAATCGAAACTAATGGTTTAGGAATTATAACAAATAAAAATTTTTCTGAAATAAAAAAATTTAATACAGCTGGAAAATTTTTAAATAAAAATCATATTTCAATTCCAAAGTTAACTAATTTGATTGATGAATTACCCGAAAACATTATTTTTAATATTGAAATAAAATCAAGTTCAGTTTTTGATTTAAAATCTGTTCCGTTAGTTTTGAAAATATTAAAAGAAAAAAAAATAAAAAATAGGGTTATCATTTCAAGTTTTAACCCATTAGTTTTATTATTGATTAAAATTATTGATAAAAATTTTGTTACAGCATATTTATGGTCAAATTTTAATGTACCATTAATTTTATCAAAACCTTGGTTTGTCGATTTGATTCACCCAGATTTGATACATCCTGAAGCTCATTTAATTAATAAAAAATCAATTCTTTATTTTAAAAAAAGAGGATTAAAAATAAATGTTTGGACTGTAAATAATATTCCTTCAAAACAATGGTTGTTAAAAAATGGTGTTGATGGAATTATTTCTGACTTCCCAACAGTTTTATTGTCAAATGATACTTTTTGATTCACAATTAAGTTTTATTATTTGATTAAATTTTTTTAAGAAATAATTTACTTAGTTGTAAAAATGTCTATATTAAAAAAAATAGTTATAAAAGGTGCCAAGGAACACAATTTAAAAAATATTAACGTTGAAATACCCAGAAACAAATTTGTAGTGATCACAGGTTTGTCAGGATCAGGAAAATCATCTTTAGCGTTTGATACCATATATGCCGAAGGTCAAAGACGATACGTTGAATCTTTATCAGCTTATGCGAGACAATTTTTAGGGTTAATGGAAAAGCCTGATGTAGATTATATTGAAGGTTTATCTCCTGCAATTTCCATAGAACAAAAATCATCATCAAGAAATCCACGATCTACTGTTGGAACAGTCACGGAAATACATGATTATTTAAGATTATTATATGCTAGAATTGGGAAGCCATTTTGTTATAATTGTGGAGATTTAATTTCAAAGCAAACTGTTCAACAAATAGTAGATTCTGTTTTATCAAATGACATTGGTACCAAATTGCAAATTTTAGCACCAATCGTTAGGGGTAGGAAAGGTCAATTTAAAGAAATATTTCAAAATTTAAAAAGAGAGGGTTTTGTTAGAATTAGAATTGATGGAAAGTTAAAAGATTTATCTGAAAAAATAATTTTGAATAAAAATAAAAAACATGACATTGAAGTAGTAATTGATAGAATTATCATAGATGAAGATATTAAAGAAAGAATTACAGATTCAATTGAACTTGGTTTAAAAATGGGATCAGGACTGATCATTGTAAATATTTTACCTAAAAAAGAACATTTATACAGTGAAAATTTTTCTTGTCCAAAATGTGATTTGAGTATCGAAGAAATATCTCCTAGAATGTTTTCATTTAATTCTCCATATGGTGCTTGCAAGACCTGTGATGGATTAGGTTCAAAAATGGAAATCGATCCAGAATTACTTGTTCCGGATAAAAAGAAATCACTTATTCAAGGTGCAATTCTTCCATTAGGTGAACAACCAAGAGGTAATTGGTACAGTTCAATTTTAAAAAGTTTAGCAGAGCATTATGAATTTAAATTTACTACTCCTTGGTATAGACTATCTGAAAAAGCTCGAAGTGTATTACTTCATGGAACAGGTAATGATAAAATAAAATTATTTTACAAATCAAAAAAATTTAAAGGTGAATATGATGGTGGTTTTGAAGGAATTATTAAAAATTTTGAGCGTAGATACCATCAAACTAATTCAACTGGTATTCGAGATTGGATAGAAAAATTCATGAGTATGCAAAAATGTCCTAGTTGTAAGGGTTCAAGATTGAATAAACAAAGTTTGTCTATTAAAATTGATGAAAAAAATATTGGGGAAATTTCCAAATTATCAATTGAAGATTTATTAAATTTTTTTCAAAACCTAAAACTTTCAAAAATTGATAAAAATATAGCTGAACAAATTTTAAAAGAAGTTAAAGAAAGATTACAGTTTTTAGTTAATGTCGGACTAGAATATTTAACCTTAGATAGAACAGCAACTACTTTATCAGGAGGTGAGGCTCAAAGAATTAGATTAGCCACCCAAATAGGTTCTCAATTAATGGGCGTTTTGTATGTTTTAGATGAGCCATCAATTGGATTGCATCAACGAGATAATGTAAGATTAATTAATACTCTTGAAAAATTAAGAGATCTTGGTAATACAGTTTTAGTAGTCGAGCATGATAGAGAAACAATTGAAAGAGCTGATTATGTGATTGATTTGGGCCCAGGTGCTGGAGAAAATGGAGGAGAAGTTGTTTTTGCAGGTGGACCAATAGAAATAAAAAAATCAAGGAAATCAATTACGGGCCCTTATATTTCAGGTAAGAAAAAAATTGAATTACCTATTGCTAGAAGAATTGGTAATGGAAAGTTTGTATCATTATTTGGAGCATCAGGTAATAATTTGAAAGATATTGATGTAAAATTTCCTCTTGGAAAATTTATATGTGTAACAGGAGTTTCTGGATCTGGTAAAAGTACCCTCATAAATGAAACTTTTTTTCCAATTTTAAGCAGTCAACTTAATCATTCAAGAAAGAAATCTTTAAATTATAAATCAATTGATGGTTTATTATATTTAGATAAAGTTATAGATATTGATCAGTCTCCTATTGGAAGAACACCTAGGTCAAATCCTGCAACTTATACTGGAGTATTTACTTTTATAAGAGAATTATATTCAAATGTACAAGAATCAAAATTAAGAGGGTATAAACCAGGAAGGTTTTCATTTAATGTAAAAGGTGGAAGGTGTGAATCTTGTTGTGGAGATGGAATTATTAAAATTGAAATGCATTTTTTGCCAGATGTATACGTTGTTTGTGAAATATGCAAAGGATTAAGATATAATAGAGAAACCTTAGAAATTAAATTTAAGGATAAAAATATTGCAGATGTTTTGAAAATGACTGTCGACGAAGCATTTAAATTTTTTGAAAATATTCCTCAAATTAATAGAAGGTTGCAAACTTTAAAAGATGTAGGTTTGGGCTATATTAGATTGGGTCAACAAGCTACTACATTATCAGGTGGAGAAGCACAAAGAGTTAAATTGTCTTCAGAGTTATCTAGGATAGGAACTGGGAGAACAATTTATATTCTTGATGAACCAACAACAGGTTTACATTTTGAAGATGTGAAAATGTTATTAAAAGTTTTAAATCGTTTAGTTGATAAAGGAAATACAGTAATTGTCATTGAACATAACCTTGATGTTATAAAAATGGCTGATTGGATTATAGATTTAGGTCCTGAAGGAGGACATAAAGGTGGTAAATTAATTTCTCAAGGATTACCAGAAGATATAATAAAAAGTAAATTATCTTACACTGGGAAATATTTAAAATCAATTTTGAAAGGAAAATTATAATGTCTAAAAATTTAGATTATTTGACAATAAATACGTTAAGATTTTTGGCTGCTGATGCAGTACAATCTGCAAACTCAGGTCATCCGGGTCTTCCACTCGGTGCAGCACCAATGGCATATGTAATTTGGAAAAAATATTTGAAACATAACCCAAAAAATCCAAATTGGTATGATAGAGATAGATTTGTTTTATCGGCTGGACATGGCTCAGCTTTATTATATGCTCTAATACATTTATCTGGTTATGATTTATCTTTAAATGAATTAAAAAATTTTAGACAATGGGATAGTAAAACTCCTGGTCATCCTGAATATGGTCATACACCTGGAGTGGAAACTACTACTGGACCTTTAGGTCAGGGTTTTGCTAACGGAGTAGGTATGGCAATGGCTGAGAGATTTTTATCAAAAAAGTATAATAAATCTAATTTTAATATTATTGATCATTATGTTTATGGCATAGTGTCTGATGGAGATTTAATGGAAGGAATTGCATCTGAAGCTGCCTCAATTGCAGGGCATCTAAATTTAGGGAAATTGATTTATCTTTATGATGACAATAATATTACCATTGATGGTTCTACTGATTTAGCTTTCACAGAAAATGTCTTTAAGCGATTTGAGTCATATAATTGGCATGTTCAAAGTGTTGATGATGGAAACAATATTGATTTAATAGATAAGGCCATAAAAAATGCAAAAAAAGATAATAGGCCATCATTAATAAAAGTTAAAACCATTATTGGGTTTGGAAGTCCAAATGAAGGAACTTCATCAGTTCATGGTTCCCCTCTTGGAGAGGAAGGATTAAAGGAAGCAAAGAAAAATTTAAGTTGGGAATCTAATGATAAGTTTCACATTCCTAATGAAGCAAAAAATAATTTTAGTTCCATTAAGGATGGCAAAACAAAGGAAGACAAATGGAATAAATTATTTAAAGAGTATGGACAAAAATTTCCTGAATTAAAAAATCAATTTGAAAATTCGATTAGAGGTGTTTTTCCTGATGATTGGAAAGATTCATTGCCAGAGTTTAATAAAGCTGATGGCCCCTTGGCAACTAGGTCTGCTTCCGGAAAAGTTTTAAATAGTTTATCAGAATCTATAGATAACTTATTTGGTGGTTCTGCAGACTTAGAACCATCAAATAATTCATATCAAAAAAATAAAAAAGTATTTAACAAAGAAAACTTTGATGGAAACAACATTCATTATGGTGTGAGAGAACATGCAATGGCAGCAATTGCAAATGGTATGGCTGTTCATGGTGGTGTTATTCCGTATGTGGCTACTTTTTTAATTTTTTCAGATTATATGAGAGGAGCCATTCGTTTATCAGCTTTGATGGGAATCAAAGTAATTTATATTTTTACTCATGATAGTATTGGAGTAGGTGAGGATGGTCCCACTCATCAACCAATTGAGCAAACAATGTCGTTACGATTAATTCCTGGTTTAACTGTTATAAGACCAGCAGATGCTAATGAAACAACAAATGCTTGGAAAACAGCACTAGAAAACAATGGTCCTACCGCAATACTCCTAACAAGGCAAAAACTTCCAATTATTGATTCCGATATTGTTACTCGTTCTAATAAAGGGTTAAATTGGATAGAAAAAAAAGAAAATAAACCAGATTTAATCTTATTAGCATCTGGTTCAGAGGTTTCTCTAGCTATAAATGCAAGAGATAATTTATTAAAAGAAAAAATCTCTGCACAAGTGGTATCAATCCCAAGTTGGGAGTTATTTAAAGAAAATAATTTTGGTGGTGATAATATTCCTATTATTACAATTGAAGCAGGGACAACTATTGGATGGTCTAAATTTTATTCAGGTAGAAAAGGTGAATCTATTGGAATAGATAGATTTGGTGCATCTGCACCAGGCGATATCGTTATGGAAAAGCTTGGTTTAAGTGTAAAAAATATTGTTTTGATAGCAAAAAAACTTTTAAGCAAATAATTCAATTTCATCAATCAATTGGAATCGCTTTAGTCTCATATTAAATTGTTATATTACGTAGAATTGTTTTTTGGACTTTTTTGAATTTTCAATGACTAGTAACAATAATATAATTAATCCAATTTCCCAAGATGATGATTTTAATCTTGATCAATCATTACGCCCATCTTCATTTAATGAATTTATTGGACAAAAGGAAGTTATTGAAAATTTAAAATTATATATTGATGCATCTCTTAAAAGATCAGAATCATTAGATCATGTTCTTTTGTTTGGTCCGCCTGGATTAGGAAAAACTACATTAGCTCAAATTATATCAAAGGAATTAAATGTAGGTCTTAAGCAAACCTCTGGACCAGTTATGGAAAGAGCTGCGGATTTAGCAGGAATTTTAACAAATTTAAAAGATAAAGATGTTTTGTTTATTGATGAGGTTCACAGAATTAATAAAGTTGTTGAAGAATATTTATATTCAGCAATGGAAGATTATGGCTTAGATATATTAATAGATAAAGGGCCTAGTGCACGGAATGTTCGATTAAATATAGAGCCATTTACATTAATTGGAGCAACAACTAGATTAGGCAGTTTAACTTCACCCATGAGGGATAGATTTGGTGTTATATTAAGATTAGACTTTTATAATGATGACAGCTTGATGAGGATAATTAAGAGATCTGCTAAAATACTTTCTGTTGAAATTGATTCTGATGGAGCAAAAGAGCTTGCATCTAGATCAAGAGGAACACCAAGAATTGCTAATAGAATTTTAAGAAGAACTAGGGATTATGCTGATATTAAGGCCGATGGTAAAATAACCAAAGATATTGCTATGAAATCTTTATTAAAGTTAGGAATTGATGAATATGGTCTTGATGATATGGATAGAGCAATTTTAAATGCACTAGTACAAAAATTTAGTGGAGGTCCAGTTGGGCTCAACTCTTTAGGTGTTGCAATCAGTGAGGATTCTCAGACAATTGAAGATGTTTATGAACCCTTCCTTATTAAGGAGGGTTTTATTAAAAGAACAGCCAGAGGAAGAGTAGCTGAAATTAAAGCATTTGAGTATTTGGGTATTGAAATTAAAAATAAACAACAAATTTTATTTAAAAATTAGGAGAATTTTATGCTTTTTGAAAAACGAGTAAAACTTAGATTAAATGATTTTGATTATAAGCTTCCAAAATCTAGAATAGCCCAAGAGCCATGGCCTCGAAGAGATCATTCAAAACTTATGGTTTTAAATAAAAAAGATCAAACAATTGAACATAAAAAATTTCATAATCTACCCGAATTTGTTAAAAAAAATGATTTGGTAATTGTAAATGAAACTAAAGTTTTTCCCGCAAGGCTGTTTGCAATTAAAGATAGGACAGATGCAAAAGTAGAAGTTTTTTTGTTAAGAGAGTTAGAAAATGATCTGTGGGAAGTTCTTGTAAAACCTGCAAGAAAAGTGAGAATTGGAAATAAACTTCATTTTACTGATAAAGTACATTGTGATGTAATAGATAATACTGTTTCTGGAGGAAGAGTAGTAAGGTTTGAATATGAAAATGAAGAATTCTATAATATTATTGATAGAATAGGTCATGCTCCATTGCCTCCTTATATTGGTCGACAAGATACTGAGAAAGATAAAGAAAGATATCAAACTGTTTTCGCATCAAATAGAGGCGCTGTAGCAGCTCCAACAGCTGGACTTCACTTCACAGACTCAGTTTTAAAAAAAATTACAGATAAGGGAGCTAAAATCGGTAAAATAGTACTCCATATAGGTTTAGGAACATTTAGACCAGTTCAAGTTGAAGATTTAACAAGGCACACAATGGATTCAGAATATTTTCATGTACCTCCTGAAACAGCTTTGATGATCAATGAAGCCAGAGAGAGAGGGAAAAGAATTTTTGCAGTTGGAACATCATCAGTAAGAGCTCTTGAAACTGTAGTTGTATCAGGTTTTCAAGTTACCCCAAAACGAGGTTGGACGGATAAATTTATTTTTCCACCCTATGATTTTAAAATGACTGATGCTATTATCACAAATTTTCACCAGCCAAAATCAACACTTTTGATGTTATTATGTGCATTCACTGAACGTGAATTTTTATTTAATGCATACAAAGAAGCTTTAAAAAAAGATTATAGATTTTTGAGTTATGGTGATGCAATGATAATAAAATAAGAAACATGAAAAATGCAGGAATAATTTTGGCTGGAGGTAATGGATCCCGATTTGATTCAACATTATCCCAAAAAAAACAATTCATTGAATTTGATGGTGAACCACTTTTTTTTAAATCTATTAGGTGTTTTGACGAATCTCAAGAATTTGAAAAAATTGTTATCTCACTCCCCAAAGATGATTTTCATTATTATAAAAAAAAAATAATTAATTTATCATTAAGCTCAAATATAGATTTTGTTAAAGGAGGAAGTACCAGACAAAAAAGCGTAATGAATGCTTTTAATAAAATTAAAAATTTTTTTGATATTGTTGTAATTCAAGATGGTGTTAGACCATTCATACAAAAATCATGGATAAATAAATTGATTAAATTGATGAATTTATTTGATGGTGCAATCATTGCAATTCCTTCGTACGATACAATTAAAATTTCAAAAGATAAAAAAAAAATAAAAAAAACATTAGATAGAAATGAAATTTGGTTTGCACAAACTCCTCAATCTTTTAGAGTTTCGATTTTAAAAAAAGCATTTGATTATAGTGTAAAAAATAATTTTGAAGCAACTGATGAATCAGGATTAGTAGAAAAAATTGGTGGAAAAGTCGGCTTAGTTTTAGGAAATAAATACAATATAAAATTAACTAATAAACAGGATTTATTGATTGCTAAATCAATTTTAAAAAACTTATGATTAGAACCGGGATTGGATATGATGCTCATCAATTAGATTTTAATTATCCTTTGATAATAGGGGGAGTTAAAATACCATCAAAAAAAGGGAGTATTGGACATTCTGACGGTGATGTTTTATCACATTGTATTGTTGATGCAATGTTAGGTTCTTTATCATTAGGGGATATTGGTAAATATTTTCCCAGTTCAGAAAAAGAATGGAAAAATAAATCTAGTTTATTTTTTTTACACAAAGCAAATGAATTAGTTATTAATAAAGGCTTTAAAATAAATAATATAGATTCAACTATAATTTTACAAGAACCTCAAATTAGCAATTATGTTGAAAAAATTATTGAAACAATTTCAACTGAAATTCAATTATCTAAAGAATATATTTCCGTTAAATTCACCACAAAAGATAGGTTGGGATTTCATAAAAATTCATCTGGTATTGAGGCTTTAGCTATAGTTACTGTAAGTAATTAAAGAGGTAGATATTTCTATAAAATTAAAATCATATGCAAAGATTAATATAGGTCTTAAAATCTTTAATAAAAGATTTGATGGAAGACATAATCTTGAAACTATTTTTCAGGAAATTTCTTTGTTTGATGAAATAAGAATAAGTCTCAATGAGAATTTTACTTTAAAAGTAAACACTTCAGATATTCCTAAAAATGAAGGTAATATATGTTATAAAGCTTTTTATGAAATGAAAAAAAGATTTCCACAAATATCTCCAGTATCTATTGATTTATTTAAAAAAATACCTGTGGGTTCTGGTTTAGGTGGAGGATCAAGTAATTGTGCATCAGTTATGATAGGTTTAATTAAATTGTTTAAATTAAATGTTAATTTAAATTTATTAAAAGATGTAGCTTCAAATTTAGGTTCGGACATTTCATTTTTTTTTCATGGTGGATGTCAATTAGGAAAAGGTTTTGGAGGAGATTTAAAAAAAATTTCTATACCAAAGATAGATTATATATTACTGGTTTTTCCAGATATAAATATTTCAACATCATGGGCATTTAAAAATTTAAAAAACTCCTTGTACGATGAATCAAGTAAATCTAAGTTTAGTGATATTCATAGATTAAAATTTGAATGGAAATCTATGCAAGAGTTTTTTGAAAACGATTTTGAATCTTTAGTATTTCGGACATATCCAAAGATTGGTAATTTAAAAAAAACTTTGCTTCAATATGGAGCAACATATGCTAGTTTGTCGGGTTCTGGGTCGACTGTGTTTGGAATTTTTGATGATTTTGATACTGCTTCACATGCAGAAAAACAAATAAATCAGATGAAAACACACCTCGTTAAACCGATCAATTATAAAAAAATATTCGAATATTAAGCTAAGTGATTCATGGGATGTGGTCTAATGGCAAGACACTCGGCTGTTAACCGGGCTGATGTAGGTTCGAATCCTACCATCCCAGCAATTTTTTGCCGGGTCGTCCAATGGCAGGACTGCGGCCTTTGACGCCGTCAATCTTGGTTCGAGTCCAAGCCCGGCAACCAATATTAGAGTAAATGAGTATGAAAATTTTTTCTGGTAGATCAAATAAATCTTTAGCTAACGAAATTGCAACTAAACTAGATGTAAAAATAGGTAAGTCTACATTTAGACAATTTGCTGATGGTGAATTATGGGTTAAATATGAAGAAAATATTAGAGGTCAGGATGTTTATATTATTCAATCTACTAATCCTCCTGCAGAAAACATTCTTGAGTTAGTATTAATGATTGATGCAGCTGTGAGAGCTTCAGCAGATAGGGTTACAGCTGTCATTCCCTATTATGGTTATGCAAGACAGGATAGAAAAGATCAACCTAGAGTACCAATTTCTGCAAGAGCAATCATGGATATTTTAGCAAGTGTTGGTGCAAAAAGAGTTTTGGCTATGGATTTACATTCTGCTCAAATTCAAGGGTTTACACACTTGCCATTTGATCATTTATATGCTAGAAAAATTATATTAAAATATTTAAAAAATATGCAACCAAGTTTGAAAGATATTGTAATTTTAGCACCAGATGTAGGTAGGGCTCCAATGGCACAATCCTATGCAAAACATCTTGGTGTTGGATTTGCTTTAATTGACAAAAGAAGAACAGAACCTAATAAAGCTAAAGTTCTTCATATGATTGGAAATCTTGAATCAAAAAACGTTATAATTTTGGATGATATGATCGATACTGCAGGAAGTATGATAAAGGCATGTGAAACAGCAATGGAAAATGGAGCCAATTCTGTCATTTCTGTAGCAACTCATGGATTGTTTTCTGATGATGCCATTAATAAAATAATGAAATCATCTATTGAAAAAGTAATTGTTGCAAATACTGTTCAATTACCTAAAGAAAAACAATTTAAAAAACTTGAAATTATATCAGTTGCACCACTCTTTGCAAATGCAATAAAAAATATTCACAGTGGTGAATCAGTAAGTGCCTTATTTAATGTATAAACGGAGGAAAAATGGCGGAATTTAAAATTGAACTCAATCAAAGAAAAGAACTAGGTAATAAGAGTTCAAAACATTTGAGAAACAACAGTATGGTTCCAGGTATTTTTTATTCATCAACTGAACCCCCTTTTCCTTTTTACATAGAAAAAAAACATATGTATGATGCACTAAGATCTTCATCTAGGGTATATTCGATTAATATTAATGGAAAAGAATTATATGCGATTTTTAAAGAGATTCAATATCATCCGGTTTCAGAGGAAATAATTCACATTGATTTATATGGTGTCAGTCTCAAAGATAAAATTAATCTATCAATTCCAATTGTTTTAAAAGGTGAGTCACCAGGAGTTAAAATGGGTGGAATGATGACCCAATCACTTTTAGAGCTTGAAGTGAGCTGTCCAGCTTCTAAAGTTCCTGAATCCATTGATATTGATATTTCCAAACTAGAATTAGGCAATATTTTACATGTATCTGATTTAGAGTTTGATGATTTTGAAATTATTACTAGTGATGATGCAACTATTGTTTCAATTCAAGTACCAAAAGAAGAGCAAGAAGAAGAACAAGAATCAGAGGAAGAAGTTGAAGAAAAATCTACTGATGAAGATGAGAACAATTCTTCACAAAATCAAGGAAGTGAACAAAATTAAAACATTTGTTGGTTTAGGAAATTTTGATTTCAAATTTAGTGATACCAAACACAATGCTGGTTACTGGGTTGTTGATGAGTTGTCAAAACGTTTGTCTGAAAAATTTCAAACATCAAAACATTCTTATGTTTATGCTATTAACAAAAGATATGATATTGTTTTAATTAAACCCACTACAGGAATGAACTTAAGTGGTATAGCAGTAAAGCAAGTTTGCAATAAGTGGCAAATTTCTCCTTCAAATGTTTATATTATTTTAGATGATATTGATTTACCTCTGGGTTCAATAAGAATCAAACCTAAAGGAGGTGATGGTTGTCATAAAGGATTAGAATCTGTTTTGAATCATATGGGTACTAAAAAAATTCCTAGAATAAGATTTGGTATTGCAGCTTCTGATAAAATTAGACCTTCGGAAAAATATGTTTTAAAACCTTTTAGAAAAAAAGATCAAACACTTGTTAATAAAATGATTTTTCAAACAGCAGATGCGATTCAATATTTAATAGATAATGACATGCAAAAAACTATGAATAGGTTTAATCAATGATAGATTTAAATTCAAATTATGTATTTATTTTTATTATACTAAGCTGTGTTTTAGCCTTAATTTATTCATTTATAAAATCCAAATGGATTTTAAAACAAGACCAAGGAAATAATGAAATTAAATCAATTGCTTTTAGTATTCAAGAAGGAGCAATGACATTTTTAAAAGTTGAGTATAGAGTATTATCTTTATTTGTTTTAGCTGTTTCTATTCTATTAGGGTTCTTAGCTTTTCAAAATGAAGAATCAAGTATTTTGATTTCTTTATCTTTTATAATGGGTGCATTCACTTCAGGATTGTCAGGATATATCGGAATGTGGATTGCTACTCATTCAAATTCTAGAACTTCTAATGCAGCTCGAAATAACTTATCCTCTGCTCTAAAAATTGCTTTTACAGGTGGTTCTGTAATGGGTCTTTCAGTTGTTGGTTTGGCAGTTTTAGGTTTAAGTCTATTATTTTTATTTTATCAAAACCTATTTTCTGATGATTATACTAAAATATTAAAAATTTTATCTGGGTTTTCACTGGGAGCATCATCAATTGCATTGTTTGCAAGAGTTGGAGGAGGCATTTACACAAAGGCTGCAGACGTAGGTGCGGACTTGGTTGGCAAAGTTGAAGAAAATATTCCTGAAGATCATCCGCTTAATCCAGCGACTATTGCAGATAATGTAGGGGATAATGTTGGTGATGTAGCAGGGATGGGTGCAGATTTATTTGAATCTTTTATTGGTTCTATTATTGGATCGATGGTTTTAGGTGCAACAATTTTATATATGGGTAACTTCGAATTTAGTTTTGTTTTATTTCCTTTGATCGTAGCATCTTCAGGAATTTTAGCATCAATTATCGGAGCTTTAATTGTTTCTCGGATGACTAATTCTGTTAAGTTGAATAAATCTAAAGGTGAAAAACTTGATGATATAAATAATCCACACAAATCACTAAATACTGGAATTATGACTTCTTCTTTTTTAATGATTCTATTTCTTTTTATTGAAACTAAATATTTGTTACCTAATGAATTTGAATTAAATGGAGTTTTATATTCGAGCTTCGGAGTTTTTATATCAGCATTAATTGGTCTTTTGGCTGGTTTGTCAATAGGTTTTATTACTGAATTTTATACTGGTATGAATAAACCATCTACAAATAAAATAGCACACCAATCTATTACTGGAGCTGCAACCAATGTAATTTCCGGTTTAGGAATAGGTATGCAATCTACAGCTCTTCCTGTTTTAGTAATTGCTTCAAGTATAATTTTTTCATTTTATTTTGCTGGTCTTTATGGTATAGCAATCGCAGCTTTAGGAATGTTAGCTAATACCGGAATTCAATTAGCGATAGATGCATATGGACCAATATCAGATAATGCTGGAGGAATTGCTCAAATGGCTGGTTTGCCAGAAGAAGTTAGAAAAAGAACTGATAAACTTGATGCTGTTGGCAATACAACAGCAGCTATTGGTAAAGGATTTGCAATTGGTTCTGCGGCATTAACTGCTTTAGCTTTATTTGCTGCTTTTATGGTTCAAACTAAAATCAATGCCATTGACATTTCAAAACCAACTGTTATGGCTGGATTATTTGTCGGTGGGATGCTTCCATTTCTTTTTTCTGCATTGGCTATGAACGCAGTTGGTAACGCAGCAATGTCAATGATAAAAGAGGTTAGAAGACAGTTTAATGAAATACCTGAACTTAAATTTGCATTAAAGTTATTTTCTAAAGGAAATATTATGTCTTGGTCAGAAAAAGATAAAGAAGTTTATTATCTTGGAATTAAGAGGGCGGAATATGGTAAATGTGTTGAAATTTCAACTAACGCAGCAATAAAAGAAATGATTTTGCCAAGTTTATTAGCTATAACAAGCCCCATCATTATAGGTTTTATTTTTGGACCAGAAACTTTGGGTGGTTTACTTGCTGGAGTTACTGTTACTGGTGTTTTATTAGCAATTTTTCAATCAAATTCTGGAGGTGCATGGGATAATGCAAAAAAAATGATTGAAGATGGTTTTGATTTAGATGGAAAACAATTTAATAAGGGAAGCGAGGCTCATAAAGCTTCTGTTGTTGGTGATACTGTTGGAGATCCATTTAAAGATACATCAGGTCCATCAATTAATATTTTAATTAAATTAATGTCTGTGGTGTCTTTAGTGATTGCACCATTTATTTCATAATTAAGGAGATTATATGAGATACTATGAAACTATATACATAGTTCATCCTGATTTCGAGGATTCAAGATTAGACGAAATTATGTCTAGTGTTGATAAACACATTAAAAAAAACTGTGATGAAATTGTAAATTCATACGTTTGGGGAAAAAGACGTTTAGCATATGATATCAATAAAATAAGTTACGGTACATATGTTATTGTACATTATTCCGCAAAAAATTCTTTTATGAAGGAATTGAATTCATGGATGAAAATTCAAGAAAATATTTTAGCGAATATGACAATCCGTTTGGAGGAACCACCTACTCAAAAAGAAGAAAAAAAAGTAGTTGAAAATCAATCTGTTGAATTAGATAATATTGAAAAAAGTGTAGATAAAGAAGATCTAAAGGATAAGTTAGATGATATTAAAGATAAAGAAGATTTAAAGGATAAGTTAGATGATATTAAAGATAAAGAAGAATTAGAGGTTAAGGAGTAAATCATGTCAGTTATTGGTAGAGGTAATGTTTGTAAGTTTTGTGAAGATAAATCAATTTTAATTGACTATAAAAATGTAAAAATAATTAAAAAGTTTGTTAATGAGCAAGGTAAAATTATTCCAGGTCGTGTAACTGGTGTATGTGCAAAATGTCAAAGAAAATTAACTAAAGCAATCAAAAGAGCACGAAATATTGCATTGATGTCATACACAGGTGATAGTATTAGTGCTTAAGGAGGAAACTAATGCAAGTAATTATTAAAAAAAAGATTGATAAGTTAGGAAATATTGGAGATGTAATTACTGTGAAAGATGGTTATGCTCGTAATTATTTGATTCCAAGAGGTTTAGTGGTAAAAGCTTCTCCTGGAAACTTGAAAGAAGTTGAATTAATTAAATCTCAAATTCAAAAGAAAAATGAAAAGAAAATTAATGACCAAAAAGAGTTAGCAAAGAAAATATCTAACCTTAAAATAAATATTCCAGTGAAAGTAGGTGAAGATAATCAAATATTTGGTTCAGTTACTTCAACAAA
>MDTG01155381.1_pt1 | contig 19163 bp, 15 predicted proteins | sample 811421 | NCBI WGS metagenome assembly MDTG01 (sample SAMN05326645, study PRJNA326480) | marine metagenome | isolation source: seawater | place: Pacific Ocean: South East | collected 2011
TCTATTCAAAGTCAAGAAAAAAAAGTATTTCCTAAATATAATATGCAAGAGGGCTATTTTGTTTTTGATTTTTTATCAATTAATATGCCAGATAACAGTGAAAATAATATGGGTCTATCAGGTATTCATTATAATCTAAAATTTGATAAATTTTACACAGGTTTGGGTTTTTATGGCTCTGTTATGGGTGAACGGGGAGGTTTTTTTACTTTGGGTTTGAATACTGGTTTCGAAACTTTTATCACTAAAAATTTATTTTTAAATTCTGGAATTCATTTTGGAGGTGGAGGTGGTGCTGGAGCACCAGACGGAGGAGGTGCATTTATTTTACCTAAATTAAATATTGGTTTAAAATTTAAAAAATTTTCATTGTCAACAGGGTACAGTTACATTAATTTTTTTGATGGTGGTAAAATAGAAAATCATCAAGTACATTTAGAATTACAACTACCTTTCAATTTTTACTCTTCAACTTATAAGAACGCAGAAAAAGAATTCTTATTTTCAGATTTAAAAAAATCTAAATGGAATAAAAAACATAGAAAAATGTCTTTTATGTTTAATATTGATAACTTCCAAATCAACGGGATGTCTAAATATCGTGGAAAAACGATTTCTTTAGTTGGTTTTGAAATAAATTCCTACCTTAATAATTATTGGCTTTATTTTGCTAAGTTTGATGGGGCTTTTCAAGGAATTCCCTCAGGTTATATGAACATAATTTTGGGGATCGGACATCATTTTACTTTTAATAAAAACAATAATAACATTATTGTAAAGTTTGGCATTGGGTCTGGTGGAGGTGGTGGAATTGATTCTAAAGGTGGTTTTTTAGTTTATCCTGATATTTCTTTGGAACAGAAATTAACCACCAATACTTTCATTTCTATTAATAAAGGTTATTTAATGAATCCAGATTCATCCTTTGAAACATCTACATTTGGAGTAGGTATTAAGTATTATTCAGAGATAAATAAATTAGATGATAGTAGTAAAATAACTTTCAAAGGGTTTGAATTTATTATTAAACAAGATGCGTATTTTAATGTTGAACGTTATACCAGTAAAACGGAAAATCTATATCAAATTTCGTTTCAAATAAATTATAAAATCAATAACCGTATTTATTTAGCTGGTCAAACTTCATTTGCAAATTTTGGAAATGCAGGAGCTTATGCTGAAGGCACAGTAGGTTTAGGTTTTTTGAGTAATTATTTTATGAAAGACAAAATTCAAATATTTGCACAAAGTTTAATTGGTGGAGCAGGTGGGGGAAACATTGCTACTGGTCAAGGTTTAATAATCAAACCCAGTATAGGCGCTAACTATGAAATGAATTCAAAAATAGCTTTTAGAACTTCTTTAGGAATAGCTAGGGCTACAAATGAATCAATGGATAGTCCTATATTTAGCTTGGGTTTATGCTACCAGTTATCACTTTTAAAATAGAAATTTTAAAATCTAATTTTCTTCTAAATTAAATTCAAATTCACGTCCTCGCATTTTTAGTTTCATCTTTTTATCGCTAAAACTAACTTCAATTCCTGCCATTTCTTGTTTGAAAGTGTTTGAAGATGTAGCATCCATTATTAATGGTTGGTCCATAGATACAGGATTTAAAGCCAGTTTGCCATTAACAGTCAACACCTTAAACTTCATTGGCATCATTTCTGAACTATAAAGACCGTGATATTTTTCTAGCTCTTTTTCAGAAAGATTGATTGATATCTTTATCGGCTTAGGATCAACAAATAATCTTTCTTCTCTGTTAGCAATATTCCATGCTGTATAAAAAATGAGTTTTGTTCTAAGTTCCAGTAAGTCAAATTCAATTTTATCGACAGTGTCAGTTGGTTTGTGATAATCTTCGTGTGTGCCAGAAAAATAAAAAATTACTGGAATACCATTTTTTGCAAAATTATAATGATCACTTCTATAATAAAATCTGTTTGGGTCATCTTTATCATTAAATCTATAATCCAATGTCATATTTATTGTCTCTTGATTTGTCTGTTCTGATAAATTGTGAAGGTCTTTACTATCATGATCAGATCCAATTAAATAAATATAATCTCTATTTTTAGCTTTTCTAGTAGGATCAATTCTACCAATCATATCAATATTTAAATTGACTATTGTATTTTCAAGGGGATATATCGGATCATCATCTGTATAATATTTAGATCCAAGCAAGCCTTTTTCTTCACCAGTTACGTGCAGAAAAATGATAGATCTTTTAGGTCTTTTCCCTCTTTTTACCGCCTTTTTAAAAGCTTCTGCTATTTCCAAAACAGCAACTGTTCCAGAACCATCATCATCAGCTCCGTTGTAAATTTCTCCATCTTTAGTTCCTACATGATCTAGGTGAGCAGAAATAACAACATATTCATTTGGTTTAGTTGATCCTTCAATAATTGCTATTACATTTTCACTCTCAACTTTTTTGGAATTATTTCTACCACCTCTTGAACTGATATTTAATGTTATTGGTTGGAAGTAATCCATATCTGGATCTCCAGGCTTCACATTAATAGATTTGTAATAATTTCTAAGATATTCAACAGCCTTTTTTTGACCTGGTGCACCAGTATCTCTCCCCTCAAATTCGTCGGAAGAATATATTGTCAAATGTTGTGTTAAATCTTTAGCAGTAATTGATTTTGCAAATTTTTTCGCTTTTGAAAACTGTGAAAAATTAAAATTTAAGAAAATTACAGAAATTAAGCAGAGTGATAGAAGGTTTTTCATAAATATGTATTTAAAAAGCAAGATATGAATTATACCCTTAAACTGTTCGAATTAATATAATTAATTAGGAAATTTTTTCTAAAATACTATCCCAAAGTTTAATTCTCATTTTTAGTGCATTTTCAGATGCTACGATTGCTTCTTCCCATTTAATTGGATCGTTTTCACACAAATCTTGAACCATCTTCAGGGCCATGGGACCGTGTTCGTCTGCATCAAGCTCGATATGTCTTTCCAAATAATAAATCAGAAGTTCAGCTTTAATTTCTTTTTCAGCAGAAAGTTTTTTGACAATTTCTATAAACATATCAGGAATTAGATCCTCTCTTCCAAACGTAAACACACTAGCTATTACATGATTTTTATTTGATTTAATAATATCAAAAGTAAAATTCATAAATTCTTTTAACGATTCACTAATTTTTATTTTTTCAACACTTTTTTCAAAAGATTTAGAAAGTTTAATTTCTTCAATAAATTTCTCAATTAAAGTAGTTTTGGCTCCCAACAATTTCATTGATTCTAAATACAATTCAAAGTGACTTTTTGGATTATTATTTAAGTCTACATCACTTTCTTCAGCCAGAACAATTTCGTTAACTAATTTTCCTGAGAAGTTATTTGGATTAGGTGTCCACGGAACCTCAATACACGTTAAATTACGCTGTAATGCTTTAATTAGAGACATGAAATCCCAAACAGCAAAAACATGGTCTTCCATAAAAGTTATGAGTTTTTCTTTACTATTTAATTCTTCATACAGTGGATGTGATATAAGTTTAGATCTCGTTGTTTTTAAATTGTTTTCTAGCTTTGTAATTGAGGACATATTTTTTAATTTGACCGCAAAACTAATTTATTTATTTTATTTTTTATAGCTTGACGAACAAAAGTATTACAAACTCATTTAAAGATGCATTTAGATATTTTAATAACTTATGTTTTTTCCTCATTTTTATTAACTATCAGTCCAGGTCCTGACATTCTTTATATAATTTCTCAAAGTATAACTAGAGGTAAAAAAACAGCAATTATTACATCATTTGGATTGACAACTGGGCTTTTGTTTCATACTTTTTTTGTGATTTTTGGTTTAAGTTTTTTTATTAAAGAAAATGAAAATATTTTTCTCTTTTTGAAGATAATAGGCTTTTTCTATTTTCTTTATTTAGCACTAATGGTTTTTATAAATAGAAAAAACAAAATAAAACTAGAATTAAATAAAACCAAGAGTTTTAATTCTTTTAAAAAGGGTTTATTAATGAACTTAATTAATCCAAAAGTCAGTATTTTTTTCATCGCTTTTTTTCCCGGATTTGTTTTTAATGAAAATTTAAATGTTGAATTTCAATTTTTAATTTTAGGTTTAATATTTTGGTTTCAAGCCAATCTTATTTTTATTGCTGTTTCTATTTTTTCAAATAAAATAAAAAATCTGATTTCCAGTAATAACTTTTTTTTTAGAAAAAAATACATTGTAGAGATTTGCATTTATGTTTTTATTGGACTTTGGATATTAAAATAATAAAAGTCCTAAATTTATAATATGTCTAAAATAAAAGTTGTTGAATGTCCCAGAGATGCAATGCAAGGCATTAAGTCTTGGATTTCCTCCAAAGATAAAGTTGATTACATTCAATCTTTACTCTCTGTTGGTTTTGATATTTTAGACTTTGGAAGTTTTGTGTCACCTCGGGCTATTCCTCAACTTAAAGATACAGATTATGTTATAAAAAATTTAGATTTAAGTTTAACACAGACTAAGCTTTTATGCATTGTTGCTAATTTAAGAGGAGCTAAAAATGCTTGCGAATTTTCTCAAATTGATTTTTTAGGTTATCCTTTTTCAATTTCAGAAAATTTTCAAATGAGAAACACCAATAAAACAATAAACCAATCCATTAACATTTTGAGAGATATAGTCAATTTGTCAAACAAATCAAACAAAGAGGTTGTTGTATATCTTTCAATGGGTTTTGGAAATCCCTATGGAGACCCTTGGAATTATGATATTGTACAAAAGTATATTGATTTACTTTTTAATATGAATATTAAAAATATTTCACTTTCGGATACTATTGGTGCTGCTAAAAAAGAAGATATTTCACATATATATTCAAAAGTAATAAGTGATTATCCTGATATTGAGTTTGGAGCTCATTTTCATACAAAAAATGATAATTGGTTTGAAAAAATTGATAGTGCTTTCAATGCTGGTTGTTACAAATTTGATTCTGCCATTCAGGGATTTGGAGGATGTCCAATGGCAAAGGATGAGTTAACAGGAAATTTTCCAACGGAAAAGTTAATCTCATATTTTAATACTAAAAAAATCCCTTTAAATATAAATTCTCTCCAATTTGAAGCATCTTATAATATTGCATCAAAAATTTTTACAATTTATAAGTAATTGACAATAAATAATATAAGTAAATAATCCTTTTTTTTCAATTATCTTTATTTAGAATAATTAAAAATAAGCTTGTTTTTAACCTTTCTGTGTATTATTTTCGCACCATAATTAAAAAATAAACTTTAATATGAATGTTATGAAAATTAAATTTTTACCTAAATATTTACTAATAGCTTGTCTATCATTATTTGTTATTTCTTGTTCAGATGATGACGATGTAGTAGTCGACAACACAGTGACTCCACCTTCAGACTATACATTTGAAAGAAATGGAGCAACCTCTGTTTCTTATTCTGGTCAAACGGCTAGATTAAAAATGGCTAATGAGTTGTCTAGTGCAATGAATAATGCTTCATCTACCAAATCAGGCTTAACTAATATGTTTGATAATGGAACTGGATTTACAGATGCTACATTGGATGCTACTGGAAAAAAAATAGGAAACAAAACTTTTGCATCGGCTGTTGCTAGCTCTACTGTAAAACCAAAATTCGATGCATGGATAACCGATTTTGTAGATAATGTAGCACCAAAATTTGCAGTTACTGCTACAAACGGGACTGCTGGATTTTTACAAGATGCTGGTTCAACCAAAAAACGTTATGTAAATGCAAATGGTCATGAGCTCAATCAACTTTTTACAAAAGGTTTAATTGGTGGTATGGCCGCCGATCAAATAGTTAACGGTTATTTATCTCCTGCTAAATTAAATGGGGCAAAAGCTGGAAATGATGCTGGCACTATGTACGCTGAAGGTAAAAATTACACATCTATGGAACATTATTGGGATGAAGGTTTTGGTTATTTATATGGGCTAGACGATCAAAAAAAACCAACTTTGGGTGCAACTGGCGATGTCTTGTTAAATAAATATGCTAAAAAAATTGAGGATTCTAATTCACCTGGAATTGCAAAAAAGATTTATGATGCATTTATTTTAGGAAGAGCAGCTATAGTTGCAAAAAATTATACTGTCAGAGACGCTCAAGCGGTAATTATTCAACAAGAAATTTCGAAGATAATTGGTTATAAGGCAGTGGATTATTTAGAAGATTTTGTAAATAAAGCCACAGCAGGTGTTGCAGGGTCTGGTGAATGGAGAGCTGCTGCATTTCATTCACTTTCTGAAGGATATGGTTTTATCTTAAGCCTACAAGTAACAAATGATGGTACTGGCAAACCATACTTCACTAATGCTGAAGTCAATACAATGCTTGCAAAAATGTCAAATTTTTGGACAGTTAACAATGCTGATCTTACTGCAATGGCTAACGAAATAAAAACAAAGATGTCTTTGTAATTTAATTAATGTAATATGTTTAAATTTTAAAAAAATTATTTTTTGACTCAGCATTTATAATGCTGAGTCTTTTTTATTTAAATCATTTAAGATGTATAAAAAATTTTTTCTTTTACTTTTAACTTCGTTTCTATTAGTTCAATGTTCTAGTTCTGATGACGATAGTAATACTATGGACCAAACAGCTAGTTATGATAGATCAAAAATGTTGATTCATTGGGTTGATAATATTATTAATCCCGCATATTCCGCATTTAACACAGACTTATCCAATTTAGATAGCTCAACTAAAGCTTTTGTGGCTAATCCAAACCAATCTAATTTGGATGACTTAAGAACCAAATGGTTGGTTTCCTACAAGTCATGGCAACATGTAGAAATGTTTGATATTGGTAAAGCAGAAGAAATTTATTACAGATTAAAAATGAATGTTTATCCAATTGATCAAACATGGCTTGAAAACAATATATCAAACGGTTCTTATGATTTGGACAAGCCAGAAAATTACGCCGCTCAAGGTTTTTCAGCTCTTGATTACATGTTATATGGCTTAGGTGCGGATGATACTGAAATATTAAATAAATTTAAATCTGGTGTTAAGTATTCTAATTATTTAACTGCGCTAGTGAACAAAATGGCAAGTCTAACAAGTACAGTTATTGCTGATTGGACAAATAACAGAGAAACTTTTATCGGTTCCACAGACAATACTGCCAGTTCAAGTACAAATAAACTTATCAATGATTTTATCTTCTATTATGAAAAAGGATTTAGAGCTAATAAAATAGGTATCCCTGCTGGTGTGTTCTCAGGTGGATCCTTACCCTCAAAAGTTGAATCATTTTATAAAAAAGATATTTCAAAGGACTTGGCTTTAGAAGCAATGGAAGCTAATATTAAATTTTTTAATGGAACTTCATTTGATGGTTCTTCTTCAGGACCAAGTTTAAAATCATACTTAATTCATCTTAACAGTACTAAAAACAACACGAGTCTATCTTCTACAATTGAAACAAAATTACAATCAGCTAAAAATAGTATAAATTCATTATCTAATAATTTTGTTACCCAAATACAAACTGATAACAATAAAATGTTGACAACCTACGACCAAATACAAACTGTTGTTGTTTTGTTAAAAGTAGATATGTTACAGGCCTTTGATATAAGCACAGATTATGTAGATGCTGATGGTGATTAAAATATTATACTTAAATTTAATTTAAGATTCTTTAACATTAAAGGATCTTTTTTTTTAAAAGTGATTAGTTCAAATTATTTCAATAAAAAAACCAGTTCTGCTCCATTGGCTGTTTTTCGAATAGGCTTTGGTTTACTGATGTGTTACAGTATTATTAGGTTTTGGTTGAAAGGTTGGATCGAAACACTTTATTTGCAGCCTAGTTTTCATTTTTCATATTACGGTTTTAAATGGGTAAAACCATTTGATGATTTTACTTATGTATTGTTTTTTGTTTGTGGGCTTTCTGCTTTTTTAATTGCTATTGGCCTTAAATATAGATTATCAATATTATTGTTTTTTTTAAGTTTTACATATATAGAGTTAATGGATAAAACAACTTATTTAAACCATTATTATTTTATTAGTATTCTAAGTTTTTTAATGATATTTATACCTGCAAACGCTACATTTTCAGTTGATAATATAATTAAAGGACAAGATTTTAAGAAAGTTTCTGCGTGGACTATTGATTCTTTAAAGGTTCTTTTAAGTATTGTATATATATATTCCGGTTTGGCTAAATTGAATTCAGATTGGTTGTTTGAAGCCATGCCATTAAAAATTTGGTTGCCATCAAAATTTGATCTTCCAATTATTGGTGAAAATTTATTACAGTTTGAATGGGTTCATTATGCTATGAGCTGGGGGGGAATGTTTTATGACTTATTAATACCATTTCTTCTTTTGAATAAAAGAACTCGTATTTTTGGATTTGTATTGGTGGTTTTTTTTCATCTTTTTACAAGAGTTCTGTTCCCTATTGGAATGTTCCCATACATCATGATCATGGGGTCTCTTATTTTCTTTGATTATAAGTTTCATGTAAAAATTCTAAATTTTTTAAGAAATTTTTTCATTTCGCTAAAAAAAACAAACATTTTTTTCAATAATATAAACTGTAAATTAATTGATGTTTATGAAATGAAAAAAGAGAAATTAATTTTATTTATAATTTCAATATTTTTTATTTTTCAGTTTTTAATGCCTGTTAGGTATTTATTATATCCTGGTGAACTATTTTGGAATGAACAAGGTTACCGATTTTCTTGGAGAGTTATGTTAATTGAAAAAAGAGGTTATTCAATATTTAAAATTGTTGATAAAAGTTCAGGTGATTTTTTTTATGTAAATAATGAAGATTTTTTAACCCCTTTTCAAGAAAAACAAATGAGTTTTCAACCAGATTTTATTTTAGAATACGCACATTATTTAGGAGACACATATACACAGAGAGGATATAAAAACATTCAAGTTTTTGTTGATAGTTATGTCGCATTGAATGGTAGACCTAGTCAGCGATATATCGATGAAAAAGTGGATTTGTACAAAGAAAAAGAGTCTTTTTTACACAAAGATTGGATATTACCATTTAACGATGAAATTAAGGGATTATAAAATATTACTATTACTTATTTTTAGTTCTTATTCTTTTTCTCAGAATAAGATTTCAGGAATTGTTTCTGAAAATGAAATAGGTATTGCTCTTGAAAATGTTTCTATTTATGATAATGAAAGGGGTCTTATAACAAAAACAGATGATTTAGGTTATTATGAATTAATCACTGAAAAAGAAAAAATTACATTAGTTTTTTTTACTGAGGGATATTCTCCTATTCAAAGAACTATAAAAGTAGACAAGGATGTAAAGCTTGACATTTCTTTTTCAATTTCTTTTTTAGAGCTTCCAGAAGTGATAATTAAAGCTAATAAAGAAAAAATCTTTGAATTGTCCAAACTTAGGGATGTTGAAGGCACTTCCATTTACGCTGGAAAAAAATCAGAAGTAATTTCAATGGACTTGTCGATGGCAAATTTAGCTTCAAATAATTCTAGACAAATATATAGTCAAATTGCTGGTCTGAATATATATCAAAATGACGATGCTGGTTTACAGCTTAATATTGGAGGTAGGGGATTGGATCCAAATAGAACAGCTAACTTTAACACCCGTCAAAACGGATACGATATCAGCGCCGATGCACTAGGTTATCCTGAAAGTTATTATACCCCTCCCGCTGAAGCTCTAAAAGAGATTCAAATTGTTAGAGGAGCTGCTTCCCTTCAATATGGAACACAGTTTGGTGGATTGGTGAATTTTATTTTAAATGATCCGGTAAGGAATAAAACATTTGAATTAATATCTCGAAATTCCATTGGTAGTAATTCTCTTTTTACAAATTTTACTAGCTTTAGTGGAACATCAAAAAAAATTAGCTATTACTCTTTTGTGAATTTTAAAAAGGGAAATGGTTTTAGACCAAATTCAGATTTTGAGTCCTTTAATACATTTTTAAATATTAGATATCAATTTTCCGAAAAATCAACTTTAAGTGGAGAGTTGACTTATTTAAATTATTTAGCGCATCAAGCAGGAGGTTTATCCGATAAAATGTTTTATTCTGATCCATTTCAAAGTAATAGATCTAGAAATTGGTTTGGCCTAAATTGGTTTTTATATAATTTAAAATTCAACCATGAATTTCAAACTGGGACTAACTTTAGTTTTAACTTTTTTGGCTTAAACGCAAGCAGAGATGCATTGGGTTTTAGAACCAACAGAGTTGATCAGATTGATTCTGACAATGAGAGAGATTTAATAAAAGGAGAATTTCAGAATTTAGGTTTTGAATCACGTTTCTTACACCGTTATTCACTTAAAGACAAAAATAATGTCTTTTTAATTGGGTTTAGGTTTTACAAGTCTAACAATGATAGCCAACAGGGTCCTGGAAGTGCTAATTCAGATGCTGATTTTAATTTTAAATTAGATGATTTTCCTAATTACAATAATCAGTCTAAATACAATTATCCTAATTTAAATTATTCTGTTTTTGCCGAAAATATTTTTTATTTAAGTGATAAACTTTCTCTAACACCAGGATTTAGGTTCGAACATATTAAAACTCAAAGTAAAGGATTTTATAAAAAAATTAATTTAGATGCAGCAGGAAATGTAATTTTGAACAAAACTGTTTTTGATGATGAAATAAGAAAAAGAAATTTTCTTCTTTTGGGTTTGGGAATAAGCTATAAATCATCTAAATCATTTGAATTTTATACTAATTTTTCACAGAATTATCGCTCTGTAACATTCGCAGATATAAGTATTTCAAATCCAGCATATTCAATAAGTCCCAATATTTCAGATGAAAACGGATCAACTTTTGACTTTGGTTTCAGAGGAAATTACAGAAAGAAATTTACATATGATATTGGTTTTTTTACTCTGTTGTATAAAGACAGAATTGGTTTTGTTCAAAAAGCATTCAAAGATGGAAGTGTAAAAAGCGAAAAAGGAAATGTTGGAAATGCTACGATGTATGGTATAGAATCTTTATTAAACTTTAATCTGAGTAATATTTTTATTAATGACAAAAATTATAGTTTTAATTATTTTATTAATTCATCGATTATTAATTCCAAATATACAAGTTCTGTTGTTCCAGGTGTTAAAGGTAATAATGTTGAGTTTGTTCCAAAATTGAATGTTAAAACTGGATTTAAATTTGGTTACAAAGATCTGATGTTTAATATTCAATATACCTACTTATCTAATCAATTTACCGATGCCTCTAATGCAATTGAAAGTAATCTTAGTGGACTGATTGGAGAAATTCCAAAATATGATATCCTCGATGTTTCTACCTCTTATTTTTATAAGAAGTTTAAAGTTGAAACTGGCATTAATAACGTTTTGGATAACCATTATTTTACAAGGCGAGCAACCGGATACCCTGGTCCCGGAATTATTCCTTCTGAGCCAAGATCAGTTTATTTAACAGTGCAGGTTAAAATTTAATTTTCACAAAAATCAACTTTTATATCTTCAAATGCTAGAGACTTGAAATCACTTACATTTTCAAAATCTAATAATGTTTTGAGTTCTTCAAACTCAACTCTACTAAAAACAAGAATAAGATTGTGTTGATTAGTTGGAATAGGAATCGATTTTGAATTTATTATGCCATATTCGTTTTCCCAATATTCAATATCGACAAGTTCCATATAATTTTTAAAATTATTTAACTCTTTCTCAGATAATTCTAAAAATATATTTTTAAAAGTGAGATTAAATTTTTCGCATGAACTGCATCTTCTTATCATTCCAGATTTAGTTCTATTTACAAATTTTATATTTTTTTTAGACATACATCAACAAGGATTCTTTTTTGAAACTTCATTTTTTAAAGCCTTACAGGCTTTAAAAGTGGGAATATTGTGAGATGGAACTTTTAGTGTAGTGTTTTGTGTAATATTTCTAGCAATTTTTTCTGCTCTTTTTTTTATTGCAAAAGTGCCAAATCCTCTTAAATAGACATTTTCACCATTAATGAGTGCATTTTTCACCTCTGTCATGAAGCTTTCAATAACAAAGGAAATATTATTTTTTTCTATGTCACTGTTTTTGGAAATTTGTTTTATAATATCTAATTTTTTCATTTTAATAGTTTATGTACGATTCTATTAATGGATTTATTTGATTTTTTTCATTTACTTGATCTGAAAAAAGTACCATGTATAAAGGTTTGTTATTTAATGATTTTTTTAAACTTAAATCTTTTTTTCTGTCATAGACTTCCTTCCATTTATTCCTCACATTTTCCCATTTATTTTTATTTATATTCCACCAATCTATTGCTGCTTTACATTTACTATCGTCAACTTTTACATAATTATTGTACCCTTTTTCATCTGCAAGTATGACGTCCCTTTTCCCATTTTCTCTTACTATTTTTGAATTGTTTTGATCATGAATCCAACCACCTATCGAAGTTTCTTGTCTATTGCCTCTTTGCATCACATTATAATCATTTCTTTTGCTATATTCTCTCCTTGGTAATGGAGCTGAAGTTGTATTTTCCCAATAACTTTTGCCGTCAACATGTACCCAAGTGCCAGATCCTTCATATCTTGGACTGTCGTCTACTTGAAAAACTTTTTGAGTCCATTGACCTTTAACTTCTTTTTTGTTTTTTTTAACATATTTCCATAAATTATCATGATCGTACATATAAAAATCAGTATTTTGAAATAACCAATCCTGCCTCCAATGTTTAATTATGTATGGTTTTTCCTCACTTCCTGAAACTAAAATGTGTTGGATTGAAATTTGGTTTTTATCATCTTTGACTAATTGTGCCCATTCAAGACCACCTGACCTGTATTTTTTTGAGGGATTATAATCTTTATTTTCTGTCTTAATAAATGTTTCAGCAAAATCAAACGTAATTTCAAAACAACCGCACATATTCTTAATTGAGCTTATGTCTTTCTTTTTTTTGCTCTGTGCACCTAATGTGCTTATTATTAATAATATAAATATATTTAGTATTATTTTTTTCATGTCATTTTTTTTTAATCATTATATTTATTTAGAATGAATAAAAATAAGTTATATTTTTTAATTTATAAACTTTAATATTAATTATATTTAAAATTGTTAATTAATTTATTATTAAGTAAATCTCAATTAAATGTCCACAAACTCTAATTATTTAAATAACATTATACATAGCAGAAGGTCTATTTTTCCATCTGAATATAATGACTCTCCGATTTCGAATGAATTTATTAAGATGCTGCTCTCCAACGCAAATATGGCACCATCTCACAAACTTACTCAGCCGTGGCGGTTTAAGATTCTTCAAAATAAAGCAAAAGCAGATTTAGCTAATTTTTTAATAAATGAAAATATCTCCTCAAAAAACTTTGGTTCACTTTCTAAGTTTAAAAAACAAAAGATTAAAGAAAAATGTTCCAAATCAAGTGCTATTATAGTGATTTGTATGCAAAGAGATCTATCCAATTCTGTTCCTGAGTGGGAAGAAATTGCCTCTACTTCAATGGCAGTTCAAAATATGTGGTTAACCTGTACTTCAAATAATGTGGGATGTTACTGGAGTAGTCCTAAATCCATTGATAAAATAGGAGACTTTATAAAATTAAATAAGGGAGAACGCTGTTTAGGTTTTTTTTATTTGGGCAATTACAATGCAAACAAAAAGAACATTATTAATAGAGATCCTGTAAATAAAAAAGTAGAATGGCTAAAAAAAATTATACTTTAATAATTTTATTTTATATAACTAAATTATTTTCTTTTTTTTATTTCTTTGCATACCTTGCAGTTTAGAATAAATCTAAATAATTACCATGAAAAATATATTTTACTTATTAATAACTTCCCTGGTTTTAGTTGGCTGTAACACAAATAAAAAAGAATCAAATGAAGTTAATTTGTATAGTCAAAGACACTATGCAGTTGACGAGTTACAATATGAAAATTTTACAAAATTAACAGGAATCAAAGTTAATTTTATTAAAGCTAATGCTGACGAATTGATTGAAAGATTAAAAAATGAAGGAGATAATAGTCCAGCTGATTTGTTTGTTTCAGTTGATGCTGGTAAGCTTCAAAAGGCAAGTGAATTGGGATTACTTCAAAAAGTCAATAACGAAAAAATTAACAATAATGTTTCGGATGATTTAAAGGACAAAAACGGTTATTGGGTTCCGATAACATACCGAGCAAGAATTATTGTTTACAGTAATGAAAGAGTTAACAAAAATGAATTGAGTACTTACGAAGATTTGTCCAACGAGAAATGGAAAAACAAAATTCTAGTAAGGTCCTCGTCAAATGCATATAATCAAGCATTGATGTCTTCTTTGGTAGCTAATTTGGGTAGTGATGTTGCATCAAACTGGTCTAAAGGTGTAGTCCAAAATTTTGCTCGTGATCCTAAAGGAAGCGATAGAGATCAGGTTAAAGCTATCGCTGCTGGTCAAGCGGATCTAGCAATTGTAAATTCTTATTATATTGGTCTTCTTTTATCTTCAGAGAAAGAGGAAGAGTTAAATGCTGGTAAATCAGTTTCTGTATTTTTTCCAAATCAGGGTGAAAATGATAGAGGAAGTCATATAAATGTTTCTGGAATTGGATTAGTAAAAAATTCTCCAAATAAGAATAATGCTATAAAATTGATGGAGTATCTCACAAGCATAGAAGCTCAAAAAACCTATGTTAATAACAGTTATGAATATGCTGCAAATCCAAAAGTTAAACCTTCAAAAATTGTTCAAGAGTGGGGCTCCTTTAAAAGAGATAGTTTAGATCTTAATATGCTAGGAATATATAGGCAGGAAGCAATACGTATTTTTGATAAAACAGGTTGGAAATAAAAAATAAAACACTAGTATTTGAAAATAAAAGATGGGTAATAGGTAGCGTATTATTATCATTAATATTGTTAATACCAATATTCACGCTTTTTTACAAATTATTTTCTTATCGTGGAAATTCTTTTGAATATTTATGGGAAAATATTCTTTGGGATTACTCCTTCAATACATTTTATTTAATTTTTATAACTGCTTTTTTTTCTCTTATTTTCGGTATCGTCCCAGCTTGGTTTATAAGCATTTACGAATTTAGAGGTAGAAAATTTTTGGATGTAGTTTTGTATCTTCCTCTAGCTATTCCCTCCTATATAATGGCTTTTACATATAGTGACATATTAAGTTTTACAGGTCCAATACAAACCTTTTTAAAAAAAAATTTCTTTATTATTTCAAACTTTTTCAATCAAGATTATTTGCAAATTGAAATATTAGGAATTATTATGGCATTAGCCTTATATCCATACATATACACCGTCTCAAGACTATCTTTTAGCATGGTCGGTGCGAATTACATCAATATATCTAAAAATTTAGGGCTAACCTCTTTTAAAACATTTTATAAGATCATTTTACCTTTATCAAGGCCTGCAATTTTTTCCGGTTTATTTCTAGTCTTAATGGAGGTTTTAAATGAATATGGAGCAGTAAAATATTTTGGTGTAAACACATACACTACAGGAATTTTCAGAGCTTGGTTTTCTATGGATGATGTTGGAACAGCGATACAACTATCAACTATTCTTTTAATTGTTGTGTTTTCTTTTTTTTACATTGAAAAGTATTATAATTCAAAAAGAAAATTTTATTATCGAAGTAATTCGAAAATTCAGTATCTAACCAAATTATTGGGATTAAAAAAATATTTTGTCATTTTAATTTGTATTGTTCCATTTTTGTTTGGTTTTTTAATACCACTTTTTTTTATAAGCAACAATGTTTTTTTAACATTCTATAAGACTGATTTTGGAGATTTGTTTGAGTTAACATATAATTCGATTTTAGTTTCTAGTATTTCATCCTTTTTAATTATTGCAATAGCATTATTTTTTTTATTTGTAGAGAAAATTTCAAAAACTCGTATAAATTATTTTATAAGTCAATCAATATCTATGGGATATGCGGTTCCTGGTGCAGTGATAGGACTGGGTATAATTATATTTTTTACATATTTAGATAGTTTATTTTACTCTTTTACATTTTTGGGTTCTTTTATCTTATTAATTTTCGCTTACTGCATAAGATTTCTGGCAGTTGGTAAATCACCAATTAAATCAAGTTTAGAAAAACATCCAGATTCTTACGACGATACCGCAAAGAATTTAGGATTAGGTCCGTTAAAACTTTTACAAAAACTTCATTTTCCAATTAATAAGTTTGCATTGATAACGGCTTTTATTGTTACTTTTATCGACTTAATGAAAGAGTTGCCCATAACACTGATTTTAAGACCGTTTAATTTTGATACATTAGCAACCCAAACATATGAATTTGCAGTGGAAGAAATGATTCCATTGTCAAGTATATATTCTTTTATGATAATTTTTATTGGCAGTATTTTATTGTTTTTTTTAAAAAATTTAATTAATAAACAGGCTAATGTATCTTGAGGTTAAAAATTTGGTTAAGTATTATTATGACGATATTCCAATAATAAAAAAATTAAACTTTTCTGTAAAGAAAGGAGAAATTATTTCTTTTTTAGGAGAAAGTGGTTCTGGTAAAACTACTTTTTTGAAATGTATTTCTGGTCTTGAGAAAATAAACTCAGGAACCATATTATTAAATAAAACAATTTTAAATAATAAAAATATATTTATAAAACCTCAAAACAGAAAGATAGGTTTTGTATTTCAAGATTATCCTCTTTTCCCCCACTTAAATTTGAAAGATAATATAACTTTCAATCTGAAGCCAAAGTTCGTTAAGAATTTAGATTACATGATTTCATTAACAAGACTTAAAAATTTATTATCACGATATCCTCACGAACTCTCAGGTGGTGAACAACAGAGAGCCTGTATTGCAAGGGCATTGATAAGAGAACCAGATTTACTTTTGTTAGATGAACCTTTTAGTAATCTGGATTCTAATATTAAATTTTCGATGAGAGATGAAATTTACAAAATAATAAAAGAGACTAATACAACTACTATTTTAGTAACTCACGACATTAACGATTCTTTGAATATTGCCGATAGAATTTTAATATTTAAAGCAGGAGTTTTACAACAGTATGACAATCCAGTTAATATGTATTGCGAACCTGCTAATTGTTATTGCGCCAAAGTTTTGGGAGATTTAAATCAAATTGATCTTGATAATAAGACATTTTACTTAAGACCCGAAAATATTGATATTGTCAAAAAGTCGAAACATAAAGTATATATTGAAAAATGTTTCTTTCAAGGAAAAGAATATAGAGTGACAGGTAAAATAAATGGTCATAGTTGGTGTTTTTTTTCTAAAATTCCACTGAAATTATTTGAAAATGTATGTATTAGTTACAATCCAAAAGATTTAATATTTTTCGATTCGATGTGCAATAATTTTTTTGAATAATTGATATTTAAAAAATTTAAATTCATTCTAAACAATCTTTAGCTTAATTTTATTAAGAAAAATAATTATGAGCATAAGAACTAACAATACTTGTTTAAATTGTGAAAACCTAATAAACAATTTAACATGTTCAAAACATCAAACCAAGGTTGATATTTTAAATGTTTGCGACAGTCATTCTTATAAAGATGTGTTTTCTAAAGAATCTAATTGTACCAATTGTAGTTCATTCCATTTATCTTCATGCAGCCATCCAGATTCCGCTTCATCTGGAATGTTGTGTTTCGATTGGCAACCCTCGCATGGTTAGAGCATATTAATTATGAGCCACTACATACTGCAAATTTTAGTATATTTGCATGCAATTAATTATATAGTTAATTGCTATGAAAAATCCTCAAGATAAATTTATTGGAACTGGACTTACTTATGATGATGTTTTATTAGTCCCATCTTATTCAGATTTTTTACCTAATCAAGTAGACCTAACTTCAAAATTTTCAAAGAATATTAATTTAAACATACCTATTGTTTCCGCAGCAATGGATACTGTAACAGAAAGTAAAATGGCAATTGCCATGGCTCAAGAGGGTGGTTTAGGCGTAATTCATAAAAGTATGTCGATTGATCTCCAAGCTGAGGAAGTAAGAAAAGTAAAAAGATCAGAATCAGGAATGATTTTAGAGCCAATAACATTGACTAAAAATGCCTTGGTTTCTAAGGCAAAAAAATATATGAAAGAATATAGTATTGGAGGAATTCCAATAGTTGATAATAACCATAAGTTGATAGGAATTATAACAAATAGAGATTTAAGATTTGAAAATGAAAATAATAAACCTATTGCTGAAATAATGTCCAAAAATAATATTGTTACTGGTAAAGAAGGTATCTCAATGAAAGATGCAGAAATGATTCTTCAAAAACATAAAATTGAAAAACTTCCCATTGTAAATAAGGATTATAAGTTAGTTGGACTAATAACATTCAGAGATATTCAAAAAATTTTAATAAAACCAATTTCTAATAAGGATAAATTTGGAAGATTAAAGGTTGCTGCCGCAATTGGAGTTTCTAAAGATTCACTAAATAGATGTTCTGCTTTGCATGATGTTGGAGTTGATGCAATTGTAATTGATACTGCTCATGGTCATTCAAAAGGTGTATTACAAACTTTAAAACTTGTAAAGAAAACATTTCCAAATATCGATGTCATTGTTGGTAATATTGCAACAAAAGAAGCGGCTTCATTTTTAGTTAAAGCTGGTGCTGACGGAGTAAAGGTAGGTATTGGTCCAGGTTCAATATGTACAACAAGAATAATCTCCGGTGTTGGTTATCCTCAATTATCTGCAATATATGAAGTATCTAAAGCTTTAAATGGGACTGGAGTTTCCCTTATTGCAGATGGAGGAATTAAATACACTGGAGACATTACTAAAGCAATAGCTGCTGGCGCAGATTGCGTTATGCTCGGTTCACTTTTAGCCGGAACCAAAGAATCACCTGGTGGAACAATTATTTATGAGGGGAGAAAATATAAAACATATAGAGGAATGGGGTCCATTGAAGCTATGCAAATGGGTAGTAAGGATCGCTATTTTCAAGGTTCTATTAATGATTCCGATAAATTAGTCCCTGAAGGAGTAGTTGGAAGGGTTCCTTACAAAGGTGATTTATTTGAAAGTATTCATCAATTTATCGGCGGAATAAGGTCA
>MDTG01380263.1_pt1 | contig 19160 bp, 19 predicted proteins | sample 811421 | NCBI WGS metagenome assembly MDTG01 (sample SAMN05326645, study PRJNA326480) | marine metagenome | isolation source: seawater | place: Pacific Ocean: South East | collected 2011
TATTTAGATTTTTTCATCATTTTTGATGTATCTCTTGTTAGATTTATTACAGATTTCAAATTTACATTTAAGATATCATTAACTTTATCAGATGTGGTTAACAATAAGTGGTTCATTGAAGCAATACCAGCGTTGTTAATCTATATATCTATATGATCAAAATCTTTTTTGATTTTGACAATAAGATCATCAACACCTTTATCAATCGATAAATCAATCTGGTAATGGTAATAATTGCTATTTTTTATTGTTTTTTTTGATCTACTACAACCAATTACAATATTATTCTCATTACTTAGATAATATAACGCTATAGATTTACCTATCCCTTTACTAGTTCCTGTAATTAAAAATATTTTTTTATTCTTTATGTTCATTTATTTTTTTATCAATAAAATTTGCCAGTGATTTGATATCATGGAATGGACTTGACGATTCTGAAAATGCTTTATCATCAGCTAAGCTAATTTTTGATGTAGTCTTTTCATATAGCTTGTCTTCAATCGATAATATGAGATTCACTAAACCAAGGGAGTCTAGTTTTCCATTTTTACCATATAGTTGTGTGTCTTCCTCTTTATCTAATTTATTATCTGGATTCATTTGATTAAACTCATCTAAAGAATCATAAATTATATTTAATATCTCTTTTTCTTTCATAAAATCTATTCAACCCTATGCTTTAATTTCCATAGTTTATATTGCGCCTCTGGTGAATAACCAGCAAATTTTGCACCACTCGGTTCCCAGATATGTTTGCTACGGTATTTGTCTGCCACATACCAAAATTCTTTTTCAGAAATATCTAGGTATTCCAAAAAATCTTTCCAATATTTGATTGGAAATTCTCCATCATATTTATGGACAAGTGCAACTGCTTCATCTCTATTTATATGGCCGTCTCTTATTTCATGAGCAGCATCATATGTCGTCCTACAAATACCAAATTTCATGTATGCCATCCACCAATGAAAACCATCTAACTTATCATCAATGCTACCATATTTTTGATAAGTGCCCTCCGACCTATCATCATTTGCAACAAATCCTGTATTCTCGGCCGCATAATAGTAATTCCACTGAGGAACCCAATTCTCATAATAAGACCACCATCTCATATCACAACCAACTTTAAGAATATCCTCTTTATTTGGTGGTCTATAAAAATCTAAGGATGTTTTCTTCAAATCTGCCGAATTAAATAGATTCCTCTTCAAACCCTCATCAATCAACTTATGAACACCGCTACCTTTATAGAACACATCATCCCATTCATCCATTGGGGTAGATGGATTATCTTTGTTTTTTAAATCACCACCATATTCTGGCTCTGCATTTTCTCCAAAAAATATTAATGGTATATTAAATTTTACCGATAGATGCCAGGCTAAATAATTTTGACCATATGCAAAAGGATCCCATCCATCTCCATGTAAATCAAATGCCAGTAATGCAAGCTTCCTATGCAGCTGCCCATCGGGATGAATGAGTATGTTGTCAAAACCTTTGTCTTTCATAGCAATAAAGTTATGCCACCCAATATCAGTATATATAAATGGTGCCCAAGTAATCGTTAGTGGATGCATGTTATATTTATGTTTTAACTTATGTGCAACCATGCCACTATCTTTGCCTCCTGAACTCGGTACAATTACATCCCAACTTCCGTCTTTAGAACGATAGTTGTCGCATAACTTCTGTAACTCTTTCTCTCTCTTTTCCCAATCTATTGACTTCTTCTCCTCTGCATAATCACAAGCAGAACATTGTCCATCTTTTCTTTGATTCCATAATATTCTTGGTCTTTGGTTTGAAATTACACAGGTGTTACAGAATTCTACATTTTTTGGCAGTTTTCCTAATTGCTGATCAAATGTATCGTCGCTGACTTTAATTATTTTTGACATTTCTTCTCCTATAAATTTATAAAATTATTTAATATTTCTAATCCAACATCTCCACTTTTCTCAGGATGAAATTGATAGCCATATGCATTTTTATTTTTAATTATAGCTTCGATTTTTATCCCATTGTAGTTAGTAGAAGCTATGACATTTTCTTTGTTTTTACAATTCGCCATGTAAGAATGAACAAAATAAACTGAATCATTATCAGATACTTTATTATCTATATTATTATTATACTTAATTTCATTCCAACCAATATGAGGTATTTTATGTTTCTCATTAGCAGAATTCCTATCAGGGATTTTGATAACCTCTCCTTCAATTAAGTTTAATCCCTCAACCTCGCCATATTCATAGCTTTTATTAAGCATCATTTGCATCCCAAGACAAATTCCAAGAAATGGCTTATCTTGATCAACATGAGTTTTTATGGGATCTACTAAATTTCTTATATTTAATCCTCTCATACCATTTTTAAAAGCTCCGACTCCTGGTAATATTATATGGCTATGATTTTTGACACTTTGTGCAGTGTCTATTATTTCTACTTTTGCGCCTAGATATTTAATTGCATTTTTTACATTTAGCAGATTACAAAGACCATAATCGACGATTCCAACACTATTAGACATATTTTCTTACACTTATATTTTTATTTATACAAAATTCTCTTATCTCTCCTATAGTTAACCGATCATAATGAAGAACATCAGCCATTGCTACAGCATCTAATTTACAGACTTGTGACGCTTCTTCTAGATGCGCTAATTCACCCATGCCACCACTTACAATCACTGGGATTGATAACATATTTGTAATTTTCCTGATGAGATCATAATCAAAACCTTTTTTTGTCCCCTCTCTGTCAACAGATGTTAAAAGTACTTCGCCAGCTTCTCTATTTTCAGCTTCCATTGCCCATTCAACCACATCAATGCCGGTAGACTGACGACCATTTTCTATATACACCTCCCACTTATCATCGCCTTTTTTTTTTGCTTCTATTGATATAACCATGCACTGTGAGCCAAATTTTCTTGATACTTCAGTAATTAATTCTGGTCTTTTCACGGCAGCAGTATTAACTGCTACTTTTTCTGCACCACACCTTAATAAAAGTTTTACATCATCGATAGATCTAATTCCACCACCAACAGTTATGGGAACATAAACATTATTTGCAGTTTTTTTTACAATTTCATGCAAGTTATTTCTACCATAAAGACTTGCTACAGTATCCATATATATGATTTCATCAATACCTTGATTGTAGTATCTCTTTGCATATTCGTTAGGATCTCCTATGACTCTAAGACCCTCAAGGTGTACTCCCTTTATAAGGTTTGGACCCTTAACATCTAACCTAGAGATTAAACGTGTATTTACAGACATCAGTTAGATCTTATGTAATTATCGGAAAATATGCGCAACATCTTCTCTAGCATATTCAAAATTAGTTGGATTTATTATCTTTTTACCCTCAGGAATCAAGTTATTTGACCTAAATGAACACTCTATACCTAGAGATTTTAATATATCTATCGTGTCACTATCATAAAGACCTAATGGATGTGATGAAGCCCAAACTCTCTTACCTATAATACCCTCAATCTTTTCTTTGTTTACAGTGTACTCTCTAGACTGCACCTCCTTAGATAATCGGGTAAAATTTACATTATGATTATGTGTGTGGAGGCCTATTGTATGTCCGAGATCTTTAAGTTCTTTGATTTCTTCTCTCGTCATCCAAATATCTTTATAATCATTAGAACTATTATTTTTTGAGAAGAAGGTCTTGAGCTTGTTAGTAAAATTATCATATGTATAAAATATATTTCTCAGATATCTGTATCTAACTTCTGATTCAGTATAAAAAGAAAATTTATCCAGTAAATCATTTTTGTAATTAATATACTTTCTATCCAAAAAAGTCTGATTTTTAATAGCAAGATATTTCTCAAAATCATTATAAAAAGTGTCAAAGTTATTATATTGTAAGTGAATTTTCTGAAGGAAATACTCGTTATAATCTAGACCACCATCAAGGACTATTGTTTGTATGAAGAAAAATCCTTTAATATTATGTTTCTCTAAAATTGGTAAAGCAACATTATATTGACTTTTTAAACAATCATCGAAAGTAAAACAAACATGATGATTCTCTAGATTATTTTTTACCAATTTATTTTTCCAGTCATTAGGAGACAATATTCTATCCTTGCCAATATGGAGAATTAAGTCCTCTAAATTCTCTGATGAAATACTACCAAGGTACTTTTTCTTTTCATGAAACCTATGAAACATTATGCCATGAGGATATTTGCTAGTATAATCTTTCACTAGAAGTAACTTTCTAACTTACTCTCTCTAACTGTATCTAATGTTGCACAGTGTATACCACCACCTTGCGTATAAATATGTCTCATTTTAATTGGAATGATGTTAAAGTTATATTTCTCTAACACTTTTATAAGTGAAGTTTGTCTTTCATCAACTATCACAGTGTCTTGATTATACGATAATAGATTCATGCCCACCCAGGGTGACGACATGGAATTTAGATTTGACTCGAAACCTAGATCTCTGAGTTTTTTATAAGCTGGGTCTCTAAAGTTTTTTTGAAAATCTAATTCGGATGCTGATGTTTCGGCCACATCCTCAAAGTAGATTTTTTCCCATTTATCAAGAAGAGGTGGTAAATTATCACTATTCACTCTCGCGCTATTAATCAGCATTAACCCTGGTCGTAATGCCATTAATGTAGAATCAATATGACTTGATCGGTATATAGAGTCTGTAACGTGTACATTATACTCGTCACCAATTACCGATTTTAACCATTTTGCTGCCTTAAGATTGCCAGATGATGAATTTAAATATAAAAGATCTTTACCTAATCTTAGTGTATTTGCAGCTTCAAAAAGAATCTCATTCTCAGATAATTTATGTAACTTTTCTAATCTTCCATGAGTGAGTTTTTTGTGTTTTATATCCTCATCAGTCAATTCCCTGCTATGTTCATCTCTAAAATATGGGAGCACAACTTGATAGTTAAGTTTTGGTTTTGGTCCACAAATCCACTTAAACCCCTTGTCAAAATATTCATACCAAATATCATATAAAGTAGTGGACTCAAAATAACGGCTCATATCATATGATGGACTCTCTATTACCATATTACCAACTACAAGATTAAGGTCACGTACATTATATGCGTTGTTGCTGGTTGATGACCAAAAAGGAGTTTGATATAACTGTGAAAAATTAAAAACATTTGGTCTATGAACTTTCACGGATAAGTCTTCGAGTGTTTTAGCTAAATTATCAAGATCCTCAGTGACTTCGTCATAGAACCAGCTTGGGCTTGCATCATTTGTAATTTTAATTGCTTGTTCAAACTTTTTAGGATCAATCTTATTATCATTTTGCCAAGTGAATGTCGCATGAGTATTTTTTGCCGTACCAACAATACATTCTTTAAGAGTATCCCATTCATTATGAGAGTTAATTTTAGACATACTTAGTTATCATTTATCTTTATATCCTATGTAGTCTATATGTCTTACGCCTACATAGCCTTTGAAGAGAATAGTTGTTTTGTTAAGAAAATTCTTTACTTTCTTGATATCATTTGTTTTAAGAACCTTGAGTAGACCATCAACTTCATCAAGGAAAGTGGTTAGTCTCTTAGAAATAGGTTTAGCTATATCAATATTATTAATTGATCTCTTATACGAGTTTACCAGTTGAATAGAAGATGATAATGATATCTTTGAGTCTGGAGAGATTGCACTTAAATAATCTGATAATTTATTTTGCTGATCATGAATTTTATTAATTGATTTGAGATATTCTTCGTAATCTGCATCATCTTCGGTATTTTTAATCATCCAGAGTGCTTCAGCAAGCACTGAGTATTTTTTATGGATCCTTATGTCAAATGACTTTCTTGAGTAGACAGAATTTGACAGAAAGGGAAAGATAAATTTTGGGTACGATGAATAAAATCTGAGATTATTTTTCTTAAACCAAGTAAGTACTTCCTCTACTGAGGGATCATCTTGCTGTTCTATTATCCATCTGTCAAATATAATACTTCTTCTAGTTCTCACTGCTCTACTTTTAACAGACCTTGTAATATCATCTTTGAATAATGTTTCACAGATCTCTTCCATGTGATCTCTGCTTTTCCCTAATGAGTATACAATATATCGTTGAAGCATATTTTGAAACCCACCTATTTTATTTGGGTCACCAAAAATTAGATATCCGCCTGGTTTCAGAAATCCAGCCAATTTGTCAAACGCTTTCTTTTTGTCGTATGTATGCGAAAAGACGCCTCTAGAGTGAACGATGTCAAACTTCTTTCCTATTTTAAAATCAAATATCGATTTATTTACAAATCGATGTTTAGTAAAGTTAGACCCATACTTCTTAAATACACTCTTTGCTATTTTTATAGCTAGTTGATTCATTTCAACATGGGTCATCTTGGCTCCCCAATTAGTCAAGTATACTGTCTGCTCACCTGTGCCACCACCAAAATCAAGTATATCCTTATCTTTAAACATCTCTTTTGGAAAATTAAATAATTCTCTGTATACATACTCTGCGTTGTCTCTAAAAGCATTATACTCTGCCTTAGTTTTATCAGAAAAATATATTGATGGAATTTCTTCTTGGAATGTATTTAATACAGTTTTTTCTACAAGCTTTTTATTTTTTTTCATGTTCTATAAATTTAAATAAGTTTATTATACAGATTTAGTTTTAAATAGATAGTTATTTAATTGTCCATCCACCATCTACAATTAAATTATGACCTGTGATATAAGATGCTGAAGTACTTGATAAAAATACAACAGGACCAACTATATCATCCTCGTTTGCCATCCTTTTCAATAAAGTTTTATCAGTATATTTTTTGACAAATGAGTTTTCTTGATTCCTCAATACGCCACCTGGTGATACCACGTTGACTCTTATTTTAGGCGCAAGTGTAGATGCTAACCATTTTGTCATATAAACTATCCCGGCTTTTGAGATTGAATATGCTCCAGGATTATTAATATCAGTATTCTTGTAAATATTCCAGTCGGGTGCTACGACACCATAGATAGATGAAATATTGGTAATTGATGGATTTTTAGATTTTTCGAGTTTTTTATATAGTTTTTGAATTATAAAAAATATAGATGTTAGATTCACATTAATACATTTATTCCATGCATCAAATGATTGGTTTTCAAATTTTTCATTCCAACCTCTCATTTTGTTGGTTCCAACAATACCAACTGAATTAATGATAGTATCTATTTTTTTATATTTTTGATTAATATCTTTGCAAAGATCATTTAGCATATCTTGATCTGATAAATCACAAAGATAAGTGTCGACTGTAATTTTGTACTTTTTTTTCAGTTTTTCTTCAATTTTACTGAGTTTTTTCTTATTAAGATCTATAAGTATTAATTTTGACTTATATGATGCAAAAGCTTCTGCAATGGCAGAACCTATATAACCTGCAGCACCAGTAATAAGTACTATTTCATTTTTTCTTGACATTTCTTTCATGATGCATCTTTCCCTTTTTTATTATATAAAAATTCAGCGAATTGAAAGTCATAGATATCATCTATATCTATACAAACTTTTTTATCTAGCTCATAGCCATATATATTGCCACTAAGAAGTTTATTTGATGTTTGAATATAGTGAGGGCTACATATGTAAGCATATGTAGTTATATTGTAGCAATCTTCTGAATCTTGTCTTCTGAAGATATTATCATTAGATTGCTCTAGTAATGATATATCTCCTTTTTTGTTTTTCTTTACCATATTAAAACTCGGATGATGATTACTTTTCGTTATTCCAAGTACCACGTCACATTTTACCTCATTGTATTTATCGATCATTGCGGCAATATCACTATAATCTCTTAATGGGCTTGTGCATGGAAGAGAAATGAATAGATCAAAACTATCTTGATAAGATTTAACAGCATGCTTCCAGCTGTACCATTCATCAGAATTATCATCGGCAAGTTTATCTGGTCGTATAAATGGCACTGTTGCACCATATTCTCTAGCTATTTTAGTTATCGTCTCATTATCTGTGGAAACAATTACATCATCAAAAATTCTGGACTCTATTGAATTGTAAATAGTGTGAGCTATTAAAGGTTTGCCACAAAAATCGAGTATATTTTTATTAGGTAGACCTTTCGACCCCCCTCGTGCAAAAATAAATGCAATTTTTTTCATTGTATACGTATTTTTTTTCTACTATCTAGAGATAAATGCATCGCATTTAAAATAGTTTGTGTATCGATACAATTTGCAAAAGATAACTCTGATTCTTTACCTTTTTTTACACAATCGATAAAATAAGATAATTCCCTTTTATATGACTGATTTATATCATCCTTAAAGTTTATGTTTTTAATTTTTTTGTCAATGATCTGTAAATTATTAGTTAGGTGATTCAGTCTTATCTGAATATCATCTAGATCAATTTTACATAATCTTTTATTTTTTTTTGCTAACATGTTTGCTTCGAGATTTATTTTTAACTCAATATCTTTGTACCAGAAGGTGCTCCTGATATGATGTTCTACATCAATTCTAATTTCTTTATTTAATATTTCTTCGACCTCTACGTGAGTTGGTTTTCCAAATAAAAAAATAAGATAATCTACTTCGTGACTTAATTCGTTGATAACTCCGCCACCTAGATCTTTATTAAATGTAACCGTATTTTTATAGTCTTTATTTTTTCGCCATGTTCTGAAATCAGTACATACTTCTATATGAGCATTTTTTATCCCGTTAGCCTTATCTTTTATAATTTCTCTCAAATTCACTAATCCTTCTGTAAATCTCATATTAAAACCAACATGTGTAAGCTTTTTCATATTTTTCGTGAATTTAATAAGTGGTGAGATACGATTATTCTTTATCAAAAGAGGTTTCTCAACAAAAACATGGAAACCTTTAGCCATCATTTTCTTTACATCTGCTAAATGATGTGAGGCTGGGGAACAAACAATTGCTACTGAATGCTTATTTATCGGAAAAACTTCACTTATTGTGTTTGTAATCAAATGCTTATTCTCATCAAAATAAGAATCATGAACGGAATTAGTTCTTTTATAGATAAGAAATTTAGACTCCGGTCTTTTTTCTAAAATATTCTGTATATGTCTTTTAGCTATATTACCTGTACCAATTATAAGATAATCTAAAAGTATATGATTATTTTTTTGCTTTCTCGTAGTTTTCATGACTTCCAATATCTATCCATTGCTCATGCATCGGAAAAATACCTACAGACTCATTTTTAATTGAAGCAGTAATTATGTCTGTCATATTGATACGTTCTTCAAAGGGTAAGCTTTTAATGATCTCAGGATTCAATACATATATACCAGCGTTGATTAAGTATTTCTTTAGTGGTTTTTCTGAGATATTTATCATTTTATCATTTTCAATCTCAATAGTTCCAAAAGGTATTTGAATATCGTAAAAAGATGCACAAACAGTGAGAATCTTATTTGATTTATTATGATAATTGATCAGCTCAGAGTAATTGATATCAGTTAAAACATCACCGTTAATCACAATTATTGGTGATTTTATAGTATTTTTATCGAGTAATGATAGAGCTCCGGCTGTTCCTAGCGGAGTCTCTTCTTCTATAAATTTTACTTTCAATTTATCTTTAAGTGTATTTTGGAAATAATCTTTTATAACATTCCCTTTGTAATGTAACGAGATATAGATATCCATGAGATTATGCTGATGAAGTCGATTTATGATCTCATGAATAATTGGTTTTTTTTTGAGTGGTAGGAGTGGTTTAGGTGTTTTTTTTGTAAGTGGCTCTAATCGTTTGCCTTTACCTCCTGCCATGATAACTACATGGTAGTCTTGTTTTTTATTACTTTGTAGATCAAATTCGGTGATAACATCAATAACATTATTATCATTGTCAATTATTGGTACATAATTATGGGTACTAAGTATTTTTTTTATCTTAGAATCATCGGATGACAAGGCAAAATTTGGTTGAGCATTCATTATTTTTCTACATCCAGAATCTAATGTAGATTTATTCAACAAACCTCTTCTAATATCTCCATCAGTTATAGTTCCAAGAAGTTTATTATTCTCTATTATTAAAACTATTTTATGCTTACAATCTTGTAAAACTTTTATGGCATCAGACATTTTGCTATTTGGAGAAAGTATATTTTTTTTAAATGATTTCATTTTACTCAATATCTATAATCTTAATCGCCTTATTTTTAAGAATCCTTTTTTTTGCTTTTTTATTCACAACATTAGGATAGTGACTAGCTGGTATTCCTTTCGATGACCTTTTGCAAATAATATCACTATCAGTAATTTTTGTAGCATTTTCAATTGTATTTTGACTAAATATTTTTTTTAAAACATATTTCATGTTCTTTTTCTCAGAATTGGTAATAGTTTTCTTGGATACACCAAGCATTATTTCTGTCATTCTAATGTTCTTGACATAATTTGAAAATTCACTAAATTCTAGCGAACTTTTATGATCAGGTCCTATTAATTTTTTCGATTTAGTGACGTGCACTTCGATTACACTTGCTTTCTTCGAAACAGCAACAATTGGGGTTAAAATGTTGATTGAGTGATCAGAGTAACCAATTTTACACTTATATTTACTCCTCATTACTTCAAGAACATTCAAATTGAGTTCATCTATTGGTGCAGGATATTCGGTTGTACAATGGAGCAATGTAATCTTCTCATTCACATATTTTGAAGATTTTTTATAGAATTTTTTATCTTTGTTGATATTAAAATTAAAGTCTCTTTTATGATAACCATAAGATAATGCAGACAACGCAATCTCAATTTCTTTATCAGTAGACATACCAGTCGATATAATAACCTTCTTTTTAGACATGCCAACATGTAAAAGTAATTGAATATTAGTTAGATCAGATGAACCAATTTTAATTGTTTTTAGTTTAAGGTCATTTTTCAAGAAATCTAGATCTATTTTATCAGATATTGTAGTAAGAAAATCGATTTTTACCTTCTCAGCATATTGCTTGAGTTTTTTGAAATCCTCGTATTTCAGCTCATATTTTTTTAGCATTTTAAATTGGGATTCGTTTTTTTTAGATTTTTTTTGATAATTAGCTTTGTCAACGCGAATATCACAAATCCTAGATGCTGTATAAGTTTGAAATTTGACTGCATCAGCCCCATTTTTTTTACACTCTAATATCATTTCTTTTGCTAATTGAATGCTACCATTATGGTTGACACCAATTTCTGCAATAATATAAGTCAAATCTCTCATTATTTTTTATAGTCAACGAATCTCTTGTTAACTAATGTTTCTAGATTTACTGAACTGAATACTTTTAAAACTTTTCCTATAGAATTTTTACCAACATATTTTGGCGATATTTTTTTTCCTTTATATTTTATTGCTAGTAACGTACTTTTAACAATATTCCTGACATTTGGTGTTGTATCAAAGATACTTGAGCTTCTTGGTCTACCACTTTGTCTTTTCCCTATATTAACCGTCGGCGTACCTAAGATGGGACATTCAACTATTCCAGATGATGAATTACCAATTAGACACTCTGAGTATTTTAAGAGATGGAGAAAATCGTATCTACCTAAAGATTTTATAATTTGTGAGTCATTATTGGATTTAATATACTTTAATATAATTTTTAGTATAGTATTACTATCAGGATCTGAATTAGGATAAGTAAATACTTTATGAAAATTATTAAATTTATTCAATGAACTTAATGTGTTATTTATAAGATCTTTATTATTTCCTTTTATTGTTTCTGGATGAACGCAAATAACTAAATATTTCTTATCTATAGGGATTTTATATTTTGATAAAACTACTTTTTTGTTCTGATACTTTAAATCATTGATCGCGTCTACTCCTAATGATCCACAATTATATATATTTTTTTTATCTTCCCCCATCTTAATTAAGCGTTTCTTAAAATCATTATGTGCCACAAAATGAAGATGAGATAATTTTGATATAGAGTGTCTGATACCATCATCTAGAACGCCACTGGTAACCTCTCCACCATGAAAATGAGCAATTGGGATATTCATTATATGTGAAGCTAAAACTAATGGATACATATCGTATCTGTCACCAAGAACCACGATTAGATCAGGTTTAATTCTTTGGATAGATGAATATGCTTTTTTAAGTTGTTCCGATAATGATAATACTATACTTTTTTTACTTGTATCTCTCTGGTATGATTTTATCACTTCGTTTACCTTGAAGCCATCATCTATTATTTCTCTAAGAGTATTTCCATATTCTTTAAGTGTATGCATGCCAGTAGCAATTATGCTCAATTCAAATCTTTTTGAAGTTTGCAATTTCTTCATTAAAATATGTAAATGATTATAATCCGCTCTACTAGATGAAATTACACAAATATTTCTTTTCATTTTTATAATTTATAAATAATCTGAACTTGGTAAGCTAATTGCACTTTTCCATATTTTTATTGTATTTCGTAGATCTGATCTTGGGTATTTTTGAAGATATTTACTCATATGCTGAGGTCTCCAGAGTTCTCTAGCATAAATATTATTTTTATGGAGCTCATGAAAGAATCTTTGTTGATGTTTTATATACCTCTCTTTAAGATATATATTTATAACCCATAAGTTTGGATTAGCTTCATCATTCTTGTCATTCAAATAGCAATATTTATCATCACTCAAGACATTTATATATCTTGAAAAGAGTTTTCTTTTTTTACGGAGAATAACTTCAATATTTCTAAGTTGATTTAAACCCACTGCTGCATTAATGTTAGCCATCCTCATATTATATCCAATGCCATCATGCTCTACTTTCCAAGGATGTTTGATTCTACTAGTGCTCATAATGTGCTTGAGTTTCTTATAATCTACAGTATTTCTCAATAAGATAGCTCCTCCCATTCCAGTTGTTACGATTTTATTGCCATTAAAACTAATTATTGCTGCCCTAGATGATGTACCGACATGTTTGTTTTTATAAAAAGATCCAAGAGCACCTGCTGCATCCTCTATAACTTCTAAATTATATTTCAGTGATACTTTCCTTAAGTCAGTCATGTTTATTGGTTCACCATATGCATGAACAACTAGAAGACATTTTATCTCTTTATTTGTTTTTTTATTGAATAATCTATTTTTTTTCATAAAACTATTTTTCTTCAGATACTCATCGAGGATGATAGGATCTATATTTGGTGATAACCTTGAACAATCTATAAAGTGTGGTATCCCCTCGTTATAAAGAATAGAATTAACGGTAGCTGAAAATGTCATTGAAGGAACCAGTACTTCTGTATCTTTAATATTGATGAGTTTTAAGCAAAGGAATAATGCTGATGTTCCAGAGTTTGTAAGAAGAACTTTTTTTGCTCCCGTGATCTGATTTAACTCATTAGTAAACATATCAAGATACTCCCCGTTTGATGAGACCAGTGTAGATAGAATACACTTCTTCGTATCGGATATAGTTTTTAAGTCAAAACTAGGTTCATGGACCTGATATTCCTTTTTTTTTGGTAAACATGACTTAATTTTTTTTATAGTATCTTCGAACATTTATTTAACATAATGATCAGATTTATACTTATCCAAGTTCTTAGTATTACTAAACCATTCCACTGTTTCTCTTAGCCCTTTAATCAAACCTGATTTACCATTATATTCAGGTTGCCACTTCAAAATATCTCTTGCTTTTTTGTTATCTGCTTTTAGCCTAAAAACTTCACCTTTTCTTGGTCTTACTCTTTTTGTATCTGTAACAATATCAGGATAATAACCTGTAATTTTACACAATATCTTAACTAAATCATCAATTGAAACTTCATACCCAGAGCCAATATTAATAATTTCTCCAATAGATTTATTATTATGCAAAGAATTCTCGAATCCTCTAACAGTATCCTTGACAAAAGAAAAATCTCTCGTTGGATAGAGTGAACCGAGTTGTATTTTTTTCTTATTTAAGAGTAACTGCGTAATTACAGTTGGTATAATTGCTCTATTTGATTGTCTAGGGCCATAGGTATTGAATGGTCTAATAATAGAGACAGGTAAACCAAAACTACTATAATAAGATTGAGCTAATTGATCCGCAGCTATCTTTGACGCAGCATAAGGTGACTTAGCATATGGTAGTGATTTTTCTGATATAGGCATTTTAATGACATCACCATAAACTTCACTAGTTGAAGTGTGAATGACTCGCTCGATATCACTATTTAGGCAAGTTTCAAGAACATTTAATGTTCCTTCTACATTTGTAGATACATATGAATATGGAGAATTATATGAGTGAGGAATAGCAATAAGTGATGCCAAATGAATGACTATATCGACATTTCTACATGCATTAGTAACTGATTTTATATCACGGATATCACCTAAAACTATATCAATATTTTTACTGATATCTTTATCTATCGTGTCTAACCAACCCCATGAATTAAACGAATTATAAAGACACATAGCTCGAACATTGTAATTTTTTGTAACAAGATATTCAGCAAGATGTGATCCTATAAAACCATCAGCACCAGTAATAAGAATTTTTTTGTTATTGAGCATAGATATTTTGTTTTTTCACAATATCAGATATGTTTTCATTCTTGTTTTGATCACCATACACCTCTTCGACGGAGTTTTGTGATACACATACTATTCTATCGCATAATTGCATGGTAGCAACTCTATGAGTAATACATATGACAGTCATATCAGGGTAGTTGTTACGTAATGATATAAATAACTTTCGTTCGGTTTCTATATCTAAAGCGTTTGTTGCTTCATCAAAAATTAACACTTTTGGACTTCGGTATAGAGATCTTGCAATACCTATTCTTTGTAATTGCCCACCACTAAATTTTGAACCTTTTTCACCAATAAGAGTCATGATTCCATTATCAGATTCTTCTACAACATCGTTCATGATAGCATTATTTATTACGTTCGATATTTTTGTGACATCTTGCTCATTATCTGATAGTCCAAATAAAATATTATTTTTAATAGAATCATTAATAAATGCAATATTTTGCGATACGTATCCAATCTTTAAATCACCATTAGTGTCAATCAATCGATTAGACAATATAATCGATCCCGATAAAGGAGTATATAGGCCTAACAATAAATCTACTATTGTAGTTTTACCTGCCCCCGATTTTCCAATAATTGCTGTGTATGATTTAGGCATAAAGCTAAGATTTATATCGGTAAGATTAAAGTCTGAATCATCATAAGAGAAGCTGACATCTTTAAAGCTGATGTCGGTTTTTTGAGTGATACTTTTAAAGCTAATATCATTTTTTTCAAAATGATTCATATCTGCATATATTAAGTCTAATGCTGGAAGATTGAATCTTATAGATGAGGAGAATGCAAATATTTGCTGGATAGATGGTAATAAACGATATGCTGCTAGTAAAAAAATAGCTATTGTCGGCAAATAATTTGAGAGATTATTTTGCTGATACTGTAAAAATAATATTAATGAAAAGATCGAGCCGAATGCAAATATCTCAATGATATATCTTGGAAGCGTCGATAAAATAATATTTTTTGCTGTTAGATCTAGGAATCTTCCTTGCGAAGTTGAAAATATCTGGCTAAAATAAGATTCACTTTTATAAAACTTGACGTCTTTTATACTATTCAAACAATCTGATGCACTTTTGAACACTAAGTCATTTGATTTTAACCTTTCTGAACCATATATTTTGAGCTTCGTTTTTATCTTATAGAAAATTAGACTATAAATTGACCCCAAAAGTATAACAGAGCAAACAAATGCTACTGGATTAACGGTAATAAGTAAAATTGAAACAAACAATAATATAATCACGCGTGTTAATATCTGAAGAGCAGGTATAAATATTGACTCAGCTATACTCGCAGATAATTGAATAACATTTTTTGATAAAGAAGCAGTGTCACTTTTTACAAAGTATTTGTATGACTGGCTTAAGTAGTGATTAAATAATCTTGTGGATATTTTTTTCCCTAATATTGCGCTAAATTTTGTATTGAACCAGATTGTAAGACCGTTTAAAAAACTACATGATATAAATAAAAATACAAAGCATATACCAAATATTAATGTTAGTAGTTTATCATCGATTTGTAGGTAATTTTTTATATACAAAGAGAATTCATTACTACCAAAATATAAGGGGTCAGTTATCATGGCAACAAATGGCATGATTGAAATCACACCTAGTACCTCTATCAAGCCGATAAATATGAAAAGTGCTATTAGATAATATGTTTTCTTAATATCATCTTTATCTAGAAAAAAAAGTAGCTTAGAAAATGATTTATTCATAATTCTTAACGAACCACTTAAATGTTGATTCAAGACCTTTATCAATACTTATGAATCCTTTTATATTGAAACATTTTTTGTATTTTAATGGATTCATTGAATTTGCTTTCATATCACCCAATCTCTCGCTACAGTAAATTTTTTTAGTATTATTATATTTATATTTATTTGATATTTTTGATAAAATCTTTACTAGCTTATTAAGCGATGTTTCTCTGCCTGTAGCAATATTAAAATCATCAAAGTTCTTATTTTGCCTAAGACATTGAGTTATTGCTTTTACAATGTCTTCAGAAAAGATATAGTCTCTAGTTATTAATCCATCACCATAGATTTTTAACGTTTTATTTTTTATGATACTTTTTATAAAGTTAGCGACAACACTTTTTTTGTGATTTGAGTATGGTCCATATGCATTGCTAAATCTTAATACAGAAGTTTTAATATTAAATATCTTTGAATAAGTCTCACAAAAGCTCTCTATGGATAACTTTGATGAACCATATGTTGATATTGGTTTTTTAACTGTTTTCTCTGTCATAGGAGGTGTTTGATTGCCATAAACAGATCCACTAGATGCAAATATAAAATGACCTACATTATTTAATCTACAGCTCTCAAGGTAATTATATGTTCCTACTATATTTACATTAAAGGATTTTCTAGGGTGGCGTATACTTAAATCGATACCAGATTCTGCAGCTAGATGTATAACTGCATCGATATTCATTGTTATTTTTTTTGCAAAAGCAAAATTTTTAATATTTGCTTTAACTACACATACCCTATCATTTGTTTTTCTGTATTTTTTTGAATTTTCGAAGTACTTAAATCTAGTTATTGATGTAAGATAGGATAAATTACTCTTTGAAAAATTGTCAACAATGATAATCTTCTTGATATAATTCTTATTTATTATATATTTGATTAAATTCGATCCTAAGAAACCAAGCCCACCTGTAACAACAATTCTCATCTCCATTTAACCTTTGGCTTAATAGTATTGATTTTTATGTTATCTTTGTAATTAATACAATAATTTGCTATCTGAATAATCATTTTTTCATTCAACTTATTTGCTTTTAAACCTAGTTTTTTTAAATTTGAATGTTTAGCGTTATAATAATGTTTCTCTTTTTCTACTCTAGGGTTTTTAACTTTCTTTATAAGAACATCTATGTTAATTTTTTTTAGAGATTTTTTAACAAGTTTAGCTAAATCTAAAACGGAAAATTGTTCTGTGAACTGATTATAGATTTTAAGCTCCCCCTCTTTTGGTTTGTTATTCATTGATATTTTTATACACTCTATTGAGTCAAGAATGTTAATATATCCTCTTATTTGACTCCCACTCCCATATACAGTTAATGGTTCATGGGAAATTGCTTGAATAATAAATCTATTAAGCACTGTGCCGAATATATCATCATAAGTAAACAAGGGTACAGTATCATTATCTTGTTTTTTATTTGGATACACGCCATAGACTGGTCCCTGCATCAGGTCAGTGCATCTCAATCCATACATCCTTGTATAAAACCATATTAAATCTGTATCCATAATTTTAGATGTGTGATATAAGCTTGAGCCTTGTCTAGGATATAAAAATTTATCAGATCTTTTTTTATGGTTAATCTTTAGCCATCCTTCTTCGATATCTATGTTTGGAGTTCCATATTCACCCATAGTACCTAGTTTTATTAAATGTGTTTTAGGTGATGCATTTTTAAGTGAATGAATAATATTAAATGTAGAATGTAAATTATTTCTTAACGTTTCCCATGAGCTTTGTGTATTCATCATTGAAAATGGTGCTGATGGTAGTTCAGCAAAATGAATTAGCACATCAGGTAAATATTTTTTTATAATTTTGTTAATATCATCATACTTTGTACAGTCAATTTTATGAAATTTTGTTATGCCTTTTCTAGTAATTCCTTTAATCCTCTTCTCCAACAAAGGTGTTTCTACTAAAGGATATCTTTTCAATATTTTCATATACTTTCTTTTAGAATAATTATCTACAAGAATAAGATCATGAGATGTGGAGAATAAATTTGCAGCCATAGACCATCCTAAGTAACCGTCTGCTCCTAAGATTAATATTTTCATTTTAAAAATTCCTTATATGAATATTTTTTGAGGAATTTTTCATACCATTTAATAGTCTCTTTTAATCCAGATTCTATAGAATATGTTGGTCTCCAGCCGAAATATTTATTTAATTTTCTATAATTCATAAACTGATGCTTGATTTCACCAGATAGTTTTTTGTTTTTATATCTTTTTTTTATCTCTGAATATAGATTTTCATTCGACGTCTGTTTACATAGTTCTTTGATAATATTATCTACTGAGTAACCATGAGTTGTTCCTGCATTAAAGACTTCACCGGTATAATTTTTATCTTTATAGAGATTATAAGACAGACATGTATAAAGACTACAAACATCCTTAACATAAAGAAAATCTCTCTTGTTTGTACCATCACCGCGTGGTATGAATTTTCTATACTTATAGATAGATAAAATACAATCTGGTATAAGAGCTGTGAAATTTAATTGTCCTGGCCCATAAATATTTGCAAATCTTGTAATAATAATAGGTAGTTTAAATAAATTAGATGAAAAAGATTTTGCAATCATATCACCACATGCCTTAGAGACATCATAAGGATATAATGGTTTTAGATCATAAGATTCTTTATAAGGTAACTTTGATAATGGATATTCACCATATGCTTTGTCAGATGATGCAATAATAATAGACTTAACCTTACTTCTTCTTCTAAGTGCCTCAAGTAAATTATAAGTCCCACGAATATTAGATTCA
>MDTG01404859.1_pt1 | contig 19160 bp, 10 predicted proteins | sample 811421 | NCBI WGS metagenome assembly MDTG01 (sample SAMN05326645, study PRJNA326480) | marine metagenome | isolation source: seawater | place: Pacific Ocean: South East | collected 2011
ATTAATTGGCCAAGTGCCAGCCTCGTCCCCCGAGGATATTGCTGATGCTCTTGAGAGAAAAAAACAAATGCATGAAACTTCTACAGTAAAGAATTTGAAATGGAGAAATGTCGGTCCAAGCATAATGAGTGGCCGTGTGATTGATTTGGCAGTAAACCCTGAGGACCCTACTGAATTTTATGTCGCCTATGCCAGTGGTGGAGTATGGTATACAAAAAATAATGGTACCAGCTTTGAGCCCGTTTTCGACAACGCAATGACTCAAAATATAGGGACTTTGGCTGTAGATTGGCATAAAGATGTCATTTGGGTTGGCACAGGAGAAGTCAACGCCTCCAGATCGTCATACGCTGGAATTGGCTTACTTAAATCTGTCGATCGTGGCGAGAGCTGGTTATCCATGGGTTTAATTGATGGGCATCATATTAGTAGAATATTACTTGATCCCGAGAAACCTGAACAAGTACTGGTAAGTGTTGTAGGGCATCTTTATTCTGACAATACTACTCGAGGTATTTATAAATCGACCGATAGCGGTATGACCTGGAATCAAACTCTTTACTTAGGACCTGATACAGGAATTATAGAAATGGTCGCGGAGCCGAGTAACCCTTCGACGATTTATGCGGCCTCATGGCAGAAAGACCGTAAGGCTTGGCATTTTGAAGGTAGTGGATCCAAAAGTGGCATTTTTAAGAGTGATGACGCAGGGGATACTTGGTCCCTTATAACAAATGAGGAAAGTGGCTTTCCGATAGGAGCAGGAGTAGGCCGAATTGGTTTGGCCGTTTATGATCAGAATACACTTTATGCCATTTTGGACAATCAAGATCATCGTGCATCTGAAGCAAAAGATAAAGCAGGGTTAAAGGCTGCCGATTTTGAAAATATCAGCCCTCAGGATTTTCAAGAATTAAGTAATGATGAGTTGGAGGTTTTTTTACGTAGCAATGGTTTTCAAAAGGACTACACGGCAAGTTCGGTAAAAAAAATGGTGGCCAAACAGGAAATCAGCCCATTGGCCCTAAAAGACTATCTCTTCGATTCAAATGCTCAGTTATTTGATACTCCCGTAATAGGAGCTGAGGTATATCGTAGCAACGATGCAGGAAAAAGTTGGGTTAAAACACACCAAGGCTATTTGGATAATCTGTATTATTCTTACGGTTATTATTTTGGAAAAATTCACGTGAATCCAAAGGATGAAAACCATATTTATATATATGGCGTGCCTTTACTGGAGTCATATGATGGAGGGAAAAGTTTCAGTAGCTTAGATGCTCCAAATATGCATGGGGACCACCATGTTCTATGGATTAATCCCAAACGTTCTGACCATCTTATCAACGGTAACGATGGTGGCGTGAATATCAGCTATGATAATGGTGCCCATTGGATCAAATGCAACACACCGCCAGTTGGTCAGTTTTATGCGGTTTCGGTTGATCATCAGCAACCCTATAATATTTATGGAGGGCTCCAAGACAATGGAGTATGGAAGGGTTCGAGTAATACGGTCGAAAGTGTTCGTTGGCATCAATCGGGAGAGTATCCTTATAAAATGATTATGGGTGGTGATGGCATGCAAGTGGCTATTGACCGGAGAGATCATAACGTAATATTTACTGGTTATCAATTTGGTAATTATTACCGTTTGAATCTATCCACTGATGAGCAGACTTATATTCAACCCAAACACAAGCTGGGGGAGAGACCTTATCGTTTTAATTGGCAAACTCCGATCACCTTGAGTGTTCATAATCAAGACATTCTCTATTTAGGTAGTCAAAAATTGCATCGAAGTTTTGATCAAGGTGATCACTGGATCACCATTTCGGAAGATTTGACTAAAGGGCTCAAAAAGGGGAATGTTTCATATGGCACTCTCACAACAATTAGCGAATCGATCTTTGACTTTAATACAATTGTCACTGGGAGTGATGATGGTGTGGTGAGTCTGACACGTGACTCTGGCGTGACTTGGACCGAAATAAGCGCTAGTTTACCGCGAAATTTTTGGGTGAGCCGTGTACTGACTTCGAATCACGAGGCAGGCAGAATTTTTGTCACCTTGAATGGCTATCGATGGGATGACTTCACGCCGTATGTCTATGTGACAGAAGATTTTGGTCAAACCTGGACTTCAATAAGCAGTAATTTACCGTTAGGGGCAGTAAATGTTATAAGTGAGGACCCCAGTCATTCAGACTTGCTCTATCTTGGGACTGATGATGGTATTTATGTCAGTTTTGATATGGGGAATCATTGGGATATATTTAATGCTGGATTACCACCAGTGGCTTGTCATGATTTGGTGATTCAGTCCGAGGCCCAAGAATTAGTAGCTGGCACTCACGGCCGCTCAGTTTTCATCGCTGACATATCTGCATTACAGGCATTTGTTGCAGAAGGGGCTAAAGGTTTATTTGTTGCAACGCCTAATCCTGTAAAATTTTCAAAAATGTGGGGGCGTGCCTACAGTAAGTGGTCCGAGCCATATATGCCCAACTTTAGTTTGGAATTTTTTAGCCCCGAAAAGGGTCAGGCTAGCTTAAAACTTATGGGGTCTGGTAAGAAAGCCATCTGGAAAAAAACTTTGACGTTGGACCAAGGATATAATGTTTGGAATTACGATTTGACGCTTACTGAAGATGAATTCAAATCTTTGAAAAAAGCTAATTTAAAAGGGCTTTCCCCTGGAGAACAAGGTCTGATTTTCTTACCCAAAGGGACCTATAAGTTGCAGCTTAGTTTTAGGGGCTTGGTGGTAGAGTCAAACCTAATTATTAACTAAATCAGATTTGACTTCCTAGTCTATCTCTATTTTGCCGAAAACAATGGTCAAAGTTTGTTAATCAATGCTTTGGGTATTACTTTTGTATAGCTAAATGAAAAAGAACACATGAGTTTTCTTTCTTCTTCTGTCACTCGCAAGTTTGCTATGGCCCTTTCAGGCCTGTTTTTGGTGGTTTTTTTGACACAACACTTTGTGATTAATGTGACATCAGTCCTTGTGCCTGAATTGTTTAACAAGTGGTCTCATTTTATGGGGACTAACGGATTGGTACAAGGTATTTTGCAGCCGATTCTCATTTTTGGTGTGGTTTTTCATTTCATCATGGGATTTATTTTAGAAATTCAAAATAGACGCGCCCGATCGGTACGTTATGTCCAATATAAAGGACGAGTATCTGCAAGCTGGGCCTCCAGAAACATGATCCTTTCAGGAGGAGTGATTTTGGCTTTCCTTGGACTTCATTTTTATGATTTTTGGTGGCCAGAAATTATGCATAAGTATTTTGAATCTCATCCAGAGGATCCAACTCGTTATTATTTTGAAACGGTTCACAAGTTTGAAAACCCAATACGTGTTGGACTATATTCCTCGGCTTTCGTTTTACTGGCATTACACTTATGGCATGGTTTTGCTTCGTCATTTCAAAGTGTTGGCTTTGACAATAAGTATGCCAAGGGGCTCACGACCTTCGCTAAGTTTTTTGCCGTGTTCATTCCATCAGGATTTTTATTCATAGCGCTGTATCATCATTTAAATCCAATCGCACACTAAACTCTTGTATATGGCATTAGAATCAAAAATTCCTGAGGGACCGATAGCCGAAAAGTGGACAAAGCATAAGACGTCAATTGATTTGGTGAACCCATCAAATAAGAGAAATATTGATGTTATCGTCGTTGGGACCGGGCTAGCAGGAGGAAGTGCGGCAGCCACATTGGCAGAGCTGGGGTACAATGTTAAAACATTTTGTTATCAGGATTCACCAAGGCGTGCGCATTCCATTGCAGCGCAGGGCGGGATTAACGCCGCTAAAAATTATCAAGGAGACGGAGACTCGACCTACCGTTTATTTTACGATACCATAAAAGGTGGTGATTATCGTTCACGTGAGGCCAATGTGCATCGTCTTGCGGAAGTCTCAGGGAATATTATTGACCAGTGTGTTGCGCAAGGAGTCCCTTTTGCTCGTGAATACGGCGGGCTTCTTGATAACCGTTCATTTGGAGGAGTTTTAGTGTCCAGAACTTTTTATGCCAAGGGTCAAACTGGACAACAACTTTTACTTGGAGCATACTCGGCTATGAATCGTCAAATTAATCGTGGTAAAATAAAGCCATATAACCGTCACGAAATGCTAGACTTGGTTATCGTTGATGGAAAGGCTCGAGGAATTATTGCACGTAATTTAATCACAGGGAAACTTGAACGTCACTCTGCACATGCAGTGGTAATTGCTTCTGGAGGATATGGCAATGTCTTTTTCTTATCTACTAATGCAATGGGGAGTAATGTGACTGCAGGTTGGAAAATACATAAAAAGGGAGCATATTTTGCAAACCCGTGTTACACTCAAATTCACCCGACTTGTATTCCAGTCTCTGGCGATCATCAGTCTAAATTGACTTTAATGTCAGAATCTTTGCGTAATGACGGACGTATCTGGGTTCCTGCGAAAATAGACGACGCTCTGGCTGTCAGAGAGGGCCGATTAAAACCAACTGAAATAAGAGAAGAGGATCGTGATTATTACCTTGAGAGACGTTATCCTTCTTTCGGAAATCTCGTTCCACGAGATGTGGCTTCTCGTGCTGCTAAGGAGCGCTGCGATGCAGGTTATGGAGTGAACAAAACAGGTGAGGCTGTTTATTTAGATTTTGAAGCTGCCATAATGCGCTACGGTAAGGAACAAGCTGTTATTCAGCATCTTAATGATGCCTCGCAGGAAAAAATCCGTGAATTGGGAGAAGCTGTAGTTGAGGCTAAATATGGAAATTTATTCCAGATGTATGAAAAAATTGTAGATGAAAACCCTTATAAAACTCCAATGATGATCTATCCTGCAGTGCATTATACCATGGGTGGTGTTTGGGTAGATTACAACTTGATGACATCCATTCCGGGTTGCTATGCTGCTGGAGAGGCAAATTTTAGTGATCATGGAGCGAACCGTCTAGGCGCGAGTGCACTGATGCAAGGGTTGGCAGATGGTTATTTTGTTTTGCCTTACACCATAGGAGACTTTTTGTCTGATGATATCCGAACGGGACCCATCTCAACCGACCGTCCTGAATTTGAGGAGGCAGAGAAGCATGTTAAAGAAACTATTGAACGGTTGATCCAAAATAAGGGATCCAAACCAGTGGATTATTTTCACAAGCGATTGGGTAAAATAATGTGGAACAAATGTGGAATGTCCAGGAATCAAAAGGAACTCACCGAGGCTATTGAGGAGATTAAAGCCTTGCGAGAATCATTTTGGGAAGAAGTTTTGGTGCCTGGATCCGCTGATGAATTGAATCAGGAGTTGGAAAAGGCCATGCGTGTAGCTGATTTCCTAGAGCTTGGCGAATTGTTCGCTAAAGATGCGTTGCATCGCAATGAATCTTGCGGTGGCCACTTTAGGGAAGAATATCAAACCGCAGATGGAGAGGCCCTGCGTGATGATGAGAATTTCATGTATACCGCTGCATGGGAATATAATGGAGCTCCTGAACATGCAATTTTGCACAAGGAGCCATTAAATTATGACAACATTAAAGTAAAAACGCGTTCATATAAATAGACCATGAAGTTAATCTTGAAGATTTGGCGGCAGAAAAGTTCTCATGATAAGGGTAAAATCACGACTTATCCAATTGATGGGATTGACGGGGATATGTCTTTTTTAGAGATGCTCGATATTTTAAACAACGACTTGATATTAAAAGGCGAAGAACCTGTGGTCTTTGACCACGATTGCCGCGAGGGTATTTGTGGTTCTTGCTCGCTACAAATCAACGGGGAACCACATGGTCCAGACCGATTTATAACCACATGTCAATTGCACATGCGCAAGTTTAATGATGGTGATACAATCGTAATTGAACCTTTTCGGGCCAAGGCGTTTCCTGTTATTAAAGACTTGATGGTAGATCGCAGTGCCTTTGATCGGATTCAACAAGCAGGAGGATTTATTTCAGTGAATACTTCTGGAAATACAATAGATGCGAATGCTACCCCAATTCCAAAAAGCGATGCTGACAATGCTTTTAATGCCGCTGCATGTATTGGATGTGGGGCATGCGTTGCAGCTTGTAAAAATGCTAGTGCGATGCTATTTACTTCAGCTAAAATTAGTCAGTATGCTCTTTTACCTCAAGGGCGTGTCGAAGCTACCCAAAGGGTTTTGAACATGGTGTCTCAGATGGATCAGGAAGGCTTTGGTAATTGCACAAATACCGGGGCTTGTGAAATCGAGTGTCCAAAGGGAATTTCACTTGAAAACGTTGCCCGAATGAACCGTGAACTTTTAAGCGCTCAGATCAAGGGGTAAAGATTTTTACGGAAACTCTCATTTTTATTGGTAAATGCTCAGGTCAAATAGTTCATTCAAACTCCAGTTCGCTCTAATATCTAAAACTCCTGGTAGATAGTAGACTCGCTCTGGTTGTCTTTTGAGGTCGTAATCACCAGTGTCCCAAAGCCTGTTTTCGTTGCAATCTAAAGTTATCCTAACGCGGTACTTATCTGGATTGATATAATCAAAATAGATATTCTCTGCAGTCGACGAACTTATCCAAGACTGATTGACCACTTTTAAATTAGTATTAACAAGTTCAATTAGAATGGGACAATCTAAGGTCCCAGAAAAATTTAAATTTAATGTACCGTAATCGGAAAGAGGTTTTGTTTTAAAGACGTAGGACAAGGTATCGTGTGTCTGTCCAAAAAAATCCGTAAATGCCTTTGGCTTAATTGTCACGACATAACGATTCTCGTCCTTAATATCAAAACCTAAAGTCAAGATATTTCTCAATGAATCTAAAATAGCACTTGCTTGTATTTCGGTGGAGTCCTTATCTAAAACATGAATTTGAGCCCGATTGATTTTGCGTAAAGGGGTACTTGCGGTAAAACGGATGCTGTCTTTAGGAGAAAAGACTCCACGTGTTAATGGTGTGACCTTCAACGAATCGGGATAAAGATCCTTGAGTTGCACGCTCAGGGTATCAATCCCTTGGTTGGTTTTTGCAGAAAACCACAATGTGTCCCGAGACTCAAGATTAAAAGGGGGGTCAAACCAATAATTCAATGAATCCACATCCGGGTCTTGAGTCCACGTCTGTCTTTGATTTAAAGGCGTTTCGAATAAGGGCGTTATGTCTTTTGTGCCACGCTCTCCCTTAAAACCAAAAACGATACGATTTTTAGCCGAATGCGTTGCTCGTGTCCACTCAAAATCAGGATTTTCCTCAAATATTACTAAAGGACCGATACTGTCCAACGGCAGTGTAAGTAACTGAGAGCTAAATCCAATCATGTCGGTTTTTGATTCGAAGGTGTAGTTGTTTTGATCTTCTTTAATGGCAGTGATAAAGTAATTGCCCTCTTTTAAGTTGGTAAATTGAAATTGCCCATCTGACTCTCGTGCGGTAGCTACGTAAAGAGGTTTAACACTATAAATAGTGCTATCTGTCATGGATTGAGCTGGATAAAGCATGACAGTGACAGGTCCGTCCAAATCAGGATCTAGGGCTGATCGGATTTGACCCTTCATGCTTAGACTATCTAGATACGTGCCGGTTGAAAACACATATTTGAATTGAGGCAAAACATTTTCTTCATTGTTGTCCACAATACTATTGCCAAAATGTAGGACGTAGGTAGTTTGATCCAATAAGGTATCCAATAGAGTGACTTTGAGAGTTCGAGAAGACGTTTGGGGACTCAAAATGGGGTTGTAGGCTAAAGGCGGAGATACTACAAGCTCTTCTTTGATGTTTTTGAGTTTAATGTATTCGTCAAAATCAATCTCTATTTTTTGTCCGGTGAATTTTACTGAGTAGTTTTCTGGAGAAAAGCTTTTTACCTGAGGAGCAATAGAATCCTTAAACCCTCCCGTTGGCGAACCTTTTTTAGCACATCCAAAAAAAATAGACATTGCTATTAACTGTAAAAAAAACAATTTGCCCATGAATTTCATTGATTCAAAAATAAGTAAAGTTTCTTAAGCAATAACGCTGTAAGTAGAACTAAGTAATACTTCCAAAACACCCCTGATTAATTAATTATAAGGCTATAAGCTCCATTACATCAACATGTTACTTGGAATTTATTGTAACTCCGGAAATAAAATTTTTAGCATACCTTTAGACGTATAAAAATGGATGAATCATTTAGGACGATTCAAGTGTATCTATGGATAATGTAAATCAAACAAGAAATTTCAATCGAATTATCGTTGTTTTAATTTTATTGCTTCTTAGCCTTGGGGTATATACATTGGTCTTATGGAAAGAGAGTCAGACCAACCTGCTTGAGTTGGAGGATCAAAAATTTACAATTATTCAAGAACTCAGCGATTTAAAAATTAACTATGACGAATTAATTAATAATTTTCAATTACAAGATGAAGCCTTAAATCAAGCCAGAACTCGTATCGAGCAACTTATGAAATCTCTGGAATTGACTGAGCCAAATATGACTATGATTAGTCGTTTTCGGGATGAAATTACTCGCTTAAAAGAAGAAAGAAATATACTTTTTGCTCGCGCAGACAGCTTGATTAATGTTACTAAAAGGTTATCTTCTGAGGCCGACAGCACTCAGCTAATTTTAGATCGTACCCGTTCAGTTAGAGATGACCTGCGTCAGAAAAATGAGGCTCTCGAAAGAATGGTCGAAAAAGGAGCTCAACTTCAGATAATTGATTTTTTAGGTAATGCGGTGATTGTGCGAAAAAATGGACGAATTGTGGATACAAAACGGGCCAGTCGTGCGGATAAAATAAGAGTCTGTTTTACTATTACGCCAAATCTTCTTGCTGTCTCGGGTGAGTACAACTTATATTTACAGGTAATCAACCCAAAAAACAACTTAATGGGTATGGGAGGTGTTTTAGAGTTGAAAGGCAAAAATTTGTTTTACAGTAGTTTAAGTAAAATCAATTACAAGAAAAAGGAAATAGACTTATGTCTTATTTCTGAGGCTCAAGAAAAAGACCTTATATCGGGCCGCTACATTCTTAATCTTTATCAGGACACTACCCTATTGGCGACTAATACTATGAACTTGAAATAAGTCACCTAAAAAAACTAAATTACTTAGATAGGTTTGCTAGCGGTTTTTATATTTTTACGACATGGCACATCAACTAGATTCTTTTAAGAAAGTCATCGCTCACGCCAAGGAGTATGGATTTATTTTTGCCTCAAGTGAAATTTACGATGGCCTCAGTGCGGTTTATGATTATGGTCAAAACGGAATTGCTTTAAAAAACAATATCCGTCAATATTGGTGGAAAAGTATGGTCCAATTGCATCAGAATATTGTGGGTATAGATTCCGCAATACTGATGCATCCTACTACCTGGAAAGCTTCAGGGCATGTGGATGCATTTAATGACCCTTTGATTGATAATAGAGATTCAAAAAAGCGCTATCGCGCAGATGTATTAGTCGAGGATTATGCTGAAAAGTTAGAGCAAAAAGCTCAAAAAGAGATAATGAAAGCTAAAAAACGGTTTGGTGATCAATTTGATTTGGCTCAATTTGAAGCGACCAATGAACGTGTTTTACGCTATAGAGACAAAAAAAAATCTATTCTATCTCGTTTGTCAACTTCATTGGATAATGATGATTTGAACGAGGTTAAAAGTTTGATTGAAGAACTAGAGATTGCTGATCCAGAAACGGGCTCGAAAAACTGGACCGATGTCCGTCAATTCAATTTAATGTTTGGCACTAAACTAGGAGCTAATGCAGATTCAGCAATGGATCTTTACTTGAGACCTGAAACGGCTCAAGGTATTTTTGTGAATTATTTAAATGTGCAAAAAACAGGAAGAATGAAAATTCCATTTGGTATTGCACAAACAGGGAAGGCATTTAGAAATGAAATTGTGGCGCGTCAATTCATTTTTCGAATGAGGGAATTTGAGCAGATGGAAATGCAATTTTTTGTTCGACCAGGGCAGGAAATTGTTTGGTATGAATACTGGAAAAAAACTCGCCTGAAATGGCACCTTTCACTTGGGATGGGACATAACAATTATCGTTTTCATGATCACGAAAAACTTGCGCATTATGCCAATGCCGCTGCGGATATAGAATTTAATTTTCCGTTTGGATTCAAGGAATTAGAGGGAATTCACTCACGTACGGACTTTGATCTGAAACAACATGAGCAGTTCTCTGGTAAAAAGCTTCAGTATTTTGATCCAGAAATTAAAGAGTCCTATGTCCCCTACGTGGTTGAGACTTCCATCGGTTTGGACCGAATGTTCCTGGCTGTTTTAAGTCATTCACTTCATGACGAAATTCTCAAAGATGGTTCTTCAAGAACAGTACTTAAATTACCATCTATTTTGGCACCAATTAAAGCAGCGGTCTTACCTTTGGTCAAAAAAGATGGACTTCCTGAATTAGCGGATGAAATTGTCCAAAGTATTAAATGGGATCTGCCTGTTGTTTATGACGAAAAGGATGCTGTAGGTCGTCGTTATCGTCGACAAGATTCGGTCGGTACCCCTTATTGTATAACAGTGGATCATCAATCTATAGAGGATCAGACTGTAACTTTAAGACACAGAGACAGTATGAAGCAAGAGCGAGTATATATCTCAGAATTATTGTCGAAAATGCAAGAAAGTATATCCTTTAAGCACTGGTTATCTTAACAACTTCTTACCTGATAAGTTTACAAGAGACATTCCTTTACAAGATATTATGACTTATTGAAGTTTTTTCAACAATATCTCTTCAATCCAAATAGGGCTAGCTTCTGGGCAACGATTCATTCGACGCAGACCACGTAATTTTACCCAAACTTTTGTTTTATTGATTTGAAATTCTTGAGGTAAATTTACAGGATCAAGGACTCGTTTGGGTTCATTATCGATGGTAAGTATCCAATTACACACCTTTATTGTATCAATTTGTCCACCTTTTTTAATAGTACCACTCAAATAGTCTTTTGATAATTGGCCTGATACCTCAGTATTGAGTGCGATATTTTGATTGGATAGATTGAGCGATTGATCTTTTCTAATGGATTTACAGGATAAAAAAATCAGGCTCAGTGCTCCAAAAAAAGTAAGGAAATGTTTCATTTTTTTAGTATTGCTTTAGTGATTTAGATTTAAGTGATTCTAAAATCTCATATATTGAGTGTGTCATTATCTACTTGAACGGTTTTTTTTCATATATAATCGTTAAATTTTAACACAATTACAAGAGTTTCAACAAAATCGATTATTTTTATCCTCTTAATAATGTTTCAATTAACTCTAAAATTATCACAATGAAAATCAAAAACTATTTTTTGTTATTCTGTCTCATCTTTTCGGGGATTTCAGTCACTGCGCAAGAAGAAATTGCCAATGAACCTCAAGGTGTAGCAGAATTTGGGGAATCATTACCGATGTTCTACGTTCCATCGCTAGCTTCGCGCCCAGAATTGATCCCTGCGCCTTTCACCGAAGAAGAGGCCCGTGATCGAAGGTCGATCAGGAATAAAGTGATTATTGGTAAAGAAAAACAGGAGACCGACGATTATTACGTATTAAACAGACATGAAACTGAACAGACTTTCAGAGTGATGCCGCCGTCAATCGTTTTCGACGCCTATTCGTCAGGGTCACAACCTACAGATCCATCGATGGCTGTTGGGTTAGATCATGTTATTGTAGTATATAATACAGGTTATCGCGTTTTTGATAAAGCCGGAAATGCTTTAACAGGACAATTGGCAGTTACCAATATTTTTTCTGGCGGAGGTTGTTGTGATTTAACAGCATCTTATGACACAGCTGCAGATCGCTGGGTTTTGTCCTATCTTTTTTCATCTAATGGCCAAGTTCAAGTTGCGGTATCAGATGGTCCTGACCCAATAAATAATGGATGGTATGTTTATACAATTCCGTCTGTAAGTGACTATCAAAAATTATCTGTCTGGAGCGATGGATACTATATGACGGCCAATGTGGGTTCAAGAAGAGTCTGGGCTCTTGATCGCTCAGAAATGCTAGCTGGAAATACAAGTGCAGGGTTTCAAACATTTACTATACCAGGTATTCAGACAAGTGGCTTTTATAGCCCACAAGTCTTAAATGTGAGTGATGGAAATATGCCAGCCCCGGGTGGAGCAACATTACTTTATCTTCAGGACGATGCTTGGGGAGGAGTTTCAGATGATCATGTGAAGTATTGGACAATTGACGTTGATTGGAATAATCCATCTAATTCATCAATTTCCGCTGCCACACAAATATTGACCACTCCCTTCATATCCGTATTTGATGGTGGAAGTTTTTCTAATTTAACACAGCCGAATAATGGAATTGCAATTGATGCGCTACAAGCAACTGTTATGAATCAATCACAATTCCGCAAATTTGCTACGCATAATAGTGCAATTTTCAATTTTGTAGTTGATACTGATGCTACCGGTGGCGAATTAGCAGGGATTCGTTGGTTTGAATTTCGTCAGGCTGCCGATAATGAACCTTGGACCTTATATCAGGAAGGAACATATACAGCGCCAGATGGTCGCCACGCATGGCATGGTAGTATGATAATGGATGGTTCTGGTAATATAGGGATGGGCTATACTTCAATGTCAGGGCCAACTACAACTGATGTTGTACGAGTTAGTTCATATTATACTGGCCGATTTGATGGAGATGCGCTTGGAACTATGACAGTGGCCGAGGAGTTGATTGCAAATGGTAATGCAAATATTCCTGGGCTTCGTTATGGCGACTATAGTAAAATGGATATTGATCCAGCTGACGATGCGACATTCTGGTTTATAAATGAATACATGAATAGTGGTCGTAAAGGTGTTGTAGGAGTCTTTCAACTAGAGCCGAACACTACTGTTGATGATATAGGGGTTACAAGTATTACGGACCCATCGTCAGGAACACTCACCAATGCTGAAGAGATCGTTATAAACGTCAAAAACTTTGGTATAAACGATATAGTTGATCCTGAGGTTCAATATACTATTAACGGTGGCGCCCCTGTTATTGAAACATATAATGGGACATTAGCTGCGGGAGCTACAGAAAGTTATACTTTCTCAACAACTGCTGATCTATCTATTCAAAATGAAATATACACCATTGCGTCTAGAACAAATTATGGCCCTGATTCGAATCCCTCAAATGATGAAGCGACCAAAACAGTTCAAAATGCTCTTATTTATTGTAACCCGAATTTAGACTGTTCCTTTGGTGATGGTTTTCAGTTGATTGCAGTAGAGCAAATAAACAATCCTTCAGGTTGTGAGGGATATGGAGATTTTACAACTCAGGTTGCTAGCTTTTCAGCCGGAGGCACTTATGAGGTAACGTTCACAACAGGTTATGGAGACCAGCATATCAAAGGATGGATTGACTTTAATGATGATGGGATCTTCTCGAATGACGAGATTGTTGTGCCTAATTTCATAATTGCACCCGGAGCAGGAGCAGGAACCTTCACAGAATCAACTGATCTTGTGGTTCCAGCTAATGCACAAAGCGGTATGCATAGATTGCGCTTTAAGTCTAATTGGCAAGCAGAGGTTCCTTCAGATGCTTGTGAGGAGACTCAATATGGTGAAACTGAGGATTATTCAGCGGATATTGATGGAGTATTGGGTATTACTCAAGCAGCTATCAGTAATGCTGATTTAATCGTGACGTCTGGTCAAAACAATCAATTTGACATTGCATTAGTTACGAGCTATGAAGATCGAGCAGCTATTGGTATTTATAATGTACTTGGTCAATTGTTGGCCTTCAACTACATTGAGAAAGAAGGAGACCGCTTTAACTATCAGTTAGACATGTCGTACGCTCCTACAGGTGTTTATATCATAAAAATGGGAGATATTTTCTCGAATATTTACAAGACGGCAAAAATAATTGTCAAATAAGCCCTGTATGAATCAATGAAAAAAGGGGTTATCTCACGATAACCCCTTTTTTTAATTCTAAAAGAAAGCCCTTAGCTGCATAGAACCTGTGTGGATTGTATTTGCCTCGGCGGATTGTCGACCAAAGTAAGAAAGATTGAGATCCAAAAAGTCATTGATGCGTTTTTGCCATAGTAAATTCCATGTCAAGTTTTTGCCGGGCTGAAGACCTTCTAGCATTAAATAACCTGCAGAAGAGAGAGGTGAACCTATAAATTTATTATTGATAGCATTGATCTCTGCGGTAAGCGACATACGGTCGGCTTGAGCTAGGGTACACGAAATACCCAGGGTATTTTGACTGAGTTTTTCTTGATTTTCGAGCTGATTTTCTTTTTTACTTGAAGCCCATTTGATATTGACCCGGGAATTTTCTCCCCAAAAGTAACTTAGTTTTGGGCGAATACTTTGTTGAGATAAATTAAAGTTTCTCTGAGTAAAATTCTCGGAACGATTGTTTCTATTAGACCAATCAGCAGTTAAATGAACGAGAATTTGGTCTTTTATTTTATGGTCAAATAGCAATTGATGTTGCTCGAGCGTACTTTTTTGAAGTCCAAGTGCGACAAGTTGATTATTTTGACTTTTTTGGTAAATATAGGCCGTGGTATAATTTTGTTTGCTTCTGTTAAAAAAGAATGATTGTTTGAAATTGAGTTGTAATGCCAGATCATTATCATTGAATGAAGCAAATGGATTAGTAAATAATTGGTTACTCTTTGGCGCACTACGATCTACTACAAAAGCAGTTTGACTGAAAAAATGAGACAAGATTTTACGCCAACCATTGCGGTTTTGCCAAGAAGGGTTTTGCCAAGTAATGATTTGAGTCAAGGCACTTCTTTGAATATCAATAAAATTTTGATTTGGAAGTAATAATCGAACATAAGCGGCTTGATCTTGATATTGGCCGATCTCGAACTCATCCAAATCTTGAATCCCATCTTCATTATAATCGATCCACGTATAAGTCCCTTGGCCTGGTTCTACTTCAATATAGGTGAATTCTTGCTGTGGGAGTTTTCCATTATTGGCTTCAACTGAGGTAGCCAATCGAAGGTTATTATTCCAGATATTTTGTGTGAAGTTAAGTCGAAGATTCAACGATTTTTGATTTGGGTCAGTACTCTCTAAGGCACTTAAATTTCGGTACTGTGCAAAACCTGAAAGTTTGGTTTTAGCAGAGTTCAAAAATTGACCTTTGAGAAATAAATCGCGAGATACTCCCGTACGTTCCATCCTGCTCATCACTACACTGTCTGTTTCCCGGTATCGCCAACCTAATTGACCAAAAATGGCCGTGCTGTCACCGATCCCGGCAGCAGCCTCGTATTCGATAAACTTTTGGCTTAGTCTGTCGAGAAGTCCGACACTGTCTTTTATCTTATTATTTTCTGACTGGTATTTCGCAAGCCACCAGCTTTTACCAAAAGTTATACCCAAGGATTGATGGACCCGGGCAAAAGTGCTTTGGCTTAAGTCAGACTGAGTGTTGAGATTGCTTAGTTGACCGCGATACCACCAATTTTGCCCTTGTAAATTATTATTTAAGTTATGTTTTTGTCCTAAGTAGTTTCCCTGCGTTTTAAGTTGATCAAATTGATAAGTAGCGCTACCTATTTTTTCAGATTCCCAGCGACTACCTGCCATAACCAGATTTTGATCTCGAATGATTTGAGTTTGAGATAGGTTCCAATCTCGGTTGAACTCTACTTGATAAGGTAATTCTGGGCTTCGGTAATTTTTATCTATATTGTTGTATTTGACAAAAGCACTGATTCTCCAAAGACTATCTCCTTTGGCTAAAATCTGTTCGGCTTCAATTAAACTGGCAAATCCATCGTTGTCTTGGTCGCCAAGTGAGCTGTATAAATTTAAATCAGTATCGCTGGCTGAAAATTCTGCATACAGCTGTGAAGACTCTTTATGATAGCGAATAAAGGCACCTGCCAGCTGCATTTTTTGGGCTGGTGTAAGTAGGATAACCGGACTATAATTACCCTGTGATTGTCCGTTAATCGGCGCCACATATTGAAATATCTTATTGATACTTGTTTGACTATCAATGATATAATCGCCCTGATTTGCACCCACTAAATTGAATCTGACCTGATATAGATCATCCTCGGGATTATTGGAAAAGACAAAAGCCTCCTGGCCATCTATGAGTTCTTTCTTATAGAGAATTTGGTTTTCCGAATAGGTCGCTATTTGCTCTGAAGGTGCCAACAATGCGGCGGGATCATCCCCCGCGTTCAATAAAATTTCTTTTTGGACTTCCGTAAAATTTTGTTGGAGGGGTTGATTTTTATCGTCCTGTTCGCTGTATAGGTAGGCCCCAATATTTAGGTGTTCACTGCTGTATTCTCCACCACTAAACGCAATGAAACGCGTATAGTTTCGTTCGGTAACTTGATACTCGGCGGTTATCCTCATATTACTTGTTATTGGATAGGTTGAATTGAACCGTAACTCCCCCGCATTGTAATCCATAATGTAATCGGCGTTTTCGCCCCGTTCTAATAGCATACCATTAACGTAAATTCGTTCGCTACCTGAAATCATTAAAATCAGTGCCTCTCCGTTGGTTCCAAGCAGTTTATAGGGACCTTGATTGCCCTCTTGTCCCTGAATGATACTGCGTTTGAAGACTCCGCGAACCAGTCCTGCTGAGGCAAACATGTCGCTTTTGCTACCGTCCTTGTGATCTAATTTCCACATGGCATGCATCCCTTGTATTTTTTTAGTGAATTGTCCGAAAAATGTTTTTCGGTTGATTAAATCCACATCCCCTGCACGAATCTGCCATTTATCGGCCTCAAGAGAGACAAAAAGTTGGTCAAATTCTTCTAAACTTTGTGTATAGCCTCCATTTTCACCAGGCAGATTGCTGTCTTGTAGCGAGGCGGTGATTTGTACTTTATCGCTCAGCGCACCTGTGATTTGTAAATCCAATTGACTATTTACTACGGCATTCTGATTATTGCCCAAGGTAATACCACGTACTATGTTTCCCTGAACATTTAGTCCAGAAAATGGGTTTTGACGGCTTATGAAATTATTCTGTTCTAATTTAAATATTTTGCCGACTTGATTTTGTGCAGGTAAGATGAGTTTTGGATTTAGGGCACTATAAGGCCGCGTTAAAAAGTCAGGGTAACGGAGATACCGAACTTGAATTGAATCGATGGATTTTAGCAACTCAGATGATGGGTATATACTGGCCTGAGCAAAATCGACTTGATAGAGATTAGGATCGATCAGATCACCATCTAATTGCAGAATAGCGAAGTATTTCGGATTTATAGAAACGCTGTCGATTTCAATTTTTGATTTCAAGGCTAAACGAGCACTGCGTCCTGACCATGACTCTATTTCTTGACTCATGATCTGCTCGCTGGGCCAAATTAGCAAACACACCATAGGTACAAATAAAAAGGCCGATAACTTCTTGGTCAAAGACATAAAAAAATAAGTAGTATAATTGGGTAAACAACATCCGCATCAAATTATTTTGTTGATTATTTTTTGAAAATTGTTTTACGGCGGATTAGGGTAAATATACGGGCTTATTTAATTTAGTTTTGAAATACGGTTAACCACCTAAATCAGTACTGTTATGAAAATCATTTCCTATAACGTCAATGGTATCCGCGCTGCCATGAATAAAGGTATGCTCGATTGGCTTCAAAAGGCTAGCCCCGATGTATTATGCCTACAAGAAACGAAGGCTATTAAAGAGCAAGTAGATCTTCAAGCTATTGAAGCGGCAGGCTATCCATATCACTATTGGTTTAGCGCGCAAAAAAAGGGTTACAGTGGCGTTGCTATTTTTTGCAAAACCGAGCCGCAGCATATAGCTTTTGGAACAGACATAGACTATATGGATGCCGAAGGAAGAAATATCAGGGTAGATTTTCCTGGGATCTCTATTATGAGTCTTTATCTGCCAAGTGGCACCAATGCTGCCCGTCTTGATTTTAAATTTCAGTACATGAGTGATTTTTTACAATATTTGACTGGTTTACGAGAACAGCATCCGAATATAGTAGTGTGCGGGGATTACAACATCTGTCATAGAGCTATTGATATTCACGATCCAATACGAAATGCAAAAGTTTCGGGTTTTTTGCCGAGAGAAAGAGACTGGCTTGAAGCTTTTATACAATCAGGATTTGTCGATAGTTTTCGTCATTTAAACAAAGAACCTAATCAATATACTTGGTGGAGTTATCGGGCCAACGCTCGGGCCAACAATAAGGGTTGGCGCATTGACTATAACATGGTAGCAAAGCCACTTGCTAGTCAAATCAAACGAGCTGTTATATTACCTGAAGCCAGGCACAGCGATCACTGCCCACATATGGTCGAGCTGGATTTGTAATAAATTTATACATTGATTTAGAATGTACGATTAGTTACTCTTGATTAGATTCAGAGGCTCACGCTAAAATTATTCTTTGAGAGTTAGTTGAAAATTAAACAAATAAATGTTGTACTAGATCATGTACCTTACCAATTTTGACTACACTGATTTCTGTATTTTTAGGGACCTTACTGTTTTTGGCTACAATGATTTGATTGAAACCTAATTTTTGGGCTTCTAAAATACGTTGATCAAGTCGGTTTATTGGACGAACTTCTCCTGCCAAGCCAATTTCTCCAGCAAAACAACTGCCACGTGTTATTGACATATCATTGTTTGAAGATAAAATAGCGGCTACCACTGCTAAGTCTAAAGCAGGGTCATCTACTTGTATCCCCCCTGTAATATTCAAGAATACATCTTTTGCGCCCAATTTAAAACCAACACGTTTTTCCAATACGGCTAGAATCATATTGAGTCGTTTTATGTTGTAACCAGTAGCCGAACGTTGGGGGGTGCCGTAAACGGCACTGCTCACTAAAGCCTGAATTTCGATCATCAGGGGCCTCATCCCTTCAAGCGTAGCTGCTATCGCAGTACCGCTCATAGTTTCATCTATCCTTGAAATTAATAATACAGAGGGGTTTATCACTGCACTTAGTCCATTACTCTGCATTTCGTAAATACCTAATTCATTGGTACTACCAAATCGATTTTTATGGGCTCTTAAAATACGGTAAACGTGATGACGATCGCCTTCGAATTGAAGTACGGTATCGACCATGTGTTCAAGTATTTTGGGACCCGCAATATGCCCCTCCTTGGTTATATGACCAA
>MDTG01423868.1_pt1 | contig 19159 bp, 17 predicted proteins | sample 811421 | NCBI WGS metagenome assembly MDTG01 (sample SAMN05326645, study PRJNA326480) | marine metagenome | isolation source: seawater | place: Pacific Ocean: South East | collected 2011
CTCTCTACCTCTAAATCGGACGCTTATTTTAGTCTTATCTCCGTCAAGAATAAAGCTTTTAATCTTTTTTAATTTAATATTATAGTCACCGATATCAGTAGAAGGCCTAAATTTTATCTCCTTAGTTGTATTTCTTTTAGTTTTTGCTTTTGAAGAGGATGTGCTTTTCTTTTTATAAAATAAATGCTTTCCATAGTCTAATAGCTTACAAACAACAGGGTTAGAGTCTGAAGGGGAGACTTGAACTAAATCAAGAGAAGCATTGCTAGCTTTTTTCAATGCGTCATCTATTGAGACCATTCCTTGTTTATCGCCATTTTCATCAATAAGCATTACTTCAGGAGCCTTAATCTTATTATTAATAGGAGTTATATTTTTTTTAGTAGCTATGATATTTACCTAAAATTATAGTAATTTAAAGATCTTAATTTTAATAAAAGAAGGTTTAACAAAAGAATAATGTATTTAAAGTGATGAATGATAATGCATGACGATTGCATTTTAAACTAATTGATATACTACGTAAATATATTTCTTCTATGACTGAAGGTAGTAATTTTTCCATTTACCATCTTCAAAACTATAAACTTCTCTTTTATTGATTCTTGATTCATGACCTATCCAAAACTCAAAATAATATGGTACGAAAGAGAAACCGCCCCAATATTCTGGTCTTTTGTCTAAATTTATATTTGACTTATAGGTTAAATCATAATTCTTAATAATATCTTCGTAAGAATTGATTGGAAGAGATTGTCTTGAACTAATTGCTAATGCATTTTTTTCTTTTGATCTTTTTAAAAAATGTGTATCGGAAAATGAATTATTGGTTTTTTTTATTTTTGCTTTAATTCTTATTTGGGTGTCTATCTTAGACCAGTAGAATAAAGCAGAAATCTGTTTGTGATTTCGAAAGTCCTTTGCTTTGCGAGACTCATAATTTGTAAAAAATATCCATTCATCTCCTAAGATATATTTCAAATTAACATATCTAGATTCTACTTCTTTTACTGATGAATTAAATGAGCTTATTGCAATCGCTTCTATTGCTGGCTGATTTTTTTTAAGAGCCTTCTTATAATATTTTGCAAACTCTACGTATGGCTTGGATGAATCTAATTTAATTATCTTAATCATTATTTAAACTATGTGCTAAAGATTTATATCTTTGGATTATTTTCTCATCAGAGAAAGATGCTTCTGCATGTTTTCTGCAATATTTTGTCATTTCAATATACGAGTTAGGTTTTAGGTTTAACATTTTAATCATTTTGATCTTTAAATCATCAACATTTTTTGGTTTAACAAAATATCCTGTCTTGCCTTCTATTATAGTTTCATTACAACCTGGTAAATCTGTTGTTATGATTGGTCTTCCTAAGGCAAGCCCCTCTATTAGGATTCTTGGCACTCCCTCATTATAGTATGTAGGTAAAATAACGCATGTGGAACTTATGATAATATCTTTGATGTTATCAACATTACCAAGATAATCCATGTCTTTAATATTTTTAATATTTATTAAGGCTTGTTTGTCTATGTATCTACTATCCTCGTCATCATGATTACCACATATTATAAATTTTAATGGCCTTGAAGTTTCTTGTTTTACCTGAATAGAAGCATCAATAAATTCTTTAATGCCTTTTGCTAGCAACAATCTGGACGCAAAAATAAAAGTGAACTGATCTTCGGGTTCAATTTTATTTGGTATAAATTTAAAGTCGTTAAGATCTATTCCAGACCCAGGTATTACTGAACATTTTTCTCTATTAACAATGCCAATATCAACCAAAGCATTTAAATCATGAGAGTTTTGAAAAAAAACATGGCTAGACTTCTTAAGAGCAAATTTATACAAAAAATTAATTAGCCTTAGCTTAAACGGGCTTAAATCATTTTGATATGATCCAATTCCAGTTATATTAGGAACAAAGTTGATGTTTAAAATTCTGGCTATAATCCCGAAGTAAATGTTATTTTTTATTGTAAATGAGAAAATAATATCCGGTCGTATTTTAATAGCGCGGTAAGCGCAACTAATAAAAGAAATAATATTATTAATAATATTTTTATTTCTTGGATTCAAAAAAATATTACAAAATTTGATCTTTGTATCTAATTTGTTCAAATGCTCTTTTGATGTATTTGGTATTGCAACATATACATCATTTTCTAAGATAAAGCTCTCAACTAGCCTTTTCCTAAAATTCCAGATTGCAAAACCAGAATTAGCTGTAAAAAAAATTTTTTTCATAAAAAGTTATTTAAATTAATATAACTAGCTATTTTGCACTTCTTCGAGCAAGATTTTATTATTACTAGTCTTGCGAATATCTTGAAGAATTTCAATAATTGTCTCCTGAGTAATTATACCCTTCTCAATAACTGCTTCATCAAGCGAATTTAATGGAGATGAGCCTTTTAATTTTCTAGTTCTTAAGCGAGAAACAATTTTTGACTTATCTGACTTTACATCATAGATAATCATCGATGTTATACCTAAATTATTAAAAAGCATTTCTAGATATTTTTTTAATTTATACCTATCAAAAGTTTCTCCATTGTAGAAAATACAAGACCACAAAGCTTGAATAATACCTTGGTCTAATATCAATAATTTATTCATTTTAATGTTCTTATGCACCACCGAACATATATATAAAAGATTAATAATTAGTCTTAATCTATCCACAACCTTTAAATTCCTAAATATACGCACTATCCGTATGCCTCCTAGAATAATATTCATTTTAAGCAAAGCTAATTTAAGAATCTTGTAAAGTTTATAAAATAATCTTGTCCATTTTTTATTAACAAATATATCTATAGTATGATAGTTTGAGTCATATGAATGCTCTTTTATATCTTCATAAAATCTTGATGAGACATATGACTTACCTGCTCCAGGACTTCCAGAAAATTCAATAATATTAATCTCATTTTTGTCTAATTCTAAAAAGTTCTTATAAATTAAATTAATATTTTGCATTGATTTTTAACATTAGTCTTGGGCAGTAGATATCTCAGCAAAGATAATTTTTTTTACGTCATTTAAGCTATCTTTTAATTCGCCATCATTATTAAAATTAATAACTTTTTTTGCTATAGGTAAGACATCTTGATTATTTGTATGCCTTTTAATTATTTCGTCTTTGGATTCTTTATCTTCTTTTTGCCTTTCATTATTTCTGGAGATTGCTGTATTAACTGACACATTTAAGAAAATACAAACATCTGCTTTAGGCATAGACTCATAAATTCTCTTTTCTTGACGGCAGAGGTATCTTAGCAAGCCGTTAGATAAGCTCGTTATTATAATTTTAGCGCTATCCATTTTTCCAAAAGATTTTGTTGGCCATCTATCAACTAATACCAAATATCCATGTGATGCTTTTAATTCTGCTCTCTTAGCCATCCTTAGCCTTAAAATAGAAAGAAATAGTGCTAAAAAGGCCTTTATGGTGCTAGTTCCCTTAATGCCGGAAGAATCTGAGATCTTTTTCTTTTTTGATGTTATTTTTCTAAGAAGCAACCTTACTCTTTCAAGAAAAATATTCTGTGGCTTTCCTAGACTAAAGACATCACATGATATATGTTTTGAAAGTTCTGAATTAAGTTTTTTGATAATTGATGTTTTACCTGAACCATCTGGACCTGATATTGCAATTATTAATCCTTTATTTGAAATTAGTTTCTTTTTTTTAAAAATTAACTTGTTAAAAAGTCGTTTGATGAAGCTCTTAAATCTATGTAGAAATAATAAATTTCTATTAATTCTTAAATATTGAAGAAAAATTTTTCTTACTCTAAAAGAAGATAGAAAAGATGGTTTCATAAAATCTTTTTCAAGTCCAGACTTATAAACAAAGTTGCCTAGTTGTATAGGTCCATATGATTTAAGGTCGTCAAGATTTTCATTACAAGACAACCATTCTTGCTTATAGGACTCTATTTCGATAGAGTACAATATTCTCGAAAAAATAGATCCTGTTTTTAAAAAATGTCTAATTAAAAACATGTATGCTTGAGATTTATTATTCAAAGTCCATATGTCATGGTCATTATTCTTAACTCTGTTTTGAAGAATGAATTCTTTGAATGGGAGATTAAATTCCTTTATCCAACTCTCTCCTGTAATAACTTCAAAATATATATGTAAGTGATAAATATTGCTATCAAAGACATTATAAAAGTGATGTATGTGGTCAAAATGTGCAACAGGATTCTTGCATTCAGCCCAGCTATTTTTTTTAAGTAATTCTAAGAATAGATGTTTTTTATGACCATCTACTAAAATATCAAGATCTTTATTGCCTGCTAAGGATTCGCTCAATTCATGATTATTTTTCCAGCTTACATACTTAACGCCCTCGTCATCTAGGAGGTGTAAGAAATCTTTAAGAAAGTTAATGTTGTTTTTCAAGATATTACCATTTCAATTTTTAGATCTTTTTAAGATATTGGTTAAAAACCTTTTACATCTCAACAGATTTATATAAAAAAATGGTAAAAATCTATCCATTAATGATGCGCTTCTTTCAGAATATAAATCTTTTAAAACACTAGAATCAACTATAGAGCCCTTATATAAATTAATGTTTCTTTCAAATTTCTTTAAATCATTGATATCCCAATTATTGTGATGAAAGCACACTGTCCAAGTACCAAAAATCATTTTTCTAAATCTCCATAATTGTTGAGGTATCCAAAAGAAGTCTTGCTTGTCTTTAAATGGAGTAATGTGAAATCCATCACTAATTGTAAGAATATTGAACTCTTTTAGCGCAATCATTGTATTTTTATCGAAAGAATGGGCCGGAGCGACCCATGTTTTAGGATAGACCAAATTTTTTTTCATTATATCTAAGCCAAGAGATATTTTTGTCTTTTGTTTCTCCAGCGAGCTCCCTACGAATTCAGTTTTATTTGAAACTGGAACTAATCCGTATGATCCCTCCTCAAGATTGTGCTGAAACCCATGAAGCCCTATTGTCCAATTTAAATCTTGCCAATACCTTACTCTTTCCCAAAATTGAATGTTTTCGTCATCTATCTTTAAAGATGGATCCTTATTATCTGGGACAATAGCCAATATCGGTTTTATATTATGCTTAATAAGAATTTCCTCAATAGAATTCCATTTATTCCAATTCATTGTTGAGCATATATCATCAAATCTTAATATATATTTAGCACTCATTTATTTAAAATTTTTTCCAAACAGATAAAAAATTTGTTCCATGATTTTTTAAAATTGATTTAAAAATATTATTTAAACTCTCAATAACAACATTTCCATTTGAATCTCCAAAATGTCTATAAGTTATGTAGAATTTCCTTTTGTATTCATTGCCTAAATACTTTGATATGTCATGAACATCAATAAAGCCTTCATTATAATCTTTTGGGATATTTAGCCTTTTCCAATCCTTTTTATGGCCAACACCATAGTCAATTATCCGCCTTATGGTAAGAGGAGACATTTTTTTTATAATTACGCCCTCATCTAAAAGCTGAGTATTAATTTTTTCCCATCTTTCATTGCTCTTAACCTCATTATCATAAAAAACTTTAAGGAACGGTGCTTTCTTTAGAAGAGCTGATGTAAATATTGCCTTAAAGGTAAGATTTAAGAAAAACATAAGTGGGTTATATGAGTTATTTGGCTCATGCCCTATTACCAAAATATCATTTGGATTCATTATTGACTTTATATCATCCAAAAATTTTTCAATGTATATGACATGATGTAAAACTGAATTTATAAATATAAACTTATTATTTTTATTTCTTAAATCATCGAGAACTTCATGAAAGTGGTTATTTTTAATGACAACTTTTTTATCATCATTGTCATTATGGCGACTAAGAAATTCTTTTATCATGTCTTTGCTTGGTTCAATAAAAAAATAACTGTCATATTGAATATTTAGATTTTTCAATATGTTGTAGTCAAATCCAGTTCCTGCTCCAATATTAACAACATTATAATTATTTTTAGTATCTTCAATTTTCAATTCTTCTTTCATTGAGGAATAAGCTTCTTGGATATCATCTATATATCTAGATGAATATAATTTTGCACTATTGTAATAATAAGATTCATTGACTCTTTTAAGAAACTCATCGATTAAGAAATCATCAGTTTTTGCATAATTTTCATAAAACCAATCAACTCGTTTAATTTTATTGTGAAATTTGTACATAGATATTTTTATATTTTGAGATAGTATTATAAATCATTATTATTCAATAAATATTCTTATAAAATAAGTCGTGAGCTTTCGCAGTATTTTCTGAGCTATATTTTTCTACTGAATTTAAAAGAAAATCTACTTTTAATTGATATAACTTTTTATTGTTAAAGAATTTCAATATTTTTTCAGAAAGTTGTTGGTGATCATAAGGGTTAAAGAGTAATTCTTCATCTTTTATTATTTCTTTATTAATATCAATGTTGCTACCTAAAGTTAGAGCTCCAGAGGCCATAGATTCTATAGTTGCAACCCCAAAACCCTCATTAAATGATGTAATAACAGAAAAGTTACATTCGTCTAATAGCTTGTAAACTTTTTCTTCAGAAACCATTCCATGAAAATTTACATATTTCTCTATGTCATAATCCTTTACTAGTCTTACCAGAGAGTTAAATTCCTGTCCATCTCCACAGAAGTCAATTGTTACGTCATATTTTTTATCAACAAGATCTTTTAGAGTATTGATAAGTATTTTCTGATTTTTAATTTTTACCATCCTTCCAATACTCAAAATTTTTATTTTATTAAGATTTTTAGCTTTTTTATTTGAGTTCTCAAAAAAACTAAGATCTACACCGTTTGTTATAACTGTGATATTTGAATGAAGATATTTTGGCATGAAGGCTTCAAGAGATTTTTTTGTGGTAAATGAATTTGCTATTAATTTGTCTCTGAATGGAAAAATAAAGATTAAATATAAAGCTCTATTAAAGATACTGAATGAACTAAAATTTCTGTGTACGGTATGTACAAAATATTTTTTATCTTTCTTAAATAGAAAAATTATGTAGAAAAAACTAGTTATTAATGAAGAAAAGGTATGATGAGTATGAATAATTTCAACATTTTTTATTATCTTTAAAAATTTAGTTATTAAGTAAAAATTTTTTTTATTTATAACTAAATTTTTAATATTTATATCAGAAAATTGTTTGATATATCTTACATTCCTTATTGGGATTGTCGTCACCTTCTTAGCATTCAATATATTAACAATCTTCTTCAATTATCTATCCTTGTGATTTATTGAAATTTCTTGATATTGAATAAATGCAACGAGAGCTTCCAAACTCGCCAATTTTAAATATATCAGATGATAATGAACTTGTTAAATATTCAATAGAATGGAAATTTTTATAATTTTTTAAACTTTTATCTTCTATAACATCTAATATTATTTCACCAGTCTCACTCAAATTATTTTTAAAAATTTCTTCCACCTTTTCTTTTAAAATTTCAGAATTAAATGCATGTGCAAAATTAATTATTAGAATAACGTCATGTACTCCCTCCAAACCCTTAGGTTCAAGGAAATTATATTCTTGAAAGTCTGTACGACTAGAATCAAAAAACTTTGAAATGAATTTAGCTGCTTTCAATACTTTTCTATCATTATCAAGACCTGTCTTTTTCTCATAATTTAAACGTCTAATGATGTCACCCAATCCACAACCCACCTCAACAACACTATTCTTAGAATCTCTTTGATTTGCATATTTTACAATTGCCTTTGCATATTCTCTGTGAGCGAAGCTTGAAATATGCCAAGTATCAAAATTAAAAAACAATCTTAATAAAATTTTAGGAAAAGATAAGAAAAATTTTGAAATGTTAATTGGTAGATATTTTATCTTCTTAAGATTTAAATTCTTTATTATTTTTGAACGTATCATGTGAGAGTTTTATCTGGCTAATTTTTATAAAATATATTTTTTATTATAATATCTCTTTCTTTTCAGATAATATAATTTTTGCGTAAATTATATAAACCAGCCACAGATTGGGATAAAAGAAAGTTGATAATGTTCCAAGATAGGCAGTACCTGCAAAAGCCCCGAAAAGTATGGGGTTTCTTGCATCAATCTTAGACCTATAAATTCTGATAAGTTGTATCATCATGTAGGAAAATAATATCATTGCTATCGGTATGCCAACTTCTGACATTAAAAAAACATACCAATTAATTGAACTTGATTCATCCAAAGATGAACTGTATCCAAGACCTATTCCAAAAATAGGATTCTCATAAATTCTGTTCAAGCCCTGAGTTAATAAACTTGTTCTAGCATTTGTTGAAGTTCCGTCGCTTGTGAAAGTTATTTTTCCCCATATGGTTTCAAGTATATCTAGCACAATTTGATATAAAGGATCATAAAGCGTGATTAAATAAGAAGTTAAAATAATAAAGAAAAGCACTCTTAAAAAAATTTTAAGCCTCCATTTCCATCTTAAAATAGTGAACATCAATAATGTTAGAAAAATTACAATATATGCTGAAACTGAAAATATAAAAATTAGAGAAAGAAAAACACAAAAGGACATCAAATGCTTAAGTTTATTATTTATTTGAATATTCTTATACAGATTCCATATTGCTATAGGTCCTAACGAGCATAAATAAAAACCTGTTTGAGTTGGCTCAGTTCCAAAGCCTATTGCTCTGTATATTCCAGCTGTAACAACTGCCATACTTTTTTCTTTAAAACTTGGTATAAAGTCATGAATATCAAATTGAAAAATAATCCTAAGGCCAAATTCAATGACAATGAACACTGAAACTATACATACTGCAGCTGTATTAGAATTTAAAAGAGTTGGTAGAGAAAGTTTTTTAATTATTACACTCCTTGCAAATAAATAACAAATGATAAAAACTTGGAAGTAAGCAAGAAAATAGTTAAAACTTTTGGTATTAGGATTTATTAAAATACTCAGTGATAACAATAAAATGAAAATCACAATCAATTTATCTTCAAAGAAAATTAACAATTTAGGCATCTTTTTTGTATTGTTAATCAGAATGCTAAAAATGAAACTAAAAATTCCAATAAATAGAAATACATTATAAATTGGAAGCCACGCATTAAATCTAAAAACAGAGGACCAGCTTAATGTCAAAATATACATAATTAAGAAAAAAGACGTTATTCCAAAATTTTTAGTCATTTATATCCTCGGCATAACATATTTCAAGAATATCATTTATTGTGGTTTGTTTTGATATATCAATATTTAGCTCATTAAGAAATTTCATCCATATTTTATCTCTTTGTTGATTTTTCATAGATGAGAATTCAAATATTGCTTCTGAAAGTTGGCTCTGTCCTAAGACTGATTTAGCCAATCCATGAGAAACATCTATTGCAGAAGAATTAGCTCTGAAGTTCTTATCTCTTTTATAAACAATGACCTGTCTTTTATATAACAATGCTTGCTGAACAAGCGTTGAAGGAACATAAGTTATAAGCATTGATATTTTTTGAAGAAATTTTTCATGAGTGTTATTCACATCCAATTCAATAAAGGGGAAATCTTCAGTTAATTTTTTATAATAATTAATTCTATCGGGCATGGTAAGTTCATAGGGATGAGGTCTTGCCAAGCATTTTTTAATGCCCATGTCTTTAAGAGAATTAAAAATATTTCTATCAATGGCTGATTGCTGCAACCATCGATACCAATCATCGCCAAGCTGAACTCCTATAACTGTATTTTTAGGAAGATTTTTTGCTGCATTTGACCAATCTTCATATGGATAATCATTAAGATAATAAACCTCATGATCTTGATTTATGCCTTCTGGTATAAACCTATCAGAGTTTAAGATAAATTTAGATGTTTCGGTTGGTGCAAGTTCTATTTGAGGTAAATCTTGAGTTGGTAATATTAATTGGGTGTAATAAACACAACTTTTAATATTATATTTGTTACATAATTCTATTATTACTCTTGATATTGTTGTTGGCCCCTCCCTTAAAAGTGCTCCGACAATTTTTCTATGTTTATGTTTATTTTTAAACTCTTTATCGAAAAAGTCTTCAGCAATTAAAACCTCAAAAATGTCATTAGGACTTATAAAGAAAAACTGCAGTTTAAGATATATGCATTGAAATATCATAGAAAGAGTGATTCTCTTTGCAGAAACTATTTCATAATCATCAATATGCTTTGTATCAATTAAATAGTCGTTAATCATGAATTTTTCATTTGATTCAAATACTTTTTCTCTTGCTTTGTTTTTAGAATAAGTTGCCAATATTTTTTTGCAGTCTATATTGTTGTTAGTTGATAGTTGAAAAAAATAACATTTGCGATAGAAAAAAGGCGCTACAACAAGACCAAGTATGTCATATGTCAATCTAAGCGTTTTCATTAAAAAGAATTGATCATATCTAATTAGTTTTTTATTTAACATCTTTGATAGAAGTCTATTATCATAATTTTTTAATAAAATAAGCCTTTCAAAAATACGCTCATAGACGTTTCTGTCTATCTTGTTAAGCTCACGTTTGTAAACTTTTGCAGCAATATTATGAATCTCATCTGAAGTTAGAAAATTTGTTAGAAAAGAGTTAAAGCCCATTCTTTGCGTTCGATATTTAAGAAATTTTTTAAAGTCCTTATAAGCTAATTTCATAAATACTCTTTTTTAAGAAGACTGATGAGATCAGTCATTACCATTGATAATTTTTTTAAATTTAAAAACCAAAATTGAACAATTGCAAACAATATACTGAATATTGTCCCGTATATAAACCAGTTATCGAAAATTTCTATATACATTGTTAGTCCAAATAAGATTAGGAGTATTGTTGAAAAAGATATCCATACACTCTCAATATTTGTTTTAACAATTTTATTAGCAATATATAAGCAAAAAATTAATTGAATAATCGCTCCAAAGGTTATGGAAATTAAAAAAGTATTAATACTAAAATTAATTTCATTTATAAAAGTATTTATAAAAATAGCAACCGAAGAAGAAAATATAAGTAAAAAATGTGATAAAGCTATTTTTGTTCTCTCTCCTAATATTAAAAGAAAATTAATCATTGAGGCAATAAACATTCTTAAATAAAATAAAACAAAAATAATAGGGAATAAAACTATAATTTCGTAATAATTTTTAGCAAAAACTGGAATGATATATTTTTCTAAAATAGAGAAAAGAATCGCACTAAACAATATATAAACAACAACTGAAAAGTGGGTGAAAGCAATATAGGATCTAAATAATATTTTAGTCTGTTTTGGTTTTTCAACAATAAATTCTCTTGAATATTGAGAAAATAAGCTTAATAATTGTGAAGAAATTATCAAAAAAATTGAGCCAATAAATGTTAATGCTCCAACATTTGCAATCGATTCAAAATCTAAAAATATTGAAGATACAAGCTTTTCCATTGTTGCTGCAAGTGTTCCAAATAAATTGACAAATAAAATTGGCAGTCCAAAGAAAAGTATTTTTTTGAATAAAGATTTATCAAAATATAATTGTAAGTTTAGCTTGGAAAGATATCTAATATAAAGAGCAGCTAAAGAGTAGACAATCAATTCTCCAAAAACTACTCCCATTAATCCAAATTTTATCAAAAGTGGTATTTGGATAAATAATCTTACAAAAACTATTAACAATCTAGATTTTTGTGTTATGTCAAAGGAGTATGTAAATCTATTTAAAAGCAAGTAATGATAATAATATTGATATGGGACTGTTGATAAGCCATATATTAAAGCAACGTAAAGAAAAAGGTTGCTGTCAAAAAATATATAAAATATTAGCGTGATTAGAAATAAAAAACTTATTATCGATATGATATAAATCCTTGAGATGCTTAAAGTTGATATTATGTCCTTTGTTCTATTTTTAATGTAATATCCTGGCAATTTGATCATCAAACCATCAGTTATGCCTAGGCTGAGAAAGGGATGATAGGTAAATATTAGCATTGCTGCAGTAATTATCCCGAATTCTATTTTTTCTAAAAATATTATCGAAACCACTAAAACAATACTTTTTGAAATAGTTTCAAGAATTGCGGGTATTGACCATTGAAAGAAATGTTTCTGAAACATAGGTTATAAAAAACTAATTGCCAGATTCATAATCTAAATACCAATCAACAAAATTTTTTATTCCTTCTTTTATTTTAATTTTGGGATTAAAGCCAAACTGATTTTTAATAAAATCTATATCTGCATAAGTAACTGGAACATCTCCTGGCTGCATTGGCAATTTATTTTCTATTGCTTTTTTTGAAAGAGCATCTTCAATAGAACTAATAAACTCTCTAAGCGTAATTGGATCATTATTACCAATATTTAATATACGAAAAGGAGCATTAGAGGTTGTAGAGCTGTAATGATTTCTGTCTGGTGGTTCATTTAGAATTTTACAAATACCGTCAATAATATCGTCAACATATGTGAAATCTCTTTTCATGTCGCCCTCATTATAGACATCGATTGGTTTTCCCTCATTAATCAGTTTTGTAAATTTATAGTAAGCCATATCCGGTCTTCCGTAGGGTCCATATACTGTAAAAAATCTTAATCCAGTTGAAGGTATGGAATACAAGTGACTATAAGAAAATGCTAACAATTCATTTGATTTTTTTGTAGCAGCATAAAGGCTTATAGGAAAATCTGTTTTATCCTCAGTGCTAAATGGTTGATCTTTATTCATTCCATAAACAGAACTAGAGGATGCAAAAATAAAATGTTTTATGTCTGAATTACGACAACACTCTAATATGTTCGTAAATCCAACTAAATTAGATTCAATGTATGAGTCAGGATTTGATATCGAGTATCTTACTCCAGCTTGTGCTGCTAAATTGATAACAATATCAAATTTATTATCTTGAAAAACTTTATTAATATCAAATTTATTACTAATATCAATTTTTATAAATTTGTACTTATTCACAAGATTTAAATCATCAACAAGGTTTTCTATTTCTTTTTGACGTGCAATTTTTAAATTAATATCATAATAATCATTAATATTATCAACACCTACAACTTCATGACCATTCATTAGTAAGGCCTTCGTTAGATGAAAACCTATAAACCCTATTGAACCTGTTATTAATATTTTCTTCATTAATTTTCTCCAAAAATATCGCGAGAAAATATCTTTGTTTTATAGTCTTTAATTTCTTTAGAAATTCTATTAGCAATGATGATATCCGAATTTCCAGCAAACAAACTTAGATCATTAACAACCTCATAATCTTTATAAAAATTACTAGTGATATTTGGCTCGTATATAAGAATTTTTACATCATTTGATGAAATATCATTAATTAAATCCACTACTGCTGCAGAACGGAAATTGTCAGACCCCTCCTTCATGGATAACAGATAGACTCCAACAGTCTTCGGATTTGTTTTTAGTATTTCGCTTACTAGAAACTTTTTTCTTATTTCATTTGAGTCTACTATGGCCTTAACCAAACTTTGAGGTATTTTTTTATAACTAGCTAAAAGTTGTTTTGTGTCTTTTGGAAGACAGTAACCTCCATATCCAAATGAGGGGTTATTATAGCTATCGCCAATTCTTTCATCATGAGAGACTCCTTCAATAATCTCTTCTGCATTAAAATTATTTGAAATTGCAAAAGAATCTAGTTCATTGAAGAAGGCTACTCTCATAGCCAGATATGCATTCGAAAATAATTTTATTGATTCCGCCTCTTCAGAAGACGTTAGGATAATATTAATTTCATCTTTAAAAGCAGAATCTTTTAGCAGATTTCCAAAATCTTTTGCAGCTTCTGATTTACTACCGATTACTATTCTTGATGGATATAAATTATCGTATAAAGCATTGCCTTCTCTTAAAAACTCTGGTGAAAAGATTATTCTTTCAGTATTATATTTCTTCTGAAGCTTTCTAGTGTATCCAATTGGTACTGTGGATTTAATAACAATTAATGCATTTAAATTAATATTAAAGATATCATTCACAACTAAGTCAATTGAATTTGTGTCAAAGGAATTCTTTGATTCATTAAAATCTGTTGGTGTCGCAATTATTATATACTCAGCTTCTTGATAGGCTTCTACTTTATTTGATGTTGCATAAATTGAGAGACTTTCTTCCTTCATTACGGAGTCAATAAGACTATCTTTAACTGTGCTACTGCCCTTATTAATAATATCTATTTTTTCAGAATCAATTTCTAAAATAGTAAGATCATTATTTTTTGCCAAAAGAGTTGAAATTGCCATACCAACATAGCCTGAGCCTACAACTGTAATTTTTGATTTTTTTGAGCCGATAGATTTCTTAATCATTAAATGATTGCTACTTACTATAATTTAAAGAAGCAATAAACCCTGAAGAGCGAATCAGGATATAAGATGTTATAACAACAAAGCCTACTAAAAGACCAAGAATAGCAAATAATGCCCTACTGGGAAAAGATTTAACCTCAGGAATGTAAGGCTTATCAATTTTCTTTACTAGATAATCGTCTGTAATATTTGCCATCATTTTTGTATGCAACTGAGACTTGATCATCATATTTATAGATCTAATTAATTCAACTTGGTTATAAGTAACTAATTGTTCATTTAAAAAAACTAAAGCCTTTTCAGATTCTTCTAAATCCTTCTTCTTAGAGACCATATTAACCTCATCAACTATTAGATTTACCAAATCTCTAGCAAATACAGGGGAAGTGTGACTATAGCTAATGGTTATAAAGCCAGAATCTAGGTCTTTTGAAACACTAAGTTTTTTGGATAGTTCTTTGTGTACCTCAATAACAGAGGGTTCTTTTTGTCTATATTTCCTTAAACTTCTAACCCATTGGTCATTATCAAAATCGTATAATTTTGAGTCGTAAATTATTTTTTTTTCGCTCTTACTATAAGATTCTGCTGCCATGATATTTTCAGTAACCATTTCAAATGACATTAAATGTTCAGCAAATTCTTTAGACTTGGCTGTTTCAATAATGTATTCTGCTTTATCTCCTCCACCGGATGGCAAACTAATACCGGCCAAAGATGCCAAGCCACCATATTGAGATGCCAGACTAGACATTGAGCTATTTTCTGATTGAAAACTATCATTAATTTTGAGTAATGTTGATGAGGTATATAAGTCTTGAAGAGTTTTTGAATATCCGTAAAAGGCTATTGAAATAAATAAGCTAACAAAAAAGATTTTACCCTTATTTTTAAGCAATAATGTAACCGCGCTGGCTATATTGATTTCCTCATTATCAGAATCTATTTTATCCATCATAAATACCATTTTAATGTTAACTGCATTAAAGCATTATAAATAAAAATATATGAATATGCTTTAAATATTAGTTGCAGATATTATCTTATATTAAATAAAATTCTTTAAAACAAATTCAGGTTGAGTAAATGATGCAAACCCCTCTTTGAAATCTGCAATACTTAACTCTTTTTCAGTAGGGGCAGGAATATCTGAAGCATAGAATCTTCTGCCAATTTTATATAAACTTAGATTCATCTTTTTAAACTCTTTAATTGCAGTAAATTGAGCAGCATGGCCAATTGGCTTATCAAAAAGACTTCTATCATAAGCCCCAACATCGTAACGACCCTCATCTAAAGTATAAGTAAACAAGGCGCCGCCAACTAAATTGTTATCATTTTTTAATGTTATTAAAAAAGCATTACTAGCTTTAATATTATTAAATTGAATTTCCCATGACTTATCTGATCTAGTCTTTCTTCCTGATACATTTAAATGTAAATTTTTAAAATCGCTCCAAACATCTTTTTCAATAGATGACTTATGAACTTCAATGTTCCAAAGCTTTTCTCCTTTATTTATAAGCGGCTTATAGCGCCTTCTAAAGTTTGACCAAATCTCATCAATATCTCTATCTAGATCCACATAAAGATTATGTATCAAAGAACATTCTGCTTTTTTGGTCATGCAAAGCAAATGCCAAGCACTTAAATAATTTTTATTTTCATAAGCACATGACGTCATCCAATATTTTTTTGAATGATCTGAGTTTACTTTGATGCATATTTTATGTATTTCTGAAATACATTTTTTAATTTGCTTAGATGAAGTATTTTTTAAAAATATTGGAGGTAAAATATTTTCTCCCTGACTGGAAAAAAAATTTTTACCATCTTTAACCCCTATTGATATTGGCCATATTGCTATAGGATTTCCATTGCTAAAAATTATAGATGAAATATCTATAAACTCATCAAAATTTTGTTTTTGATATTCTGTTTGATAATCAATGTTTGCTGCTAGGTAGTCTACGGGCTTGTATTCTAGGGCTGAAAAATTTTCATCCCATTCATCAATATTGTTTTGTCTTAATTTAAAATCAAATGAAGAATTTTCAAATACTTTTAAAATGTCTGTATATGGTTTCATAAATTATAATAAAAAACTTAGGCATATCTTTTGAAGCCTGGCTTTGAAATTGACCCTTTAATATGACTTTTAAGATCATCGTTCTTAGATTGAGATATAGATGAAATATTATTAAATACCTTTTCAGCAGCTTCTTTATAAATCTCAAAATGTTTTTCATCTTGTGAATAGTTTGGATAGTATCGATTTGTTGCTAGAATTGATCTTTCAATCATCTGTTCAACAAAATAAGTTTTTTTAACGTCATTGTCTTCTTTGAACGACATATAGCTTAGTTGGTATAGGCCATTTACTTCCATATCTAAATTAAATTTATTGCTCATTTCACGCCAGAAGTTTTGAACACTTTTACCCATCACGTGCAAATGCTCATGAACATTGTTTTTAACATATTTATCAATAGTTGCCAAAGCTGCGGTTGTTCCAACGCGTTCAGTCCAATTAGTGCTACTTATGAAAGTATCTTGAGAAGAGCTCATAACTTTTTCATTTCCTATTATTACTGAAATAGGAAAGCCATTACCAATTGCCTTAGCAAATACAGCTAAGTCAGGGTCAACATTAAATCTCAAATGACTGCCACCTGGACAGATTCTAAAACCAGAAGATATCTCATCAAATATAAGAACAACGTTTTCTTGTTTGCACATTTCACTAATTGTTTTTAAAAAACCATCATCAGGTCTAACTGATCTCACTGGTTCCATTACGACACATGCCAAGTCTTTAATGTGTTTTTTAAATAATTTTTTGAATTGTTTTATATCATTGTAGTTAAAAGGTATTGCGGTACCTTCAAGACCTCTTGGAACTCCTGATGATTTGAGAGAGGGTAATAGATGATTATCTAAATTTGAATCTGATTTAATATTTGAAGCTAAATACCAATCACTCCATCCATGATATCCACAAAAAAGGACCTTATCTTTATTAGTAAATGTTCGTGCAATTCGAATTGCAATACTAACAGCTTCTCCTCCTGATCTTGAAAATCTTACCATGTCAGCGCAAGGATGCATGGCGCATAATTGTTCAGCTAAAAGCGCATCTTCGGGACAATTTATCGATGATGAGCTGCCCATATCAATACATTTTTTTACGGCATTGTTAACATCAGGATCTGCATAACCTAAAACGTTGGCACCTATACCACTAAAGCTAAAGTCCAAGAATTTATTATCTTCCATATCCCATATGTGAGTTCCTTCTGCTTTTGAATAATATTTAGGCCAAAACTCTCTTGAGAACTGATCTGGTCTTTTTGAAAGTAACTGTGAAAATCCTGGTATTCTTTTTTCACCAATTATTTCTAGTTTATTTACCATGCCGTAAAGCCTCCATCTATTACAAGATTATGACCATTGATGTATGAAGCATCATCAGAAATTAAAAAAGAAGTTCCATTTGCAATGTCATCAGCTGTACCCATTTTTTGCATAGGACATCTATATGAATAATTTTTTATAAAGTCTTTACCTTGAGGATTGTCTGGATTAAATATACCGCCTGGTGAAATAGAATTCACTCTAATATTCATTTTACTTAGATGAACACAATAATATTTTGTCAATTGAATAATTCCAGCTTTAGTAGCAGCATATATTTCAGGACTATTTCTTTTTGTATCAGTATATATGCGCGGATCTGCAGATATCAGACCATATAGAGAAGCTATGTTTACGATATTTTTTTTCACCTTGTTGTTTTGATTAATTTTAGAAAATTCATTTATCATATTAATTGTTCCTTTGATATTCACATCATATACAGCATCTAATTCTTCTTGTGTTCTATCTAAAAAATTTGAAAAAACTGAAATACCAGCATTATTTATTAAAATATCTGGATTTTTTGATTGGAATAATAATCTAATATTTTCAACATCTGAAACATCAAGATTAATATTATATTTATCACTCTGATTTTCTTCTATTGTAATATCTAAATTATAAACTTCATAATCGTCTTTTAGTTTATTTTGTATAGCTTTTCCAAGCTGGCCTTTGGCACCAGTCAAAAAAACGGTTTTCTTTTCTTTTATAGCCATTTATGCATCCAAATTGACTTATCAGAGATTTGGAACCCTATCTTATCATATGCACTGCATGCTGCTGCATTTTCTTCCTGAGTAACTACAATGACTTTTGAACAATTTAAAGCCTTAAACATATACTCTGAGGAATATGAAATCAATGCTGCTCCCAGACCATGTCCTTGAAAATTATTATCAATTGCAATCAAGCCAATTGACCCGATATTGATTCCATTTTTCTTTATAGAAATAAATCCACATACTTTTCCTTCAAGTTCGATATGGAAAACCATGTCATCTAATTTACCCTCAACAGATTTTTTTACCCATCTGCTATAAAATAATTTTAGATCATTTATTTTAAAATTTTTATCATTAAAATATCTTGAAGTCCATTTTGCATTTTTAGCTATTTTTTCTAATTGGTCTACATTTTTTTTTGTGGAATTTACTATTTTTATATTTTCTTTCAATTTTATAAGTTTTAAATTTTCAGGCATCAATTCAAAAGTGATGCGTCTATCTACTATCTTAAAATTATTCTTAATAGCTTCATTTATTGAGGCTTTATCTTTTGAAGGACAGAGGAAATATATCAAATCAACAGGATTTGATTCGCAGAGATTATTAACAGCAGAATTAATGTTTTTGTTATATTTTTTGAAGTTAAGTTGATAAATATTTTTTTTAAAGAAG
>MDTG01353010.1_pt1 | contig 19158 bp, 14 predicted proteins | sample 811421 | NCBI WGS metagenome assembly MDTG01 (sample SAMN05326645, study PRJNA326480) | marine metagenome | isolation source: seawater | place: Pacific Ocean: South East | collected 2011
ATTCGAACCCACGGTACCTTTGACAGTACACAAGCTTTCCAAGCCTGCGCCTTAAACCGCTCGGCCATCTCTCCATTTAAGTATCTTTGTTAATTTTTAGCACACCAATAAAAGCTTCTTGTGGTATTTCTACTTTTCCAAATTGTTTTGCTCTTGATTTACCTTTTTTCTGTTTTTCTAAAAGCTTTCTCTTTCTATCTCTGGCTCCACCCCCATGAATTTTGGTAAGAACATCTTTCCTATAACCTTTAATAGTTTCTCTGGCTATTACCTTTCCTCCAATAGCTGCTTGAATTGGAATTTGAAAATTATGTCTTGGAATAAGTTCTTTTAATTTTTCACAAACAAGTCTACCTTGTGATTGTGCAAATTCTTTGTGAATAATCATTGATAAAGCATCAACGGACTCCGTGTTCACAAGTATACCCATTTTAACTAAGTCACCTTCTTTATAATCAGTAATTTCATAATCAAAGCTTGCGTATCCACTTGAAATAGATTTTAGACGATCATAAAAATCAAAAACAACCTCGTTTAATGGTAATTCGTAGGTTAGTACTGCGCGGTTTCCTGAATATGATAAATTTTTTTGATTACCTCTTTTTTGTTGGCAAATTTTTATAATACTGCCCAGATATTGATCTGGAGTTATTATTGTTGCTTTAATCCAAGGCTCTTCTATAGATTCTATTTGCGTGGGATCGGGCATTTCAGTTGGATTTTGTAATTCATTAACACTTCCGTCTCTTTTGTTTAATTTGTATATCACGCCAGGCGTTGTAGTAATTAAATTGATATCAAATTCTCTTTCCAGTCTTTGAGTAATAATTTCAAGATGAAGCAAACCTAAAAATCCACACCTAAAACCTAAGCCAAGCGCACTTGATGCTTCTGGTTCATAGGAAAAGCTTGAATCATTTAACTTTAATTTTGCTATACCGTCTTTTAATTTTTGATATTCTGAATTATCAACTGGAAACAATCCACAAAAAACAACTGGTTTACTTGGTTTAAATCCAGGCAAAGGTTTGTCTAAAGGATTTGATGAATCACATATAGTATCACCTACTTTTGTATCTGATAAATTTTTTATACCAGTAATAATAAATCCAATTTCACCAGAGGATATATTTTCAACATCCTTGGGTTTAGGAGTAAATACTCCTACTTTTTCAATCATGTGTTTACTTTTGTTAGACATCATTTCGATTTCCATACCTTTTTTTAAACTTCCATCGATTACTCTTACTAATATAACTACGCCTAGATAACTGTCATACCAACTATCAACCAGTAAAGATTTTAATGGTTTGTTTTCATCTCCTTCTGGTGGAGGCAATACTTCCACTATTGACTCCAATATATCTCCAACACCTTCTCCTGTTTTTCCTGAGCAATTAATTGAATGGCTGGTATCTATACCAACTACATCCTCTATTTGTTTTTTAACTTTTTCAGTATCTGAAGCCGGTAAATCAATCTTATTTAATACCGGTATAATCTCGTGATTATTATCTAAAGCCTGATAAACATTTGCTAAAGTTTGAGCTTCAACTCCCTGGGTGCTATCAACAATTAAAATAGATCCTTCGCATGCAGACAAAGATCTGCTTACCTCATAACTAAAATCGACATGTCCGGGTGTATCAATAATATTTAGTAAATAATCTTTTCCATTCTTAGCTTTATAATTAAGACGAACCGTTTGTGCTTTGATGGTAATACCTCTCTCTCTTTCTATATCCATAGAATCGAGAACTTGTTCTTTCATCTCTCTATCAGTTAAACCGCCACATCTATGAATTAATCTATCCGCCAACGTAGATTTTCCATGGTCGATGTGCGCAATTATAGAAAAATTGCGAATATTTTTATTCGTTGGCATTAGGATCTCAGCGTAGCGCCTGTTGTTTCTTGAACTGCCGATATGATTTTTTTACTAATTTGTTCAATGTCTTTATCGCTTAAAGTTTTGTCTTTAGGCTCAATAGTTACATTAAAAGCAATAGATTTTTTTCCTTCTCCTATGTTATCTCCTGTATATACATCAAAAATTTTTACTTCTTTAATTAATAAATTATCAATTTTTTTAACTAAGTTAATAATTTCACCAGAGCTATATTTTTCATCAATCACAAAAGCAAAATCCCTAACAACTTTCTGATAATCGGAAACTATGAATTGAGGTTTTGCTTCTCTAATTTTTTTCTTTGACTCTGGTATATTGTCTAAATAAATTTCAAAACCCAAAACGTTATCAGTTCTAATATCTAGTTTTTTAATTATAAATGGATGAATTTCTCCAAAGTATGCTAGCTCTGGACCGCTAGAAGAACCTAGTGATATTAAACCAGATCTTCCTGGATGATACCATTTTTTTGTTTTGTTACTTACCGTCATTTTAGAGCTTTTAATACCAATCTCATTTAAAATTCTTAAAGCATCATTTTTTATGTCAAAAACATCAAAATTTCTCTCTTTTTCTATCCAATTTTTTCTAGAATACTTTCCAGTTTTAATAGCGCCAATCATTGTCGATTGCTCTCCCGGTTTACTGCCTTTAAAAGTTGGCCCTATTTCATACAACATTAAATCTTCAAAGTTTCTATGAATATTTTTCTTGGCACTAATCATTAGGTTGGAATAAAGAGACGATCTTAGAACATCCAAATCAGATGAGATTGGATTAGATAATTTAATATCATTTTTTAATTCTGAAAATAATTTATCTGTTTTTGAATCTGTAAATGACCAGGTAACTGCTTCTGTATACCCTTTGGATGCTACAGATCTTTGAGAAAAATGAAAAAGTTTTTGTTTGTAATTTAAAGTATCTTTAATATTTTCTTTTTCTGGACTTATTAATGGGACCTTATCGTAGCCTTTAATTCTTGTTAGTTCCTCTATTAGATCGATATCTTCTACAAGATCTGGTCTCCAGCTAGGCGGTAAAACTTTTATTTTTTTTCCACTCATCTTTAAAGTGCATCCTAATGATAATAAAATTTTTTTAATTTCGGAGTTTGTTATTGAAAATCCAATGACTTTTGAAAACTTTTCAGGATCTAAGCTGATTATTTTTCTTTTATCTTTTATTTTTCCTACAATTGAAAATTTGCTTGCTTCTCCTCCGCAAATATCCAATATCATACACATCCCAAGTTCTAGACCTATTTTTATAGACTCCGGATCTATTCCTCTTTCGAATCTGAATTTTGCATCAGTATCAATATTTAATGTTTTAGAAGTTTTTCTAATTGGTGTTGGAAAAAAATAGGCAGATTCTAATAAAATATTTTTTGTAGTAAATTCTGTTCCTGATCTAGTGCCTCCAATAATTCCTCCGAGACCCAAAACTCCTGTTTTGTCAGTAATCGCACACATATTATTTTCAAGTGTATATTTTTTGTTATCCAAAGCTTCGAAAGACTCTCCTTTTCTTGAATTTCTAATAATAATTTCTTTGTTAATTTTATCTGCGTCATAGGCGTGTAAAGGTCGATTTAAATCAAACATAATATAATTAGTAGTGTCTACGATTGCCGAGATGGGTTTTAAACCTAAAGATATAATTCTTTTTTTAAGCCAATCAGGGCTTTCTGTGTTTTTGACGTTTTTAATGTAAACGCTTCCAAAAATACCACATCCCTGGTCTTTATCTTTTTTTATTGAAACTTTAATAGGACTTTTAAATTTTTGATTTATTTTAATTGGAGGTTGTTTTTTTAGTATTCCTAAACCAGATGAAGCTAAATCTCTAGCGATACCACGAACACCTAAACAATCTGGCCTGTTTGGAGTAATAGAGATATCCATAGTCTTTTCTCCAATGCTTTTAAAATATTTATTACCAATATTTTTTTCTTTTTTATTTAATTCAATAATTCCTTCTTTATCCGAAGATTCATCAAGTTCGTAACCAGAACAAAGCATTCCATGTGACTCTACCCCTCTTATCTTGGCTATTTTTAACTTCATATTACTTTTTGGAATAACTGCGCCTGGAGGAGCATAAACAGTAAATAATCCGTCTCTAGCATTTTGAGCTCCACATACAACCTTAACTAAAGTTCCAGAGCCAACGTCGACATCGCAAAGTTTTAGTTTATCTGCGTTAGGATGTTTTTGAGCTTTAACTATCTTGCAAATAATAAAATTATCTAAATTACTATCCGATGATTTTATATTTTCTACCTCTAAACCTATTTCAGTTAGACGCTCTGCTACTTGACTGAGATTCGCTTTGGTATTTAAATGATTTTTTAACCATGACAAAGAAGTGATCATCTGCTTAAACCTCTATAATTTGTTGGAATATCTAATGGATCAAATCCATAAAACTCTAGCCACCTTATATCGCTTTCGAAGAAAGCTCTTAGATCATTTATTCCATATTTTAACATAGCCAAGCGATCAATACCTACTCCAAAAGCATAACCTTGGTATTGTTTTGGGTTTACTTTCGCATTTTTTAAAACATTGGGATGGACCATTCCGCAACCAAGTATTTCTAACCATTTATCTCCCTCGCCTATCTTAATTTTTCCATCTTGAATTTTATAACCAATATCTACTTCAGCTGAAGGTTCGGTAAAAGGAAAATGGCTTGGTCTAAATCTTATTTTTACTTTTTCTACTTCAAAAAACTTCTTTACAAAATAATATAAGCAGCCTTTGAGATGACCCATATTTATATTTTTATCTATATGTAAACCTTCCAATTGATGAAACATTGGGGAATGCGTTTGATCACTGTCATGCCTATAAGTTCTTCCTGGAGCAATTATTTTAAATGGTGGTTTCCCTTTTAACATTGTTCTAATTTGGACGGGAGATGTATGAGTGCGTAAAAGCAAATCTTTTGAATGATTAAGATAAAAAGTATCATGCATATCCCTTGCTGGGTGATTTTTAGGTGTGTTAAGTGCAGAAAAATTATAATATTCATTTTCTACATCAGGCCCTTCTTCAACAGAAAAACCAATTTCAGAAAAAATTGAAGTCACTTCGTCTATAACTTGTGATACTGGGTGAATTTTCCCAGAGAAAAAAGTTCTTCCTGGTAATGTCACATCAACTTTTTCAGTCTTAAGTTTTTTATTAATTTCTGATTGATTGAAATCAGAAAGTTTTTTTTCAAGAATTAAATTTACTTTTGTTTTTAAAGAATTAAGATTTGAAGCATATTCTTTTCTTTGACTTTGATCCAAACTTCCAATTTTTTTAAAAAGTTCAGTAATAATACCTTTTTTGCCAAAAATTTCAGTCTTGATAGTTTCGTAAGAACTACGATCACTTATTTTTTTAATTTTTTCTAATATATCTATTTCGATTTGATTAAAATTTTCCATATAAAATCTTTTTTAATGATTCTCTACTTTTATAAAGATAATAGAAATACCCTTATTAGTTAAGGGAGGATTGTGCTTTTTTTACTATAGATTTAAATGCCTCTGGGTCATTATAAGCTATATCTGCTAGTACTTTTCTATCTAGCTTGATTCCTGACTTATTTAGCCCATTAATAAATTTTGAATAAGTGATTCCCTCGGCTCTCACCCCAGCGTTGATTCTTTGAATCCATAAAGATCTGAATTCTCTTTTTTTTGCTCTACGATCTCTGTAAGCATATTGCATAGCCTTCTCTAAAGCTTGTTTAGCTACACGAATTGTATTTTTTCTTCTTCCAAACTGGCCTTTAACTTGCTTTAAAACTTTTTTATGTTTTGCGTGACTTGTAACTCCTCTTTTTACTCTTGCCATTTTATCCTCTCAAACTGTAAGGCATATATGATTTAACTATTTTAGCATCTTGCTTTGACATTATTGTTGTGCCTCTTTGTTTTCTAATCTGTGAATTTGTTCTTTTAATCATACCATGTCTTTTCCCTGCTTGGGGCATTTTAACTTTGCCTTTTGCAGTTAATCTAAATCTTTTTTTAGCGGAACTTTTGGTTTTAAGTTTTGGCATAAATTATCGCAGTTTATACAGAGTTTGTATTTAATTTACAATAAAATTTTAGACTAAAGAGGCTGTACTATCATTATAATCTGTTTACCCTCAAATTTGGGGGAAACCTCTATTTTTCCTAGGCTAGAAGTATCATTAATAATACGGTCCATAAGTTTATTACCTAATTCTGTGTGTTGCATTTCTCTACCTTTAAATCTTACAGTGAATTTAACTTTATCACCTTTCTCCAAAAATCTTTTTGCATTTTTAATTTTAAAATTATAATCATGATCTTCAGTAACAGGCCTTAGTTTAATTTCTTTAAGATTAATAACTTTTTGTTTTTTTTTTGATTTATTTGCTTTTTTTTGCATCTCGTATTTATATTTTCCTACATCAATTATTTTGCAAACAGGCGGCTTTGCGTTTGGAGAAATTTCTATAAGATCTAGACCTTCTTGTGCTGCCATTTCTATAGCTTTTTTTGTTGGTAGTGTCCCAAGATTTTGGCCATCACTACTTATTACCTGAACTTCTGATGCTCTAATTCTTTCGTTAATTGTTGGACCTTTTGGTCTTGTTCTTTGCTGAAAATAATTTTTTTTTGGAAAAAATGGCACTTAGTTTTTTAAAATTTCTATTTCTTTAGTTATTTTTTTGACTGCCTTATCAAGAGACAATGTTTCTTGTTTTTCTGAACCCAATCTTCTAACTGTAACACTTTTCTTTTTTACTTCTTTTTCACCGCAAATCAATAATAATGGAACCTTGGCTAAAGAATGCTCTCTAATTTTATAATTTATTTTTTGATTTTTTAAATCCATTTCGATGTTTATACCTGCTTTCGTGAACTCTTCAAATATCTTTTTTGCATAATTATCAAATTCTGCAGCGATTGGTAAAACCACAGCTTGCAATGGTGATAGCCATAAAGGTAATTTACCGGCATAATGCTCTATTAAAATTCCTATAAATCTTTCGAGAGAACCAAACAGAGCTCTATGTAACATCACTGGTATCTTTTTTGTACCATCGCTTCCAACATATGACGCTCCCAATCTTGATGGGAGATTTAAATCTACTTGTAAAGTTCCACATTGCCAATCACGCCCTATGGCATCTCTTAATACGAAATCAATTTTTGGGCCATAGAATGCTCCATCGCCTTTATTAATCTCATATTTTAATTTTGTTTGTTTAATAGCCTTTAGTAAAGCGGCCTCTGCTTTATCCCATATATTATCATCACCAACTCTTTTTGCCGGCCTATCAGAAAATTGTAATAAAACATTTTTAAAACCAAGATCTTTATAAATTTCCAATATTAAATTAGTAACACTTAAACATTCCTGGGTTATTTGATCCTCTGTACAAAAAATATGTGCATCGTCTTGTGTGAAAGCTCTAACTCTTAATAAACCATGAAGTGCTCCGGAGGGCTCATATCTATGAACCTTTCCAAATTCAGATAATTTAAGAGGCAGATCTCTATAACTTTTAAGCCCTTGATTAAAAACTTGTATACACCCTGGGCAATTCATAGGCTTTATAGCAAAAGTTTTTTCATCAGGAGTTTCTGAAGTGAACATGTTTTCTCCAAATTTTTCCCAATGCCCAGATTGTTCCCATAAAGTTTTGTCTAAAATCTCTGGTGTATTAATCTCTTTATAACCAGCATTTCTTTGTTTGCGTCTCATGTAATGAATTAGATTTTGAAAAAGATTCCATCCTTTAGGATGCCAAAATACTGCACCTGGACTTTCCTCTCGAAAGTGAAATAAATCCATTTCTTTTCCTAATTTTCGATGATCTCTTTTTTCAGATTCTTCTAGACGTTTTAAATATTCATCTAACTCTTTTTGAGATGGCCAAGATGTTCCGTAAATTCTTTGAAGCATTTCATTATTGGAATCTCCTCTCCAATAAGCTCCTGAAACCTTTGTTAATTTAAAAAACTTTCCAATTTTTCCAGTTGATACTAGATGGGGGCCTCTACAAAGATCGTACCATTTTCCATGATAATATATAGAAACTTCTTGATCCTCTGGTATGCTATCAACAAGTTCTACTTTATAATTTTCTCCAAGATTCTTATAATGATCTTTTGTTTTTTTTCTTTCCCAAACTTCCCTTTTTGTAGGTTCATCTTTCTCAACTATTTCTTTCATTTTTTTTTCAATTTTTTCTAGATCTTGTGGTGTAAATGGTTCCTTTCTGGAGAAATCATAATAAAAACCGTCTTTTATAGCTGGACCAATAGCTATTTTGGTTCCAGGAAATAATTCTTGAACTGCCATTGCCATAATGTGTGTAGCATCATGCCTCATAGCATCTAAACCTTCTTTATCTTTCGAGGTAATAATTTTTACTTTAGAATCTTTTTCAATTTGATAGCTTAAATCTTTTAGATCTCCATTAACTTCCATTATTAATGCAGCCTTTTCTAAAGATTTACTAATTTTTTTTGATATTTCAAAACCGTCAACTTTTTTTGGAAATGAAATTTTTTTACCGTCTGGTAATATTATTTCTGGCATGAATTATGATAACTCTATCAATTTTTTATATTCAGTAAAGGTACTCGAACACATTTTATCAACATCAAATTTTTTTAAAACATTTTTTCTTCCTTCAAAACCCATAGATTTCATTGAATTATAATCTTTTTGCATAATTGTTATAATTTTTTCGGCTAAATCGTTTGGGTTGCCACTTTTAAACAATAATCCTGTCTTATTATCAATTATAGTCTCTTTTGATCCACCTATGTTACTTGCAATTATTGGAATCTCCATTGACTGAGCTTCAACTGAAATTCTACCAAATGCCTCTGGTTCTATAGAACATGAACAAACTAAATTTGCTATTCTGTATGCTACAGGCATATCATTGCATTGTTCCATAAACTTTACTATTTTTCCTAATCTATACTGTTCCACTAAGCCAATAAGTTGTTTTTTATAAACATTTCTGCCTTGTTCACTTCCAAGAATTATTGCTTGAAAAGATTGCTCGATATTTTTTTCGATTATCACTTTTAAAGATTCAATAAACAGTTTTTGCCCTTTCCAAGTCGTTAGTCTGCCAGGCATTAAAATTATAAATTTGTTTCTATCGATATTATGTTCTTTAGAAAATTTGTCTGCTTTTATTGACGAAATTTTTTTAGAATTATAATATCCGGTATTTATACCTCTAAAAATTACTAAAAGTTTTCTTTTTTTATTTACAAAAAAATCTTCATAATTTTCATTAATATGGGAAAAAATAAAATTAGATCCTGCGATAACTAATTTTGATCTTACCATTACAGAATTGTAAAATTTTTTAATTTTATTTTTAAAATTATAGGTGCCATGAAACGTTGTTACAAATTTTCTGCCGGAAAGTTTAGTAGCCAATAAACAAGACCACGCTGGCGCACGACTTCTGGCATGAACTATATCTATGTTATATAGCAAAATTATAAAAAAAATTACTATTGAATTAAATAACATGATTATAGGATTTTTAGATTGCACAGGTAATTTGAATATCTTTACTTTATTTTTTTTTATAAATTGCAATAATTCGCCACCAGAAGTAACGATATAAGATCCACAACCTTTTTCTGGCAAGTAGTGAGCCAAATCATAACAGCCTGTTTCTGCGCCTCCGTATCCCAATTTGGGAATGACTTGTAAAACTTTTATTTTTTTTGTCATTTTAAAATAATATAATATGTCACATGAAGTACCAAAAATCTAAATATTTTAAAATCTCAAGTAAAATTAGAATTAAATATTTATTTTCTAACAAAAATAGCATGATAAGCGTGATTTTTTTTCATGGCTTTATGTCAGATATGACGGGTAAGAAGCCCAGGGCAATACAAAATTACTGCCAAAAAAAGAAAATAAATTTTTTAAAATTTGAATATTCTGGTCATGGGAAATCTGAAGGTGATTTTATAAAAGGCAATATATCAAAATGGACTAACGAAGCAAAAAAACTTATTAATTCAAAAATAAAGAAGAATAAAAATTTAATTTTTATTGGATCTAGCATGGGAAGTTGGATAGCTCTTAATTTATTTTCTTCATTTAAAAGAAACATAAAAGGATTTATTGGAATCTCTTCTGCTCCCGAGTTTTTAGAAGAATTAATGTGGAAAAAATTTTCTAAAAAGATTAAAAAAATTATTATATCTAAAAAAGTTTATTATTTAGAGTCAGGAAACTATACTTATCCAATTACAAAGCAGCTTGTGTTTGATGGAAGAAAAAATAAAGTACTAAACAATAAAATTAACTTAAAAATACCAATAACTCTATTTCATGGTTTAAAAGATGAAATCGTTCCTTTACGATTTTCAAAAAAAATACTTAGGATTTGTAAAAAATCAGAAAAAAAATTAATAAAAATAAAAAGTGGAGATCATAGCCTGTCAGGAAAAAATGATTTAAAAAAAATATGCAAAGAATTGAATTTTATTGTTTCTAATTTTAAATAACTTTTAATTTTCTTTGTTTTAAAGATAATGGATTAAGCAACTTATCTAACATTTCTTTTGGACAAACTTGTTTAAATTTTTTGTATTCATTAGTAAAATTTTTTAATATTTTCTCAGCAACTTTTGATTGTGTTTCTTTTAAATGTTCATTAATTAAATTTTTTAAATAAACTTTCCAATAGTCAGTTTCTGGAATTTGCCAAATTACTGAATTAGGATTAACATAATTTTCAAATTCGTTTTGTGGGTCATAAACAAAAGCCATTCCTCCTGTCATGCCAGCAGCAAAATTATCACCTATCTTTCCTAGAATTACTACAGTACCACCTGTCATATATTCACAACCATTTGAATCGCAGCCTTCTATAACAGCCTCAGCTCCTGAATTTCTAACTGCAAATCTTTCTCCTGATTGTCCAGCCGCAAAAAGTTTTCCAGAAGTAGCTCCGTAAAGCACAGTATTTCCTATAATCGTATTTTCGTTACTAATTAAATTGCTTTCTACTGGAGGCTTTATAGTTATCGTTGCTCCCGATAACCCTTTTCCTACATAATCATTGGCATCTCCAATTACATTTAATTTTAAACCTTTTATACCAAAAGCCCCTAGTGATTGCCCCGCTGACCCAGATAGATTAATAATTATAGAATTTTTTTCTAAATTTTCTTTTTTAAATTTTTTATAAATATAATGTGATAATTTTGTTCCAACAGCTCTATGTGTATTTTTAATTTTATAATTTAGTTCAATTTTATTTTTTTGATTAAATAAATCTTTTAGATCGCTATATATTTTTTCATCTAAAGTTGCAGGAACTTCATTTATCAAATTAGGTTCGCAGTATCTAGCATTTATCCCTGGATCTGCTTGAACTAATAATGGACTTAGATCAAGGTCATCTAAATTTGAAGCGCCTCTACTTACTTGTTTTAGAAGATCAGTTCTACCAACTATTTCGTTTATAGATTTAAAACCAAGCTCTGCTAGGATTTCTCTGACTTCTTCAGCAATAAAACTGAATAGATTAACAACTTTTTCTGGAGTTCCTGTAAATTTTTTTCTTAAACTTTCATCTTGTGTACAAACCCCTACTGGGCAAGTATTAGAATGACATTGTCGGACCATAATGCATCCCATGGCCACTAGTGAAGTTGTACCAATTCCAAATTCCTCAGCTCCCATCATTGCAGCCATAACAACATCTCTGCCTGTTTTTATGCCTCCATCTGTTCTTAAAGTAACTTTGTGTCTTAAACTATTTAATGTTAAAATTTGATTTACTTCGGTAAGTCCCATTTCCCAAGGTATGCCAACATATTTCACGCTAGTTTGTGGGCTAGCACCTGTACCTCCACAGTGACCTGAAATTAAAATTACATCTGCTTTTGCCTTTGCGACGCCAGCTGCGATAGTTCCTACGCCAGTTGAGGCTACTAATTTAACTCCAACTCTTGCTTTTGGATTAGATTGTTTAAGATCGTAAATAAGCTGCGCTAAATCTTCAATTGAATATATATCATGATGTGGTGGCGGTGATATTAATGTGACTCCAGGCGTCGAATGTCTTAATTTAGCAATTTCTTTAGAAACCTTAAAACCGGGAAGTTGACCTCCTTCTCCAGGTTTTGCGCCTTGTGCAATTTTTATTTCTATTTCACTACAATTATTTAAGTATTCTACAGTTACTCCAAATCTTGCTGAAGCTATTTGTTTAATTTTAGAATTTGCGCTATCTCCGTTTTCTTTAGTAATAAATCTTTTAGAATCTTCTCCTCCTTCTCCACTACATGATGCAGCACCGATTCTATTCATTCCTATAGCCAAAGTTTCATGCGCTTCGGCTGAAAGTGCTCCATGTGACATGCTTCCACTACCAAACCTTTTTCTAATAGTTTCGACGCTCTCAACTTCTTTTATATCAATAGGTTTTCTTAACTTTTTAAAATCTAAAAGATCTCTTAAATTTACTATATTTAAATTGTAAATGCTTTGAGAGTATTTTTTATAGGCAGCATAAGAATTATTACCAACGGCACTTTGCAACATATGAATAATATTTCCTTGATATTGGTGAGTTTCTCCATTTTTTCTATATTTATAAATACCCCCGATTGGAAGAATTGATACATTTTTTTGAAATGCTTTTTCGTGTAATTCTTTTATTTTTTTTTCAATTCCAATTATACCAATGCCAGATATTCTAGATATCATTCCTGGAAAATACTTAGCAATAATAGATCTGCTTAGGCCTACAGCTTCAAAGTTACATCCTCCTCTATATGCGCTTAGTACAGAAATACCCATTTTTGACATTATTTTTAATAAACCATTATCAACAGACTTAATATATTTTTTAATACATTCCTCAAAAGTAATTTTACCGAATAAACCTTTTTCGTACCTTTGATAAATTGAATCAAAAGCAATATAGGAATTTATTGTTGTTGCTCCTACGCCTAATAAAACTGCAAATGAATGTGTATCTAAAATCTCTCCGGTTTGAACATTAATTGAGGTAAAACCTCTTATTCCTAACTCAACTAATCTTGAATTTATTGCACCAATCGCAAGGGCCATTGGAATAGATGCCTTGTTTTCATCGACTAATTTATCACTTAAAATTAAATGTTTTTTTCCTTCACGGACAGAGATTTCCGCTTCTAAACATATTTCATCTAATCTTTTTCTCAAACTTTTTTTAATTTCAAAAGTACAATCTAATATTTTAATACTTTTTTTAAAAAAATCTGAAAATTTTTCAAACTGTGAATTAGACAAAATTGGGCTTTCTAAAACGTAAATGTTATCTTTTGTTAAATTTTCAAAATCAAGTATATTTCCAGTATTTCCAAACCGAGTTTTTAAACTCATAACTTCATTTTCTCTTAAGGAATCAATTGGAGGATTAGTTACTTGACTAAAATTTTGTCTGAAAAAATGAGAAAAAGGTCTATACTTGTCTGACAAAACAGCGATTGGAGTATCGTCGCCCATGGATCCCACAGCTTCTTTCGCATCTTCGACCATTGGATGCAAAATAAGCTCTAAATCTTCAATGGTCATTCCTGCCAAAAATTGTCTACGTCTTAATTCGTCGCCTCGATAAATAAATTTTTCTTTCGTGGATCCAAATTTTTTATCTAAATCTATTATTTGTTTATTATATTTTTTATATTCTTTTGAAATTTGATTTTTTAAACTTTTACTATCATGTACTCGGCCTTTATCAAGATCAACTGCGATTGCTTGCCCTGGTCCCAATCTTCCTTTAAAGACAATTTTTTTATCTAAAAATGGAATCATGCCTGTTTCAGAACCGGCAAATAAAAGTTTGTCAGAAGTTATTGTATATCTTAGTGGACGTAGTCCATTTCTATCTTGAGCAGCAATTATCCATTTGCCATCAGTGGCTGATATTGCGGCCGGTCCGTCCCAAGGCTCAATTGTACTATTTAAAAAATTAAATAATTGTTGGTTAGATTTTGAAACTGTTTTTCTTCTTTTTGACCAAGCATCAGGAATAAGCATCAGTTTTGTAAGAGGGACCGATTTTCCTGATCGTACCAACAGTTCAAATACATTATCCAAAGCTGCTGAATCTGAGTTTCCTATTCCTATAACTGGTTTTAATGAATCAATATCTTTAAATAGTTTGCTATTCATGTCTTGTTCATGAATTTTCATCCAATTCGTATTTCCTTTAATAGTGTTTATTTCCCCATTATGAGCTAACGTTCTAAAAGGTTGAGCTAAATCCCAACTTGGAAAAGTATTTGTTGAATATCTTTGGTGAAAAATTGCAAATCTTGAAATAAACCTTTTATCCATTAAATCAGGATAAAATTCGGACAAAGCTTCAGCCAAAAACATTCCTTTGTAGATAATAGACCTTGAGCTAAAAGAACAAATATAAAAATCTTTTAGTTTTAATATGCTAGACTGCTTTTCAATCTTTTTTCTGACAACAAATAAATCTCTTTCAAGATCATCTTGGTTAATGTCTAAATTATTTGATTTAAAGATTACTTGAACAATTTCAGGCCTATTGCCTTCTGCTTTTTCTCCAAGAACTTTTGTGTTAACAGGAACTTGTCGCCATCTATAAACGTAATAGTTTTTACTTAATAATTCATTTTCTACTAAAGTCTTACATTTTTCTTGTGATGAATAATCGTTCCTTGGAAGAAAAATCATTCCAACACAAATTGTTCCCGTCTTGTGTTGTCGACCTGCGTTTTGAATTCTTTCTATAAAAAAATCATTTGGAATTTCTATATGTATTCCAGCTCCATCACCTGTTTTGCCATCAGCATCAACTGCACCGCGATGCCAAACTGCTTTTAGTGCTTGTATACCGAACTCAACAACCTTTCTTGATTTTACACCTTCAGTAGAAGCAATAAAACCTACACCACACGCGTCATGTTCCTGGTTGGGATTATAAACATTATTTTTTAATAATTTTTTTAAATTTTTTTTATACAATTTCATTTTATGCAGCTTTTATTTTATTAATTCTTTTTTGTTTTAAATATTTTTGAATTTCTATTGCGGCATCTCTTCCATCTCTAATTGCCCATACTACTAAAGATGCTCCTCTTACTATATCGCCGGCCGCAAAAATTCCAGGGATGTTTGTTTCCATAGATTTTAAATTAATTTTAATGGTACCCCACTTTGAAACTAAAAGGTTTTTATCATTAAATAATTGGGGCAAATCCTCAGGATCAAAGCCTAAAGCCTTAATAACTAAATCTGCTTTTATTTCAAAATTAGAGTTTAAAATGGGAATAGGCGTTTTTCGTCCTGAAGAATCTGCTTTATCAAGTTTCATTTTCTCAATTAATACTGAGGACACTTTCTCTGAACCTATAAATTTTTTAGGATTTGATAACCAAATAAATTCAATACCTTCTTCTTCTGCATTATTAACTTCTCTAGCTGAGCCAGGCATATTTTCTTTATCACGTCTATAAAGACATTTTACAGATTTTGCATTTTGTCTTATTGCTGTTCGTACACAATCCATGGCGGTATCTCCACCACCAATGACTACAACATTTTTATTTTCTGCATTAAGGATACCGTTATCAAAATCTTTTACTTTATCACCCAATCCCTTGCGATTAGATGCTGTTAGAAATTCCATAGCAGGAAAAATATTTTTTAAATTTTGTCCAGGCAATTCTGTTTCCCTCGGTTTATAAACTCCTGTTGATATTAATAAAGCGTCATGTTTCTTTCTTAAATCAGCAAGCGAAATGTTTTTTCCTACTTCGGTTTTTTGTTTAAATTCTATGCCACTTTTTTTTAGAAGATTAGTGCGTCTCTCAACAACAAACTTTTCTAATTTAAAATTAGGTATTCCATAAATTAATAATCCTCCAGGCCTATCATATCGATCGTAAATGGTAACTTTATATCCATTTTTTCTGAGTTCTTCAGCGCAAGCTAACCCGGCAGGACCAGCACCTATAATACCAATTGATTGATCAATTTCTTTTGTTACTTTTATTGGTTTAATCCAACCTTTTTCCCAAGCTGTATCAGTAATATATTTTTCAACTGACCCTATTGTAACTGTTCCGTGTCCTGATTGTTCTATTACACAATTACCTTCACATAATCGATCTTGGGGACATATGCGACCACAGACCTCTGGCATATTATTTGTACTATGTGCAAGTTCACTCGCTTCCTGAAGTCTTCCTTCCGCGGTAAGCTTTAACCAGTCAGGAATATTATTATGTAAAGGGCAATGAACCTGACAAAATGGAACTCCGCACTGAGAACATCTGCTCGACTGTTCTTTTGCTTTTTGATGAATAAATTCATCATATATTTCTTTAAAATCATCGATCCTTTTCTCAACTTTCCTTTTGTTAGGAGTCTGTTGGTCTAGATTTACAAACTTAAGCATTTTATCGGTCATAATTTTCTATTTTATGTTAACTTTTATACCAATATAAATGCGGTAAAAAGCATTTTTAGGACAGTATTACTGACCTATAAATTAAAAAATCAAGCAAAATAGTAATTTATATTGCATATCAGCTATGCAATACTGATAAAAGATGCTTTCTTCTGTAGAAATTTTAATTCTATCTGCCATCCAAGGAATATTCGAATTTCTTCCGGTAAGTTCAGCTGCACATTTAGTTTTAATTTCAAAATACTATAATTTTGTAAATCAAAATTTACTAATAGATATATGCCTGCACTTAGGATCTTTGATAGCAATTATATTCTATTTTAGAAATGACTTATTAAATTTTATGAAAAATAAAAATTTTTTAATTAAAATATTAATAGCTACAACTCCAATAATTCCAGTTGGTTATATTCTTTATCAAACAGGGTTAATTTATCAATTAAGAAGTTTAGAAATAATTGGATGGATGAGTTTAATATTCGGAATTTTTTTATATTTTAGCGATAAAATAAAAATAACTAAAAAAATCGAATCCCACTTCACTAATAAATCAGCTCTTATGATTGGTGTTTTCCAAATTATATCATTGATACCAGGAGTAAGTAGATCAGGTATTACAATTACCGCAGGAAGATTATTTGGTTATAGCAGATATGAAGCAGCCAAAATCTCGTTCTTTTTATCAATCCCTACACTTGCTGCGGCTAGCTTATTAGGATTATATAACATTTACAAAGAAGGTAGCGCCGAATTAAATTTTCTTGCAATAATAGCTGTAATATTTTCAGCTATTTTTTCATATGCATCAATTGCTATTTTTCTAAATTACATTCAGAAATTTACTTTAAATATATTTGTAATTTATAGAATAATAATTTCTTTATTTGTACTAGGGCTGGTTTATTTATAATTTTTTTCGTAAATTGGAGCTAATTGGGATAATAAAATTCCTCCAAGTATTAATGTACATCCTATAATATTATTTAAACCTAAAATTTGATTTAATATTATCCATGCAGAGATTGCTGCAACAACACCCTCAAGGGACATTACAATTGCTGCCGGTGCTGCCGAAATATTTCTTTGTCCAAAAAGTTGTAACGCAAATGCTGCTCCGCCGGATAATATTCCTGCGTACAAAATTTCTATTGTTTCTAAGGCAATTTTAGAAAAATCAATCTCTTCAAAAATTATAACTAATATAAATGATAAAAATGAAACTATAAAGTTTTGTAATAATGCGATGAAAAAAGGTAAGTCAAATTTATTAATTATTTTACCGATATAAATTATGTGCAGCGCCCAAAATAAAGCTCCAATCAAAACTAAACTATCACCGAATCTAATCGCAGAGTCACTTATATCACTTAGTAAATAGCCTCCAAACACACAAGCTAGAACTGAAGGCCATATTGACCAATGTAATTTTTCAGAAAATAAAAAATAAACAATTATAGGAACCATTGGCACGTAAAAAATTGTAAAAAATGCGGAGTTAGCTACATCTGTATATAGTAAAGAGACCTGTTGAAAAATACACCCAAGAAATAAAAATATACCTACAGGAACTATAAGTTTAACAAATTCTTTCTTTCTATTGATTATTTGATTATTTATTTTTTTTTTTTCAAATAAAAAAACAAATGGTGCTACAGCTAGAAAACCAACAAAAAATCTTACACAGTTAAAAGTATAAGGGCCTATATTATCCATGCCCGTATCTTGGGCTATAAATGTAGTTCCCCAAATTAAGGTGCAGATAACCAAACAAATAAACGATATAGCTTTTTTCATAAATAAAACTATACCGCTAATTTATAGGCGAAATCTTTTCCTAAACTTTCTCTTAAATGCGCACAAAAACGGGCGCCTTCCGCGCCATCAATAACTCTATGATCGTAGGACAAAGATAAAGGAAGCATTATTCTGTTTTCATATTTATCATCTATTAAAACTTGTTTCATTTCAGCTTTGCCTATACCGAGAATAGCTACTTCTGGCTGATTAATTATAGGAGTAAAGAAACTACCACCGATACTTCCTAAACTAGATATTGTAATTGATCCACCAAAAAGTTCCTTTTTGTCAATTTTAAGATCTTTACAAAGCTTAGCAACTTTTTTTAACTCTTGTCCTAATTCTGTTATATCTTTTTTTTCTGCATCCCTAATCTTTGGTACCATTAAGCCATGTGGTGTATCCATTGCTATACCTATATGAAAATATTTTTTGTATACAAGTTTTTCTTTAGTTAAATCTAATGAGGAATTAAAATTTGGATAATCTTTTAAAGCTTTTACTACTGCTCTTATTATAAAAGGCAAAGGAGTAATCGAAAGTTTTTCACCTGTATAAAGATCTCTTAAAGATTTTCTAAACTTTTCCATTTCAGTAATATCTACTTCATCATGTTGTGTAACATGCGGAATCTCTCTCCAAGATTTTTCTAAGTGAGGACCTGCGATTTTTTTAAGTCGTGGGATAGGTTTTGCTTCAACTTCACCAAATTCGGAATGTTCATACTGCAATGGAGTAGTGGCTTGTTTTTTTTCAGCTTTGCCAGAAATTGATTCTTTAACAAATGATTTTACATCTTCTTCCGTAACTCTTCCTTCTCTTTGAGAACCTTGTATTTGATATATATCTGCTCCGAATTCTCTTGCTAGTTTTCTAACTTTTGGACTTGCGCTAACTATTTTTTTTTCATCTGACATTTTTATAATTCCGTAGGAATAGGTTTTTCTTTATCAATATTATATTTCTTCATTGCCTTCTCAGCA
>MDTG01173017.1_pt1 | contig 19157 bp, 13 predicted proteins | sample 811421 | NCBI WGS metagenome assembly MDTG01 (sample SAMN05326645, study PRJNA326480) | marine metagenome | isolation source: seawater | place: Pacific Ocean: South East | collected 2011
AGAGACAGAGAAAGATCATGATTATATCATGACCGTAGATGTAAGCAAGGGAAGAGGGCAGGATTACTCTACTTTTAACATACTCGATATTAGCACAAGACCTTTTGAGCAGGTAGCTGTATATCGCAACAACACTATCTCTCCAATTCTCTTCCCTAATATTATATATAAGTACGCAAAACCCTACAACAATGCCTACGTAGTGGTAGAATCAAATGACCAAGGTACGGTGGTTTGTAACGGACTGTACCATGAACTAGAGTATGAAAATGTCCACGTTGAATCCTCAGTAAAAGCAAATGCGATCGGCATAGAGATAACACGCAAGTCCAAAAGACTTGGCTGTTCTGCTATCAAAGATATACTAGAAACAAATAAATTGAATATTGTAGATGAACAAACTATATTAGAAATCTCTACATTCGAAGCAAGAGGGCAATCATATGAGGCGTCTGAAGGTAACCACGATGACCTTATGATGAATCTGGTCATGTTTGGTTACTTTGTATCCACACAGTTCTTTGCTGATATGACTGATATCGATTTAAAGAAGATGTTGTTTGATCAAAGAATGAAAGAAATAGAAGATGATATGGTTCCGTTTGGTTTCATAGATGACGGCACAGAAGCCATACAGGCTATAGAGAACCAAGATGATCCATGGAAGATTAGAGATGACACAGGGCGGTTTGTTTGGGATCCAGACGACATGCCACTGTAGAGTAACAAAATTATAAATAATGGTATGTTGACTAACCGTATTATGGAACATATAATTTTTAATAGAGGAAGATAAAAATGGCACTTTCAACACCGTCTGCTTCACCAGCGGTTGTCGTCAAAGAAATAGATCTGACTGGTGGCGTTCCAAACGTACAGTCAACTACAGGCGCAATTGTTGGGAACTTTCGTTGGGGACCTGCTGAACAAAGAGTATTGATAGACAACGAGACAACTCTTGTCGACACCTTTGCTTCACCGGACTCAGCAAATACCATAGACTTCCACAGCGCCACATACTTTTTGCGTTATTCTGGCTCACTACAAGTTGTACGTGAGGTAACCTCAGATGCCAAGAATGCTCGTGCAACACGAGGACAACTTGCCACTGACTCTGACGGCTCACTGCCTACAGAACTAGTAAAGAACGACGCAGATTTTGATGCACAAAGAAGCGCTTTGGATTCTGATTCACACACATTTATAGCACGTTACCCAGGTGCACTTGGTAACTCACTGCTAGTATCTATATGTCCACCAGATGGCACTGCCTTTAATAACTGGACATATAAAGATGATTTTGATGCCGTACCTGGTACATCTGATTACGCAAGTAAAAAGAATGCATCAAATGACGAAATTCATATTGCAGTTGTGGACCATCAAGGTGAACTGACAGGAACTAAGGGTAGTGTTCTAGAAACATATCCGTTTGTCTCTATTGCTTCAGATGCCAAGAATGCTGATGGAACTACAAACTTTGCAATTGATGTAATTAATGCTCGTTCAGAGTACGTGCACATGGTTGACTTTGATTCAAACTTCCGTGTGGCTCGTGGTAACGGAATTGTTGATTCTGGCGATAACTTTGGAACAACACTCCTGACAGACTACGACTTTGAAAAAGGTGTAAACTCTGGAGCATTAACAACAACGGAATATCTTGCAGGGTTTGACCTGTTTGAGGACAAAGACATTGTAGAGGTTGACTTCTTGATTTCTCCTTCAATGAACTCTCGGACAGATCAGACAACTATTGTTAACGACTTGATCTCAACTGCTCAGTCAACTCGTAAGGACTGTGTGGTCGCTGCATCACCTGCACGTACAGATGTGATCAATCTGACAAACACTGCAACAATAACAAATAACATCACAACAACGGCCGGTACATTTACCAATTCGTCATACCTAGTAATGGACGGTAACTTCATTAAGGTCTATGACAAGTTTAATGACCAATACATCCAGATTCCAGCTGCATCATCTACTGCTGGTATCATGGCCGCTACCGACCTCAATCGTGCCCCATGGTTCTCACCTGCTGGTACACGTCGTGGTCAGTACCTTGGAATCACTGCAATATCTTGGTCACCAACCAAGTCACAGCGGGACACTCTGTATAAAGCAGCTGTTAACCCTATTGCAAACATTCCTGGGCAGGGTGTGCTGTTGTTCGGTGATAAAACAAAACTTGGTCGTCCATCTGCTTTCGACCGTATCAACGTCCGTCGCCTCTTCTTGGTTCTCGAACGTGCTATCGGTAAAGCAGCTGAACAAGTTATGTTCGAGTTTAACGATGAGTTTACTCGGGCAGAATTTGTCAATATCGTAGAACCAGTACTTCGTGAAGTAAAAGGTCGGCGTGGTATTACAGACTTCCGAGTTGTCTGTGATGAAACAAATAACACTCCGGCCGTAGTTGACCGAAACGAGTTTATTGCTAATATCTTTATTAAGCCTGCTCGTTCAATCAACTATGTCACTCTTAACTTTGTTGCTGTTCGGACCGGTGTTGACTTCGAAGAAGTCGTAGGCACGGTGTAAGGAGGTAAACAATGGCTATTTTAGGAGTTGATGATTTCAAGGCTAAACTGAGAGGTGGGGGCGCCCGTCCCAATCTGTTTCAGGTAACGATTAACTATCCTGGCTTCGCCGATGGTAATCCTGAACTAACATCCTTCTTGGTTGAAGCAGCAGAACTACCAGGATCAACGTTTGGACAGATTATGGTTCCATTCCGTGGCCGTCAGTTAAAAATGGCTGGTGACCGTACATTTGCAGAATGGACAACCACAATCATAAACGATACAGACTTTGCTATCCGTGATGCAATCGAGCGCTGGATGAACGGTATCAATGGGCATAATGCCAACACCGGTCTTGCAGTACCAGTTGCATACGAGGCAGATCTAAAAGTTGAACAGCTTGATAGGGAAGGTGACATCATTAAGACGTACAACTTCCGTGGTGCATATCCACAAGATCTCTCACCAATTTCATTGTCATTTGGTGACAACGATAACATCGAGAGATTTACTTGTACCTGGGCGTTCCAGTATTGGGAATCCAATACTACAACTTAAATAAATACTAGAAAGGCCGGGGTAGGCTCGGCCTTTCTTACTCTAACCGGGGACTGATTATGGCAGAAGGCTCACAAGAAGGTCTGAAACTCTTTGGTTTTGAAATCAAAAGGGCAAAAGACAAATCAGACGAAAAACGCCCATCCATTGTTCCACCACGGGACGATGAAGGTGGTAGTTACGCCACAGCTTCTGGTACACACTATGGTCAATATCTGAATCTAGATGGTGATGATTCCAAAGATAATTACCAATTGATTATGAAATATCGTGGCAACGCAATGCACCCTGAGGTGGATGCCGCTATTGAAGATATTGTAAATGAAGCCATTACAGGCAGTGAACTAGAACAGACACTTGATGTTAATCTGGACAACGTTGATGTGCCAGATAAAATTAAAAAACTAATTAAAGAAGAATTTGACAACATATATTCTATGTTGAACTTCAAAGAACTAGGTCACGACATCTTCCGTCGTTGGTATGTTGACGGCCGATTATATCATCACTTGGTACTAAACAACGATAATCCAAAAGAAGGTATCCAAGAAATTAGACCTATTGATGCTGCTAAGATGCGCAAGGTCAAAAAAGTAAAACATAAAAAGGATCCAATTACTGGCGCAAAGATTGTAGAGAAAACTGAAGAGTTCTTTATCTACCAAGAGAAGCCTGGGTCATCGACAAGTGGTGTCAAGATGACCAATGACTCTGTGTCATACGTTACATCTGGTCTGTTAACCGAGGACCGTAAGAAGATTGTGTCACACTTACACAAGGCTTTAAAACCTATCAACCAGTTACGGATGATGGAAGATGCCTTGGTGATATACCGTCTTGCTCGTGCACCAGAGCGTAGAATTTTTTATATTGATGTCGGTAATATGCCGAGAGGTAAAGCCGAACAGTATATGAAAGACATCATGGCAAAGTACCGTAACAAGCTTGTGTATGATGCCAAGACTGGAGAGATCCGTGACGACCGTAAACACCAATCTATGCTTGAGGACTTTTGGTTACCAAGACGTGAGGGTGGTAGAGGTACCGAAATCAGTACACTGTCCGGTGGTGAGAACCTAGGGCAGATTGAGGACATAATCTACTTCCAGAAAAGAATGTATCGTTCATTGAACGTACCGATTTCTCGTCTGGACACAGAGACAGTACAAGGTATCTTAGGTCGGTCAACAGAGATTAACAGAGATGAATTAAAGTTCCAGAAGTTTATTGACAGACTTCGTATGAGATTCTCACATCTATTCTATGGCATCTTGAAAAAACAATTGATCATGAAAGGTGTTATTACGGAAGATGATTGGGATACATGGAAAAATGATCTTACGGTTGACTATGTAAAGGACAACCACTTTGCCGAACTACGTGATGCAGAGATGTTAACCAATAGGCTTGAAAGTCTAGATAGGGTTCAGAATTATGTAGGTGAATATTTCTCTAAGGAATGGGTACAGAAAAATGTTCTGCATCTTTCCGATGAGGATATTGAGCAGATGAATAAACAAATTGGTGGTGAAGTCGAAGATGAACCACAAGATGAGCCAGAACCTCAAGGAGATGATAGTGAGTGAAGCAGTAAAAGACTTGATCCAACACGCGCTGGACCAAGATTTCAATAAGGCAAATAAAATTTTTACGGATGCTATGAGCATAAAAGTTCAAGATGTTCTTGACCAAGAGCATGTAAAATTAGCTGACCAGATATACAATGGAGTAGAACCAGATGAACTGGATGATGAAGATGACTTCATGGGGGATGAGGATGGTGTTGACGAAATCGACACTGACGATGAAGCAGATGATGAGTTTGAATCGGACGGAGAGACAGAAGAGGAAGAACTTGAGCTCGAAGATGACGAGGAAGAAGAACTATATGATTCTGAAGAAGAATCTGAATGAATGACCTATAAGATAACATTATTATAAATAAAAGTAATTAAATGAAAACGTTTTTACAAATAAGAGAACTAACTGGGCGTAAACCTCAAGGACAGGTTGTAACCAATAAAAAGATTGGACGTATCCAGATTTTAGTTTACAAAGAGAGAAACGGTTTCGTTGCATATATAGACGGAGATAGATTGGACGTCTATAAAACCAAGGCCGAAGCTGAAAAGGCAGCGATGGCAATGATAAAGGTTTTGAAAAAATGAAACTGATTGCAGAATATACCGAACAGCATCTTGAGGTTCTCACAGAGGCCAATGAGAAAGGCGAGAAGAAGTACGCCATTGAAGGTGTCTTTATGCAAGCAGAAAAGAAGAATAGAAACGGTCGGATATATCCGAAACTTGTTTTGGAAAAAGCTCTCAATAAGTATAATACTGAGCAAGTAGAAAGAGGTAGAGCTGTAGGTGAGTTAAATCACCCTGATGGACCGACCGTTAACCTAGATAAGGTTTCTCACAAGATCGAAAAACTTGATTTTAAAGGTAACGATGTTGTGGGTAAGGCGACTATATTGGAAACTCCAATGGGTAAGATTGTAAAAGGTCTTCTCGATGGCGGCGTTCAATTAGGCGTCTCGACTCGTGGTATGGGAAGTTTGAGTAGAAATAATAACGCAATGGTTGTACAGCCCGACTTTATGTTGAATGCTGTAGACATTGTTCAAGATCCGTCCGCTCCTAGTGCTTTTGTTAATGGGGTTATGGAAGGTGTCGAATGGGTCTGGAACAACGGTATTATTGAAGCCAAGCATATTGAACAAATGGAGACTGAAATTAAGAAAGCTCCACGCGCCGATCTTTATGAGACACAGGTTCGTGAGTTTAAAAATTTCCTCTCGTTACTTAAAACTAAATAAACAAGGAGTCATAACATGACTGATGAAAATCAAATTGAAGATCAGGATGTAGAACTCCATGACGAAGTAACAGACGAAGTTATGGAAGAAGGAACTCATGATCCGAAGAATGCTGAAGCTCAGTCTGTAGCAAGTGTAGACAAAGCCGGTGACGCCGTAACGGGCACTGCCCCAAAGCGCAAAGGTGACCAAACAAAACAAGATCCAATGCCTAAAACCAAGGCTGGCATGATGAATGTAATGATAACCAAAATGGGCGGAATGAAGAAAGATGCCCTTATGGCTTCATACAACAAAATGATGCAGACAGATGATGTTGACGAAGAGCAGTTCGAGGGCGAGCCAATTGCCGAACTCGATTATCATGTCGACTTCTCACAAGACCTTGATGCATTGGTTAACGAAGAAGCTACACTTTCAGATGAGTTTAAAGCAAAAGCAGAAACAATCTTTGAAGCGGCTATCAAGTCAAAGCTGTCCGAAGAGATTGATCGTCTCGAAGCAAAATATGAGGAAGAATTAGCTGAAGAAATCTCTTCAACTAAAGAAGACCTCGTAGAGAAGGTCGACAATTACCTAAACTACGTAGTTGAGCAGTGGATGGAAGACAACCAAGTTGCCATCCAGTCTGGTTTGCGCACTGAGATTGCTGAGAAGTTCATGAACAATCTTAAAGATCTGTTCACAGAATCTTACATCGAGGTACCTGAAGCAAAGGTAGATCTTGTTGACGAACTTGCGGCTGAAGTTGAAGAGCTTGAAGAAGCACACAACGAAGCAATTGCAAAGACATTGTCAATGCAGGAAGAGCTTGAAGATCTGAAGCGTGAAAAAATCATTGCTGAAGCATCTGAAGATCTCGCCGCAACGCAAGTTGAAAAACTCAAAAAATTAGCTGAAGATGTGGACTTTGAATCAGAAGAAACTTTCGCCGAGAAGGTTGCTACTATCAAAGAATCATACTTCACAAAGAAATCCACTGAGTCTGCTGACATTGAAGAAGATGCAAGTGACGACGATGTCCAAGTTGTAGCTTCCGATACAATGGCTCAGTACCTTTCAGCAATTCAAAGAACTAACAAATAATTGGGAGTCCAATGATGAATACACACTCATATGATCAGCTGATGGAAAAATGGGCACCTGTACTGAACGAAGAATCAGCAGGCGCTATCAAAGACAACCATCGTAGAGCTGTAACAGCCGCTATCTTGGAAAACCAAGAGCGCGAAATGAATGAGCAGAAGCAGCAGTTAACTGAGTCTGTTCCAACCAACTCAACAGCAGACGTTGCAAACTGGAACCCAGTGCTTATTGCATTGGTCCGTCGTGCAATGCCTAACCTGATGGCATATGACATCTGTGGTGTCCAGCCAATGTCAGGACCAACCGGCCTCATCTTTGCGATGAAGTCACAGTACGAAACCACACGTGGTGGTGCAACTGCTGGTGACGAAGCTCTGTTCGGTGAAGCAATCACCGGTTACTCAGGCGACTCATCTGCAACACACGACAACACACAAGGCCCATCTGGCTTGTCAGGTCTAACAGACGCTGGCAACGACAGCTCCATCGACAACGACCGTGACGGTACAGGCTTCGGTGGTGGTATGCCAACTGCAGACGCAGAAGGCATGGGTTCAGCCGCAGGTGATCCAAACTCATCATTCGCAGAAATGGGTTTCACCATTGAAAAAGCAACTGTGACTGCCAAGTCACGTGCACTGAAAGCAGAATACACTCTGGAACTGGCGCAAGACCTGAAAGCAATCCATGGTCTGGATGCCGAAACAGAGTTGGCTAACATTCTGTCAACAGAAATCATGGCTGAAATCAACCGTGAAGTTGTACGTACAATGAACTCACAGGCCAAAACAGGCGCCGGTACAACTAACACAGCAATCAACGGTATCTTCGATGTACAGACAGATGCAGATGGTCGCTGGTCAGTTGAGAAGTTCAAAGGTCTGATCATGCAGATCGAGCGTGAAGCTAACACAATCGCAAAAGAAACACGGAGAGGAAAAGGCAACTTCATGGTCTGTTCTTCTGACGTTGCTTCTGCACTTGCAGCATCAGGTATGCTTGACTATGCTCCGGCAATGGCAACAAACTTGAATGTTGACGACACAGGTAACACATTCGCAGGTACATTGAATGGCCGCATGCGTGTGTATATCGACCCATATGCCGTCGCTGACTATGTCAACGTAGGTTATAAGGGTACAAACCCATACGACGCAGGCCTGTTCTATTGCCCATACGTACCGTTAACAATGGTTCGTGCAGTGGGTGAGGACACATTCCAGCCAAAGATTGGATTCAAGACTCGCTACGGCATGGTCTCAAACCCATTCGTTGGTACAACACCTGCTGACGGTCTTGCAAATGCAAAGACAAACCAGTACTACCGTATCTTCCGCGTGGATAACATCCTCGGCGCATAAGGTAATACTTAAAAATAACTTGAGGCGGCTTCGGCCGCCTCTTTTTTTAGATAGTTTTTTGTATAAATAGTGGTATGGCAAACTTAACAGACAATTTTAATTATTTACAGCCTACCAGTTTTAAATTGGTTATTGACCGCAAGAACTTTCCTAATTTAGAGTTCTTCTGTCAACAGGTTACACACCCTGGGTTAATCATACCAGCAGCTGAGGTTCCTGTAAGGCGTATGCAGTCGATTCCCTTTCCAGGAGAATCATTAACAATCAATGAACTATCTTGTGATATTCTTTTAGATGAGGATATGAAAAGCTATACAGAGATGTATAATTGGGTGCGTAGAAATCAGGTAACAAACCTTGATAAACAAGGGCCTTTAAACAGAGGCAACAAACCACCAACATATGCAGATATCACATTATCAATATTGTCAAGCCATAATAACCAAACAAAGCAAGTTAGATACATTGACGCGATGCCTACCTCTCTGGGTGACATATCTTTTCAGTCAACCGCATCGGGTTCTGAATTTATAACATTCAATTCAACTTTTAGATTTAGTTATTTCGAGTTGGTATAGGATACTATCATGGCTACAAAAGCAAGACTCATTGCAAAAGCATTTAATATAACTAATGGTGAGGCATCCTTAAGAGGTCAAACGGCCAGGGCTCTTACAAAAGTTACAAATGCCGTGGCTGCTGACTCTAATGCGGCAACCATTGACACATTTGATGGTACAACTATTAGAGCCGCTCAGTACTTTATTACAGCAAATACTGCTGGTGACAGCTCTCATCAGGCACAACAGATTTATGTGACACACAACGGCGATAGTGCTACGTTGGTTTCATACGGCACCTTATTGCATAACGATGTCACAATAGTTTCATATGACGCAACGATTGACGGTAACGACACCATATCGTTAGTTGCAGACCCACAGATATCAAACGGCTTGAAATTCTCGTTTGAGCGAATTGATGTGGAAAAGGTATAAATAGGGTTAAACGGAAGGGATTCTCATGGCAAAGGCGGCATTTAGAGTAGAAGATGGACTTATTCCTGGGCACACAAATGCTGACCTAGGCCACACTGCATTAAAATTCAGAGATATGCACATAAGTAATAATGCACATATTGATGGAATGGCAGATATTGGTGGTGATCTAGATGTTGACGGAAGCACAACCTTGGAAAATCTCTCGGCCACAGGTAATACTATTAATTTGCCAAACTTCGCTGGAGGTGGTGGCGGCGGTGGTGGTGTAACATCGGCCCAAGCAATAGCATTTGCAATCGCATTAGGATAAAATCATGGCAAAGAAAATACTAGCAACGAATTATAGTCTAAATGTAGATAGTGATAAGATTTCCATCAAAGGTTTTTACCGTGGTGAACAGTTTCAGTTAATCACACACGCTGATCCAAACACTGGTGGTACAATTGTCTTTAACTTTGCTGAAACAAGCAAAGGGTATAAACAAGTTACGTTTAATGAGCAAACAGAAGAAACCACTATCCAATTAGAGCAGGATTTATCCGCATTAGGATTAAATGACAGCTCTCTTCTGCAAATCATTGTGGACCATCCAGAAACAGAAATTGAAGTTTCCGATTCTCTACTTGATCCTGTGCATAAAATTCGTGTATCAACTCCAGAGAACCTAATTGATACCGACTTTGAATATGGACTTCAGCCTACCAAGTGGGAAACACTTGAGGTATCGAACAACGTCCCATCATTCTATGTTGCTGATGGTGATACTGCTCTGAATAACATTGTAAGTATAACAGCAGTCCTTGGGTCCAACGTAATTAAGGTTACAACAAATGACCAACACGGACTTGTTGTTGGAACACCAATCGATGTTTCTGGTCTTGATTTCAGAACAGCAGAAGGTAAGTTTCTTGTATCACAAGCAGATTCAGAAAACTTCTACTATAGAGCAAATGCAGCACAAACAGTAACCGGTGAAATTGGTTCGGTATACTCTGCAATTACTCCAGGCTCATTCTATGCTGGTTCAGCCATTGCATACTCATTTGATTCTGGTATGACATCAGATGAAGCTGAACAGTCAAAGGTAACAATAACAACAAATGACAAACACGGATTTGTTAACGGAAGTAGTTTCTATCTTGTAAACACTATTGCTTCTAAAAGAAATAAACTAACAAGAAGTGGTACTGCCCCTGATGGCAGAAACTTTGTAGACTTTGAAAACGATTTATCTGACCCACTTGTTGTTGATATGAACAAGATGCATACAGCTCAAGTTCGTGGTCGGTGGTCTCGTTTCTTTGGCAGTTCGGATGTTGACACTGTCAATAATAAAATTTATTGGCCTAATCACAACCTACAAATGAACTATACACTTTTATATAATGCTCCTGCAAATGGTGCACCTATCGGTGGACTTAGCAGATTTGATTGGTACTATGTAAGGCCTCTTGACTTGAACTATTTTGAGCTTACCGCTACTTATAACGGTAGTGCAATTAACCTTTCTAGTGCTGGAGATGATCAAAACGGTCAGCATTCCTTACACTTAGGATATGAAATCCGTAGATCATACAAAGGATATAGAAACAGTTATGTTTATCACTATCCATGGGCTCAGCAAATGGGGGTCACAGCTTCTGGAACTGACATGGGCAGCTATACAAACAATTCATACGGTCTTGGTGAAGGTCCAGGTGATTATTGGATGGTTTGTACAAGAGGTTATACTTACCCTAATGGAGGTTACAGTGGAGACACACAAAGATGGTTAAACTACTATCTTCCAATTTATCATAACGCTCTTGCACATCCAGATACCAATAGCCAGTATCAAACATTCCCTGAGTCAGATCCAAGCTACTCTGGTAACATTCCTTCACGATGGAACTTCATTGAGGACTTTAATCGTTATTCTGGATATAATTGGACAGGGTATGCACCGTATGTAAACCAATCATATATAAGATTTCCAAGTTATTATTGGCAAGGCACATATAACACTTATTGGAATAATAAACAAGTCTTTGTGATTCCTTTAATCAATGATGCAGAGGCGGACACATTCTATGTTGCCAATCATGGACTGTCAACAGGGGATCGTATTACATTAAAAACAACTGGTGGTGCAACACCTCCACAGGAAAATAAAACAACAAATTCACATACCAGTGTTGAAAACTATGCGGCACTACAGGATGGTTCATATGAAATTGAAGTTCCAAGTCCTGATAGATTTAGACTTGCAGATCATAGAATTGCATATACATCAGCGGATAGTGACGGTACATATGCAATAGGAGCTGCTAGAACAAATCCAACAGCAAATAGTTTCTTTATTGAAGACCACGGATTAATTGACGGTAATACAGTAGAGGTAGGTAAGGTTGGTAATCCAACACTGCCCACTCAGGACACATCTGTTGTTCAACCAGATTGGGACATTATCAACGGTAACCAACGGTTACTGTTTAATGCGGTCGATGGTGCCATGACCACATATATGAATGGTAATAGTAACAGCATTGATTTTTATACCGCAAACCACAACGGTAATTCCGATCAGTTGGTAGACGGTTACTATGGAACCTCAAACGGAACCTTTACAGGTGTATACTATATCAACACAAGATATACTAATTCATACACAGAATATTATAAAAATAATTCAAGACAGACATACGGTTATCCAAATGCATTTGATACTTACTTAGGTAAGATGAACAGTAGTTCACCTACAAACCTATTTGCAACACAAAGCCAGGCCTTGCAAAATATGGGTTTAATGAGAATGGCAACTGATTGGCAACAAAAAACGGCCATACCGTATTACCTTGAGGTTACAACTGCGGCTCCATTTGCATATGAACCAGATAATCAAAATGATAACTGGTGGCGATATCAAAACTATTCGTATATGAGAACATATACTTACTATGCAAATGCTGGAAACAACAACTCTGGCACAAAGGTTGGAGCTACAACTGGGGACACTTACGTTTATAGATTTTCTTCAGTACTTCCAGGATATAGTAGTTACAGATGGGTTCAGTTAAATGTAAGTGTAGCAAATAGAAGTTGGTACACATATAATAATGGTAACAGTTTGAGCAACCAATGGTATGGTAGCGGTAGCTATCAGGTTCATTACAACAACAGTTACATGAAACAAGGATTTCAGTTACGTATATGGTGGATGAACAACAATAGTTTCAGCTGGAGTGCAAGTGCAGCCCAAACTCTTATAGGCAATATAATTGATGAAGTTGATCAGTTGTTTGCGGCAAAACCAAGCTTCACGTTTGGTGAAACCGTAACTGCTAAGGTAATTAACAACAACAGGTTTGCAATAGAAAAACAAAATACAATCGTTGACCTGACAAATTCTGGAACATATGATAGTTCAAATCACTACCAGTTTATAACATCGGAAGTTGCTGGTGCAGGTGATGGTAGCTATGCAGCACAAGGTGTCACGGACTTTACGTTTGATCTGCAAACACCATTTGAACTTACAGGTAACTCTGAAAATCTAAATGCTAACACTGTAAATTCAAATTATGAAATCAGGGTGTCAGGTGACAGTAATACACATCCATTCTTGTCAGGCACAAAGGTTAGATATACCGCTGATTCAGCCATGCAAGGGCTTGTATCAGGAGCGGATTATTATGTGTATGCAGTAGATGACCAGTATGTTAAACTCATGACCTCATTTAATGATGCCATAGCCGGTGGTGGAGCAATTGAGATAGGTAACGGGGTGTCTGCAGGTGACTCATCCGATGTCCATACAATTACGACATCTTCAATTGCTGGTCGAGTTGCAGGAGCAGGTACTGTTGCTGTTGAAGGTGGATCAACTAAGGTTACAGGTACACAAACATTATTCAAACGAACATTTAAATCAGGTGATAAGATATTCCTACAGTACGATAGTGACGAGCCAGGAACCTTGTTTGAGGCAACAGTTGCAACCATTGCTGATGATGAAACGATGGTTGTCTATGAACCTTCTCAGTTTACCGCTTCTGGTGTGAGACATTATGCCGTAACAAATATCTATACAAAACCCGATGGTTATTCAGTCCATAGACCTTTTGACGGTGGTGTTGAGATTGGTGCTGGTACTGCTCCTTTCTCACAAATTATGAGACAAACTCGTAAGTATTTCCGTTATCAATCTGGTAAAGGTATCCAGACATCACTGGCCATTAACTTTAACCCACCTGTGATTATGGAAACAGTGACTGCATCTGGAACAACGGTTAACTGTAGAACAAAATATCCACATAGGTTGTCGGTAACTCAAACCATCAATGTTGTTGGTGCATCAGACGCAGGGTACAACGGTGACCAAACAGTAGCATCAGTCGTGGATGATTACAACTTTACATACACAGTGGCTGCAGAACCATCAACATCTATACCTAACGGAATTATTCAATATACGGTTAACGGTTATAGTGATGTTGCTGTACGTGCAGGTATGTTTGACCAACAGAACGGATTCTTCTTTGAATGGAATGGCCAAACATTATCATGTGTGAGACGGTCATCTACCACACAGTTATCTGGTACGGCCAGAGTAACAAAAGGTAGTGGACTTATCCAAGGTACCGATACTAACTTCTCTGGACAATTAAACACGAATGATAAAATTGTTATTCGTGGACAGACATATAAAATTGTGAGTATCGAAAATCGTACAAGGCTGTATGTACAACCTCAATATCGTGGTATCTCTACAGATGGTGTAATTTTAACAAAGACAGAAGATGTTAAGGCACCACAAGAAAACTGGAACCTAGACAAGTGTGACGGTTCAGGTAAACAAGGGTTTATTCTTGATATCACAAAAATTCAAATGGCATACATGGATTACTCATGGTATGGTGCTGGTAAAATTCGTTTCGGGTTTAAGGACCGCAAAGGGCATGTTCGGTATGTACATGAATTTGTCCACAACAACCGTTTGGATGAAGCATACATGCGTTCTGGTAACCTACCTGCTAAGTATGAGATTGAGAATGGAGTGAATCCATCATATGCACCGACTCTATTCCACTGGGGTACTTCGGTTATCATGGACGGTACTTTTGACGATGATAAGGCTTACTTGTTTACGGCACCTTCAAAGAACCTGTCATTCACAAACGGTCAATCTCAAACCGCAACCACTAGTGGGTCTACAAGTCTAACATATCAGTACAATCGTGGAACAAGACAGTATGATTTCTATCTAAGAATACCATTTAGTTCATCTCATGCTTCTAAGTTCTCTACTGGTACTAAACTTTATACAACTAACAATGAGTTAAATGGTCAAGAAGTTTCATACACAGATTACAGTGGGAATACCTTTAGAGTACATATCTACATCTCATCAGGATTTAGATTCCCATCTGCTGGTACATATCCAAATGTACAAAGTGGAACCACTGTTTACATAGGTCAACCACAATCTGGTGGAGATACTGTCAACCTTGGTACAACCATCATTCCTCTTGTGTCTCTCAGACTGGCACCTTCGGTTGATAACAACTTAACTGGTAACCTAGGTGAACGTGATATCATCAACCGAATGCAGTTGAAGTTGAACGAAGTTGGATTGATCTTAACACATGACTGTGAGGTTAAACTTATCCTTAACGGTGATATAACAAACGTATCGTGGGAAAATGTGGCATCTCCTTCATTGTCTCAGCTAATTAAACACGAATCAAATGATCAGATTACCGGTGGTACGGAAGTGTTTAGTTTCCGAGCGGCTGGTGGCGTAGACGGTAACTCAATATCATCCAACTTCCCACTAGGCGACTTGATCGACATGGGTAACTCAATATTAGGTGGAGACGGCATCTTCCCGAACGGTCCAGATATTCTAACGGTTGCTGTACAGGTTGTTGATACATCATCCATTAATGCTTCTGAACCATTCACTGCCTCTTCAAGAATAACATGGTCAGAATCACAGGCGTAAAACATGGCAAAGAGTATCAACCGTCTTTTGGCGGAACTGGTAGAACCAGATGGTGATGTAAAAGCATCTGCATTAGACAATGCCCCGGTTACAAATACCGTGGACTCTGCAGCGGTAGTGAGTATCGCTGACACTGCTGGTATCGGTTTATCTTATCTTAGTACATTAGACTCTTTGCCGACAAGTGGGTTATCTCAAGGCGATCAAGCTTTTGTTGAGGCAAATAAAAGACTTTATGTATCAAACGGTAATGGTTGGTACAATGTGTCATTGATCAACCTTACACCTCAGTTTGACTCTGATATAAATTCAGCATTCTCTATTATTGATTCACAGACACCTCTTGTTATCAGCAATCCCGCATCCGACTCAGATAACCCAGATGCCATAATTACATACGGTGGTACAATGTCTGACTCTGGCCAGTATCTTGTTGCTCTTACAAGAGACTCTTCTGTTTGGACATTTACTCCTTTATCGGCAGATAGTGTGTATGACAACGTGACTCTTGGAAACATACCAGATTCCAATGGAGGTACATTTACATATTCGTTCACTGCATCGGATAATATAAACCAAGCTGTAAAAACAATTACGATTACATACGATGGATTAGCATTACCAGATCCTTATGTGAGAGGTCCAGTTGATTCATCACAAGTTACTGCTATGTTAATGAAATCAGTTGGTTCTGGTGTATCAAATACAACTTTTTATTATTTAGATTCTAATGGTGATAGTGCTGCAATGACTACGAATGGTACTATTCCTCCTACTGGATCCAATATGTCTCCGTTTAGAGACGGTGGTTATTCATTCGGATTTACTGGAGACAATAATATACAAAACTGCCTAGCTAGTTTTGGTAATCCTGGCTATAGTGCTATAGCTCAAATACACACTACGTTCTATATTGAAGCTTGGATTTATATGACTAAGGAGCCAGCAACTTTTGGCAATCCTGATCCAATACCAGCAGTTTTCCACGATAATCACAATTGTGATAATAGTACAGCTTACGGACCGGCTTTTGGCCCTGTGGCTGGTAGAACATTAGAGTTTACATGGTTCAACGGAAGTAGAAGAAGTACCACAACCTCAACGGTTTTGGATCTTCATAAGTGGTACCACATTGCTGTTTCTGTTGATAGTGGAACAATAAGAATATTCCTTGACGGTCAACAACAAACATTAGGTGGAACAACAACATATGATGGTCTGGGAGGTAGTGAAGATCATTTTGCCATAGGTGGTGGGTACTATGCTCAATTCCATGGATATATTAGAGATCTAAGAGTTACAATATTGGACCCGGTAAAAACCTCAAACTTTACTCCAAGTTATCCTAATAGTAATGTTCTTAATAATTATCCTGCTCCTGCAGCTGATAGGGTAAGAGCAGGATTAGGTCCTTATATCTTTAACTATGCTTCTCCTGATTACAGAAACATTCAAGCAAAAAGAAGAGCAGCAAACTCTCCGTGGAGTTATGGTGATTACAAAACATTTTCACAAGGAGACAGTGACGGATCAGTTTATTTCTCAAAAGCTACATATTCAGGATTAAAGGTTACAGATTATGCCACTGTCTTTGGGTTTGGATCTTCTGACTTTACTATGGAAGCATGGATATATCCTATAAACACGTATGGACAGCCTCAAGCCGTATTTAGTGCTAGAAACACTAGCACATATAGAGCTATAGTTGGAGTTAACTCTACCGGAACTTGCTATGGATATTTGCCAAATAGTGCAGGTAGTAGTTGGCAGAATTTATTAGCAAACACAACTCATAAGGTATCATTTAATTCTTGGAACCATATAGCATTGGTAAAAAATTCATCCAATGCATCAGTATATGTTAACGGTAAAGGTACTAATCTTAGTGGTACTCCTCAAAATCAACCAGCCCCTCTGCAGGGAGGAATTGGTTTTGATTGGGACGGCAATAGTTTGAACAACGAGTTTAATGGATGGATTTCGAATGCTCGAATTACACATGCTGCTGTTTATTCTGGAGATTTTGCATTACCTTTTGATACAAATACATTAGGAGTTTCTCCATCGCCGTTAACCATATTAGCTGATACAAAGTTGCTAATGAATAATAAACATGGTGTTAACGTATATGATGCTGCTGCGGCAAATGCCATGAAAACGGTAGGTGTGCTTACACAACCTGCTGGTGGAGCAAATGTGTATACAGTAACACCTTTCAATTTAGATAGAGGACAGACAGGATCTGTATTCTTTGATGGTTCAGGTGATTATATTGAATGTACCCCAGAGTTTGATGATCCAAGATATTACTTAGGCACACAAGATTGGACAATAGAAGGTTGGTTTAAACCTACAAATGTACTGGCTAGAACTGTATGGTCATTTATGAGAGCTGAGAATACCACGAATGGAAAAAAGACACCTCACCTACATCTCGAGTCTAGCAGCCTTTACTACAAAGTCGATGGCACTAACAGAATCACCGGTTCATTTACTGGCGGAGGTTGGCAACATTGGGCTGTAACAAGAAACGGTAATGACCACAAACTTTTTGTAAATGGATCACAGACAGGTTCTACATGGACAAATAACTTTAACTACCAACAAGGTCGGCCTGTAATCGGTAATTACTATTCAGCTTACAATACACCGTATTCAGCAACAAACAATCAGTTTACAGGATTTATGCAAGACTTTAGAATTACGATTGGTAAGTCAAGGTACAATGCAAACTTTACGGTTCCATCAGTGGAGTTTGAGCTGTGAGTTTAAACCGTAAACTTGCAAATATAATTACATCAACAGGTGATATCAAACAAGATGTGTTTGGTAATTTGACCTCCAGTGTAGATTCAGCAACTGTTCTTAGTATATTAGATCCTAGAGATGATATTGCTGTATATGACAGCCTTGGACTTTTACCTGTAACTGGACTGACCAGAGGAACTCAAGCGCTGGTACAAAATCCTAGTCGGTTATATTTAAGTAACGGTCTTGGTTGGTACAACGTTTCTCTTGTAAATCAAAATCCATCTTTTGATAGTAACATTAATGCCACGTTTGCAATAGTTGATTCTGCAACACCTTTGATAATATCCAATCCAGCATCAGACCCCGATGGTAATGTTACATACGGCGGTACTTTTTCTGATTCTGGACAGTATTTTGTAACATTAACTCGTGATTCATCGGTGTGGACCTTTACACCTTTAAGTGCAGATAGTGTATTCAACAACGTCACTATAGGTAACTTAACTGATTCTGACGGTGGTGACTTTACATATACATTTTCAGCAACCGACGGTATTGCCACGGCACAAAAAACAATTACAATCTCATACACTGGACTGAAACCCATACTTGATTTACCCTTTCCTACTTGGGACAGCTCATCAGGTACATTAGGAGAACTAGTATATCCTTCTTGGGGAACCGAGTTTGGTTTTGGTGGCCAAAACTATGGCCAACATCAGTACGACCAGCATGGAAAATATACCGCTATATCCCATGACGGTAAAAGAGTTGCCACAAGTGCTGCCACAGGTGCTGCGATAGCTATATATGACCGCACTGATAATACAGCTCCTTTCGGTAGGGAATCGTTCGTAATCAGTTACAATGCAAGTGCCGTATTGGATTCTTCTGAATTTCAAAACAATGCAAACACATTGGGTAATGATGCTAGAGCAACAGATGTTAATATGGGATTCCAGATGAGTGGAGACGGTAAAAGAATCCTTGATGTGAATACTTGGTCGTCTGGTGGTAGTGGACCAAATTTTTATATTTACAGGGAAGGTGATTCTGCTGGACATTGG
>MDTG01260989.1_pt1 | contig 19157 bp, 17 predicted proteins | sample 811421 | NCBI WGS metagenome assembly MDTG01 (sample SAMN05326645, study PRJNA326480) | marine metagenome | isolation source: seawater | place: Pacific Ocean: South East | collected 2011
AAAAGATTTTGTTATTATTTTTGGTTGTGCATTAATATCTTTAATCTCAACATTTAATAACATAGAACTAATATACTCCATTGCTTTTGTTTGAATAATTTCTTTAGTACTTCTTTTTTTTCTCTTTCCTTTAACAAATAAATTTTCTTTATTATTTTTATTAACTATTTCAATAGCTTTTACTAAATCAAGAGGATCGGTTTGCATGTCAGCATGAGTCCATGCTAAATATTTTCCAGATGATTTCCTTAATCCAAACTTTATTCCATGGCCATATCCAATATTATTTTTTATTTTGTAATATTTAAATTTTCTTTTATTTTCTCTTCTTAAAATTTTACTAAATACTAATTCTGAGTTATCAGTTGATCCATTATTAATTAATACAAATTCAATATTTTTAATTTTTTTTGATATTTTTTTTAATGATTTAATTACAAAATAAATATTTTTTTCTTCATTGTAAAAAGGAATTACAACTGAATAATTAATCATTACAAACAACTACTTTTAGAAACTTAAATTTCTTCTTATTTTTTTTACTTAAATAAATTTTATTTATATATTGTGGTAATTCACTTAACTTAATTTTGTGAGATATGTATTTACTAGGCTTAAATCCTTTTTTAAAATATTTAAGAACTTCTTGCCAATCATTTTGTAATGAATTTTTGTAATTTGAATTCCATATGCCGTTAATTTTTAGCTCTTTTCTTAAAATTAAATTTATTTCCTTTTTTTTAAATACTACATCATCAGTTATATTGCCCATAAAAGTTATAATTGCCTGATTCTTAGCATAGTTAAATAGGGATGATAAAATTTTTGGATTTCCAGTTGTATCTATTATGTAGTCAAAACTATTTTCAAAACGTTTAAAACTTTTTAGTCCATCATTCTTAAGTAAAATTTTTTTGCAGCCTTTTGGCACAAAATTAAGTTTGTGTTTGTTTCTATCGAAGAGAAAAACATTTAAAAAACTAAACTTAGTTTTAATTAATTTTGAAATTAATAAGCCAATAAAACCTGAACCAGCAATTAATATTTTCGCTTTTTTATTAGGTTTTTCTCTAAAAGTTTTTTTAATAGTATTTAAGGCAACCGCAGACGGTTCCATTGCAAATGAGTCTAAAAAGTTAATTTTTTTTGGTAATTTGATTATATTCCAAGGATCAACATCGATAAATTTTGCAAAACCTCCATCTTCTCTAGATCCATAATAACTGTAAGACTCGCAGTGATTATATTTTTTTAATTTACAGTTCCTACAATTTTTACATGGTAAAAGTGGAAATATTGCTACCTTTTCTTTTTTTTTAAAATTATTAAATCTACTTTCATAAATTTCTCCACTTATTTCATGGCCCATGACTAATGGATAATGATATGCCCCATTATAATAAGCTCTCGGTATATCTGAGGCACAAACTCCAACTGATCTAACTTTTACTCTAACCTTTTTTTTATTTAAATTTATTAGCTTTTTTTTTGTAAAAATAAGTTTTTTATTTTTTACTAATTTAACTTCAAAATTATTATTATTCATAAACTACTTTTTAAACAAATTTTTCCAATATTCAAAAACTTTAAGTTCGAAAGGATCACCTAAAGAAATCCATTGGTCAACTTCAAATATTACAAACTTTAAATTTTTACGCAAAAGCAGGTTTATATTATTTCCAACATAAAATTCATTATTAATCGTAAAATTTTCTTTTCTAGACTCCTCTACACTGTCAAAGAATGATCTAGCTTTTCTAAACCAAAATGATCCAATAATCATATTATCAAATTTTGGGTTATTAGATATTGTTCTTTTTTCTACAATTTGACTTACTAATTTTTCTTTATTAATTTTGCAATACCCAAATGCATCATATGACTTAACAATTAAATTTTCTAATTTAAAAGTCCATATTGCCCCGTCAATTTTTTTATTTTTTATAATTTTTTCCCAATTATTTTCATTAAAAATAGTAAGATAGTCACATGATGAAATAAACAAAGGTTCATTTCCATTAATTTTTTTTTTCGATAAATAACAACTTTCAGCTGGACCTTTGGTTGTTTTATTAACTTCAATAATGTTTGCATTAATATCTATTTTTTTTATTAATTTGTTTATTCGATTATTTTTGTCATCTTTGTTATTTATTACAAAATTCCAATTATTTGATTTTGGAAAAGTTTCACATACATTAAGTATCATTGGTTTTTTATTAACTTCAATTAAAGGCTTGGCAACTCTGTACCCATATTTTTTAAATCTTTTACCTTCTCCCGACATTGGTATTAAGTTTGCTCCAGAAAAAGTTTTAGAAGTTTTAAAATTGGTATGATTATTAAAATAATCTTTCCAGAATAAATAACCCTTATAATCAAAAGGTGTTCCTAAACAAATAAAATTTTTAACTTCAAAAATATTTATATTTAGTTTGGATTTTGACATTAGATTATAAATTAAACTTACATAAGACTCTCCAGAATTTTTATTCAATAATTTGCTTCCAAAAGTCTTAAAAAGTTTATAAGTTTTAAAATAATAAATTCCACAAGAAGCAAATTCACTTGATGGATTTTTCGTAAAAGATTTTTTTTCTCTTATTGCTATAAATTTATTTTTTTTACTTTTAACATATGCATATAAAGTTCCTGTAAAAGAGCTAGGATGAAAACCTTTAAAAACAGGAATTGAGCCATCTAGATTGTACAAATTTCTTAAAAATCTTTTGTAGTCCCAATTAACAAAAAAATCGCAATAACAAATAATAATCGGTTCTTTTTCATTTATGTTTTTAAGATTTAACACAGAATACACTGGACCTTTATCATGATTATCTACGACATGTATTGTGTGTTTTTTTGAAACTTTACTTATTCTTTTTTTTAGACCAGCTATTTTTGATTGTTTTTTACTAATTATAAAGTGAAATGTATCATCAGAATTAAACATCTCTACTACTTTATCTAAAATTATTTTATTGTTACCTACTTCTAATAAAAATTTATCTTTTTTATAACCTTCTGAAATAAATCTAAGAGATTTTCCTGCAAGAGTAATTAATATATTCAATTTAATATTTTATTTTTTTTCCAAAATTTAACTGATTTTTTAATGTTCTTTAATGCATCTTTATCTATAGGGTTTCTTTCTCTAAAGCTAAGTTCAAGTATTAAATCTGCATTTTCGCATCCATGATCAATTAAAGTATTAATTACTTTGTCTGGAAAAATTTTTCCCTTTTTATTGTATTTTTCTATAAATGGCCAATGACCACCCTTATCTTTAAGACTTTGTTTTAAGTGAACAACTTTTAAATCTTTAGCAAACGTTTTGAGCCAAAAATAAGGATCAATATCATTTTTGTTTTTTGATGTTAATTCTCCGTGATCTACATCTATACAAAGTTTAAACGGTAGTGGAGAATTAATATTTACATCTTTTTGCAATTTTTTACATTCATTTACAGTTTCACCTTGTTCTCTTGAAATAGACATGGGTTCCCAAATTATATCTTTTATTCCTTTTTTCTTTGCATAATCAGCAACAACATGCCAATTTTCAATGTTTTGCTTTCTTCTAGAAGATCTAAGTTTGAAAGTATCGTTGTCTTTATAGGAAAAAATTCCAAAATGACTTCCAATGGTTGGGCATTCTAACTCTGATGATATATTTACTAAATTTTTAAACCAATTAATCCAAAATTTTTGAACTTCTTTATCTGAATGAGCTAAATGATTTAATCTTGTGTAAGCACCAGTAAATAGGCTTGATATATAAATTGAATTTTTTTTTGATTCTGTTTTATATTTTTTAATTTGCTTCTTTAAAAGTTTATAGTCATAGTAAGGACTAATTAAGTCTGCTGACAATTGCACATTTTTAATTTTCAACTCCTTATTTATAAAATAAAATAATTCCTTAGGTTCGCAGAATCTATTTACTGCAAAACCTGTATTTATTCCTAAATTAAATTTCATTTTACTGAATCTATTGCTTTAATAATTTTTTCAAAATTTTTTTTAATTGAATTATTCTTATCAAATAATCCACTCGAACCAAGTATCAAATTGTCTGCACCTTTTTTTATCATTTCAGGTATAGTTGTTGGATTAACATTTCCATCAACAGATATAGTAATTTTATTTCTTAAATTCATACTTTTGAGCATTTTATCAAGTTTTTCTATCTTGTTTAAAGTTTGAGGTACTAAAGTTTGACCTTTATATCCCGGGTTAACAGTCATTAATATTATATTATCAGCATCTTCAATTACATATTCAAGAGAATCTAGAGGTGTACCTGGTGATAAAACTATACCAACCTCAGCGCCAATATTTCTAATTTCAACTAAATCAGAATGTAAGTTTTTTGATGCTTCTTGATGTATGGCTAAAATATCTTTTTTTTTTATATTTAAAGAGTCAAAAATCCTTCTAGGCTCATCAACCATTAAATGATAATAAAATTTCATATTAGTTCCAGATCTAATTGAATTTATAATCGATGAACCCATGGTAAAATCTGGAATGAAATTTCCATCAATTATATCTATGTGCAAGTAATCTAAATCTAAATCTTCGATTTCTTTTAATTGCGTCTTAACATTCAACCAGTCAAAACACATAGCAGATGCAGAAAACTTTATTTTTTTATACATTTTTAATTTGGCCTAATTGCAATTTTTAAAGCTTTTCCTTTCAAAGAAACATCATAAGCTTTTTTTATATTTGGTAATTTAAATTTGTGAGTAATTAACATTTTTAAATTTATTTCCTTATTTTCTATCATTTTTAGTGCTTTCATATGTTGTTTTCCAGAGCTGCCGTGAGATCCCATTAAGTTAATTTCATTATAATGTATGTAATTTGAATCTATAGTAATTTTCGATTTTTTTTTAGAAACACCCCCAAATAAATTTATAAAACATCCCTTATTTGCAATTTGCAAGGCTAACTTATGAGTTTCTACAGAAGGATTAGCGGTAAAAATGTAATTAGCTCCGTTTTGATTATTTATTTTATAAAAATCTTTTACAAAAGATGATTTATTAAATTGTATAGTTTTACACTTTAAAATTTTTTTTGCATATTTTAATCTTTTTTTATTACTATCTATTATTATAATTTTTTTTGATTTATATTTTTGCGCTAACAAAGCAATCATTAAGCCTATTGGTCCAGAACCAAAAACTGCAACTGTTTTATTTACTTTAAATTTCATTTTTTCAAATCCATTTAAACAGCAAGCTAATGGTTCTGCCATAGCAGCTTCGTCAAAAGAAATATTTTTTTTAAATTTTGCTATTGGGGCTTTTGAAGCGTATTTTTTTTTTAAAAAAATATATTGAGAAAATCCACCATCAATTTCATAACCAAAAGCTAAATTATTCTCTTTTTCAAAATCTGCTCCCAACGAAACTTTATTACCAACTTTAAATTTTTTTAGTTTTGAAAAAACAACAAGACCAGAAGTTTCATGACCTATAATTGTGGGTTTTTTTATACGAGTTGAACCCTCTCTGTATATCCTTATATCTGATCCGCAAATCATACAAGATTTAACTTTTATAATTAGAAAAATATTTTCCGTATTCGTTACTCTTTGATTAATAATTTTTATTTTTTTTGGTCCAAAAAAATAAGCACTTTTATAATTTTTTAAATAGTCCATCATATAAAAAATTTTTCAGGTATGAATAAAAATATAATTAATAATAAAATTAAAATTGGCAAATAAATTTTGCTCATATCGTTAAAAAAAATAAAAATATATTTTTTTATTGAATTGATTTTATTTTTTTTATTTTCTACAAATGGACTTAGTGGTTTGGTCAAATAATAAACTATAGGTGTTATATATAAAAAGTGTAAAATAAAATGAGGATATATAAAATATTCATGATTTTGATAAGTGTCTTTGTAATTAGCTAAATAGATTGAAGCTATTAAATCAGAAAGCATTAAAACATAGATTGGAGTAAATTTTATAATAATTTCATAAAAATCTATCTTATAAAAAAAATAAATCATAAAAACTAAAATTAAAGGACCTACAAAATAAAATAAAAAATAGCTTAATTTAAAACTATAAATATTATCAACAGAATAGCCTTCCATAGATATAAAATTATTAAAAAAAATAATGAATAGCATGAAAAAAACTAAACTTAATGTGCCAGTGAATAAAGCAGTTAAAAAAGATTTTCTCAATCTAAAAACTCTTATTGAAGAATATATTGTCCAAAAAATTAAACCAATTACTGATCCACTAAAACTGTAAAATGAAAAAAGAGACCACGTGATTGTTATTGTGCTAATTTGAATTAAACTAAATCTATTAATTTTTAAACAAGCAAATGTTATAATTAAAAAAATAAGTATCGCAAAAGAAATAGTTGGATATTCTAATAATATTATTTTTTTTGAAGCAAGTTCTTGCAAATCACTAAAACTAAAAAACAATTTAAAAAGAAAATTTTTAAAATCATATCCAGCATAAGAAAAGCTTGATAACGCAGAAATTGATGTTGCCCATAAAAAATCAACATATTTAAGTAAAATTTTTTGTAAAAAAACAAAAACTAAAGTAGGCAAAAAAATATAAGTAAATATTAAATGGATTTTAAATGGAAAATATTTAAAAATATTTAAAACATAAATATGTGAAATTTTATAACTTTCATAATTTTCTAAAAACAAAGCAATGTAAATTGCTATTGTTATTAAACTAGAAATTGCAATATTTTTGTTTTCTTGATTAGTTAACATTTTTTTTAAGTTAAATTAAATGTTTATTAAAGCAAATAATACTATAAAACAACTATTACATAAACATCTCATGCAAAATGAAAGTAATCATTCATAGGGTAAATAATTCATCAAAATTACTGTCAATTCCAAAAAAATATGGAGTTGAAATAGATGTTAGAGATTATAAAAATAAATTAATATTAAATCATGATCCATTTAAAAATGGTGAAAATCTTGAAAAATTTCTAAATAACTATAATCACAATACTTTGATTGTTAATGTAAAATCAGAATTTATTGAATTAAAAATTTTAAAATTACTAAATAAATTTAAAATTAAAAATTATTTTTTTTTAGATTCTTCTTATCCAGTTATAATTAATCTTTCCAAAAAAATTAAAAGATTTGCGATTAGAGTTTCTGATTATGAATCATTTGAAAATGTATATAAATTATATCCTCACTGCAAATGGATTTGGCTCGAAATTTTCAAAAAAATAAATTTACAAAAAAAAGACTTAAAATTTATTAAAAGAAAAAAAATAAAAATATGTTTAGTTTCGCCTGAATTACATAATAGAAAAAAGGATTTACTTAAAATAAAAAAATTTATACATAATAAAAAAATTCAAATTGATGCTGTATGTACTAAATTTAATAACATAAATTTTTGGGAAAATTGAAAAATATTTCAATTTAATTAATTAATATTTAAATTTTGTATCATAAATTTTGCAAATGCCATAATGCTTGCCTGTGGACTTTCGCCAGTATTACCTGGCAATATACTTGCGTCACTAATATAAACATTGTCAAGATTTTTTAATTTTCCATAATAATTTGTTTTTAAATCATTGTCATTTCCTGATCTCAAACTGCTCATTCCATGTACAGAAACGGAATGCAATTTCTTTAGATTAAAATTATTTGATAGATAGTTTGCATCTTTTACACTCTTTACAGGTAAAGAATTTTCGAATGGATATAAAATAAATTCAGCATCACCATTTAAAAAAAACTCAGCTGTTCTATTAATAGCTTTACTTATTTCATCATTATCTTTGGAATTATATTCATACTCAACATATGGATTATTTAAAAAATTTTTAATTCTACCTAATGAACTAGATTTAATTTGATAAATATACATTGCGTAATTTTTAGCATTTTCATATATATCCTTTTTGATTTGATCATTAAAATGACTACAAGTAGCTAGAATATAGGGTAATTCAGAATTTGCTGCAGATAACAACGATCCTTCTTTTTCAAACTCTCTTAAAAAATAAATACTTATAGGTAAATTTGGATCAAATTTATTTTTTGAATTAAAATTAATTTCTTTATTAAATTTTACAATAACTTTAAAGTTAATATGAAACTCAAAATATTTTTGTTTTTTTTCAAATTTTAATAATTTATTTTTTAAGAGTAAGTAAGGAGTATTGATCGGGCCACAATTAATAAATAAATTTTTAAATTTAAATTGATACTTTTTATTGTCAATTTTATCTAAAACCTCAATTGATTTTGCAACATTATTTTGAGTTATTATTTTTTCAACTCTGCAATTATGAATTATATCAATACCATTTTTAAGTAACTCTTTATGATAAGTTGTATTCATATTTTGTTTTTCTTCACCTTCTATTCCAGTTGAAAATCTTTCACATTTTTCAACTTGCCAATTCATTTTTTTGGCTCTGTCAAAAAGAAACTGGGAATCACCATCTTTTGCAGTTAAATTTTCAGTATTTATCTGCATCTCTAATTTAATTTCTTCTATTAATTTCTGAAAATCTTTATAATTTAAAATAGTTTTTTCTTGGTCTAACCATTCCTGAAAAACCCATTCCGGAGTATTTGAAAAATATCCTGCATTAACATATGTTGAGCCTCCAACACACGATCCTTGACCATAACCTATCAAAGGACCACCGTTTGATGAAAAAAGTGGTGTGGCTCCACTATTTTTATAAAGATTTACTATGCTCTTACCTACATTTAAATTATCATAATCTTCAACATCTGGACCCTCTTCAAGAATAATTGATTTTTTTCCTTTTTTAAGTAGTTCGAAAGCTACTGTTGATCCTCCGGCTCCTGACCCTATTATAATATTTTCCTCATCTATAATCTTTTCTTTGTTAAAAGAGCTTAGTTTTATTATAGCCATATTTTACTCAAAATGTAATAGCAAATGTGCCATAATAAAATTGTTAATATTTTTTAAATAAGGAATTCTACTTATAAAATTTAATGCTTCAGAAAAAAAATTTATTTTAAATTTAAATAAATAAAAAAAAATAAAAATAAAATTTAAAAAAATTATTAATAATAAAAAAATAATAATCAATAATTTAAGATAATTATTAAATTTTTTAAAAGATATAAAAAAATTTTCTAATATTGATGAAACAATTACCTCATCATTTTTAAATATTTTTTTTAATTTATCTTGAAAACAAATTCTGATTAATTTTTTAACTATTTGCATTATTTTTTAACAAACCTATTTTTTATAAATCTAGTTATTAAATTGATAATGCCTTTATCTAAGGTTTTATCTAACGAGTCAAAAAAGTGCTCAACCTCATTTTTACTTACAATTAAGGAAGGTGATATCCAAAGACAGATATCTTTATTTTGTCCAGGTGAAGTTAGAATATTATGTTCTGAATATAAGTTGCTTATTACCGAAGCAGTTATTAGCTTATTAACAAACCTTTCATCTTTTGTTATATCGGTTGGTATGATAGAAATAATTTTTTTCAAGATTTCTGGGCCGGAATTAAAAATAATTCCTTGCAAGCATCCTGTGCCTCTTATTTCTCTAATTTGCTTTGGATATTTATTTTTTAATTTGTTTAAATGCGTTTTTATTAATTCTCCTATATTTTTTGCTTTTTCTGGATATTTATCTTCTACTACAATATTCACCGCTTCTAGTGCAGTAAGAGTTTCCTCTCCAAAAGCATTATAAGTAGTCGAATGAATTGTGCTATCTTGAATATTTCCATAGGCTTTATTAAAAATTTCATTACTAGTTGTAAAACAAGATATTGAAGATTTTCCTCCACCAAATGATTTTGACATTGTTAATATGTCGGGAATTAATTTTTCATATTTCATAAAATAAAAATATTCACCAGTTTTTCCCCAGCCTGTATAAATTTCATCAAAAATTAAAATAATTTTTTTTTTATTACAAATTTCTCTTAGCTCTCTTAGAAAAGATTCTGAACATTCCAGTAAGCTAGATGCACTAAAAGGTTCTATAATAATTGCAAAAATATCTGGATTGTCTTTTGTATTTTCATATTTATTTATTTTTTCTTTAAGATTTTTTATGTCATTCCATTTAAATGAGTCTGTATTTTCAATTCCTGGAAATTTAAATTTTACTTCTGGTGAATGACTAATACTTCCTGTGCCTAATAACTTTCCATGAAAAGAAATATCTGAGTGTAAAATATATTTTCTTTTACCCCCGTGATATTTATATGCCAACTTAATTGCTCCTTCATTTGCTTCAGCACCCGAATTAGGTAAATATGATACGTTAAGGTTTCCTGGTAAAATTTTAGAAATATTATGACTTAAAGCTGCCAAATAAGGACACAAAAAATTTTTATGAACTTCTACTTTATTTTTTTTTTGAAAGTTTATTCTCGCATTTAATATTCTTTCATGATTATGACCATGATTTAAGACTCCAAATCCACCAGTAAAATCTAAAATTTTTTTTCCTTTTTTTGTATAAATATATGAACCTTTGGAAGTTTCTGAAAGATCATGACCAAAATCAAATGAAGAAAGAAGTTTAACTTGGCTTGGGCTTACATAATCATTGTATAATAATTTTACCTCATCAATGTTTAAATTCTCAATGTCTTCAATTTTATATAGTTTCATTTTATAAGCTGAATATAGCTAAAGTTAAGTAAATTTAATTAATTTAATCTTAACATTCTACAATTTTTTTATTCATAAATAAATTATATAAACAAAATAAATTCAATAATGATTAAATAAATTGTTAATTTAGTATATTTTTATATAGTTTAAAATTCATGAACATTCACCAAAATTTAAAAAAAAAAAATTTTTCTAATAAATTCATCATTATTTCAATAATATATATATTTTTAACTAACAATTATTTTAGTTTTGATGAAAGTTTAATTTTTGGAGCTGCAGATGGTGCAACATATATGCAAATTACCAAAAATTTTCCAAATTTTTTAGAAAATAATTCTGCTATTACACATAATCAAAGATTTCTCTTTCCATATGCTATCGGCCTCTTTTCATCTTTTTTAAATATTGATTATTTTGTTGGTTATAGAATATCAGTTGTGATTCTTTTGTTTTTTTTATTATTCATATTTAACAAAAACTTAAATTTTATAAAATCTGATGACTCTAGTAAATTGGTTGCATTTGGACTGATAATATTTAACCCATATTTAATAAGATATTATCTTGCATTACCTACATTAATAAATGACTTAACATTCATTATATCTTCTCAATTAATTTTGTATGGTTTTTTTTCTAATCAAAAAAAATTTTGCTATTTTGGTTTAATTATTTCTTTATTTTCAAGACAAACAGGAATTGTTTTTTTAATAACTTTAATATTTAATAAGTTTATTTTTAAAGAAAAATCTTTTTTTTCAAAAAAAGAATTATTTTTATCTATTATTTTATTTTTATTAATTTTCTTTTTTAATCAATATCATTCAAATATTGCTTCTGGAAATGAAAGTTACTCTACCCATTCAGGAAATATTTTTGGAATGATATTTTATTTAAAAGACAATATTAATTTAAAAGAACTATTATTTTTTATATTTTTTCCAATTTTAAGTTGGGGCCCAATAATTTTTTGGTTAGGACTTAGAAATTTTAAAAAAAAATTATTTTATAATGAAATCAATTTATTTATTATTTTAAGTACTTTACTTATATTTGCTCAACCACTACTCGCAGGTCCAATTTCTGCTGCAAAAAATATTATAAGATTAACCAACCTAGCATATCCAATGATGCTTATTTTTATATTAAATAATAGTTCTTATAAGTATAAAGAATTTAAATTGCCTTTTTTAATATTGGTTTTAGTGATTTTTTTAATATGGTCGTCCCACCCAACCTACAGTGTCATTTCTTTTTTTAGTAAATTTTTTTAATCAAAATAACGAATATTTAATTATGCAATAAAATGCAACAAAGGCATCTTTTATAGTTATCTTTTTACCTTGATCATAAGATCTTCCATTATAAACAATTGGTACTTCAAAAAATTTAACCTTCTGTTTAGCAAGTTTAATTGTAAGTTCAGGTTCTATACCAAATGATTTTTGCTCTAAGCTTTCAGGATCAATATATTTTTTTTTAAATACTTTATATCCTGTCTCCATATCAGTCATATTTAAATTGGTAAAAATGTTTGTCATTAATGTAAGTAATTTGTTTGCAAATGTATGCCAAAACATATGTAGTCTTTTTGGACCGTTGCCTCCTGCAAATCTTGATCCATAAACTACATCTGCTTCATATTTTATAAATAGTTCTAATAAAACTGGATAGTCTACCGGATCATACTCTAAATCAGCATCTTGAATTAAAATTAAATCTTTTGTAGCTATTTTTATTGCACTTTTTATGGCTGCACCTTTACCTTGATTTGAAGAGTGGAAAACTGTTAATAAATTTTCTTCTTTATTCTTTTCACTTATTTCTTTAATTTTCTGAATACTTCCATCATTTGAAAAATCATCAACAATAATTATTTCTCTATTCGTTATTTTGGCAGATTTAACTTTCTCAAAAATTAATTCAATTGTGTCTCTTTCATTGAAGCACGGTATAACTATGGAAACGCTAGGTTCTGTTTTCATAAATATGCTTATACTACATTATTAAAATTATTTAACTTTAAATTTTTTTGTTTTAATTTAACTTTGTTTTGTATATTAAATCCAAGATATTTATAAATTAAAATATGAAAATTTTAGTAACAGGAGCTGGTGGATTTATTGGAGGACACCTAATTAATAGATTAATAGAAAATGGACATAAAGTTAAAGGTGTAGACATAAAACCTTTAGAAGAGTGGCATCAAGTATCAAAAAAAAGTGAAAATTTTTCGAGAGACATGACTCTTTTAGAAAATTGCATGGAAATGACCGAAGACTCTGATGGAGTAATAAATATGGCATGCAATATGGGTGGTATGGGTTTCATAGAAAATAACAAAGCATTATGTATGTTGTCGGTACTAGTGAACACACATATGCTAATGGCATGCAAAAAATTTAAAGTTAAGAAATATTTTTTTTCATCAAGTGCATGTGTTTATAATGCTGAAAAACAGAAAGATCCTAAAGTTACTGGATTAAAAGAATCAGATGCATATCCAGCGATGCCTGAAGATGGATACGGATGGGAAAAATTATTCAGCGAAAGAATGTGTAGACATTTTTTAGAAGATTATGGGTTAGATGTAAAAGTAGCAAGATACCATAATATTTACGGACCAAATGGAACCTATGAAGGGGGTAGAGAAAAAGCTCCTGCTGCACTATGCAGAAAAATTATAAAGGCTATTTTTGATAATAATGACACCATTGATGTTTGGGGTGATGGAAATCAAACAAGATCTTTTCTATATATTGATGATTGTATTGATGCAACTTTAGATTTTTTTAATTCTGAACATCATGGGCCAATAAATATAGGTAGTGAAGAAAAAGTGTCTATAAATGAAATGATCGATAAAATCGAAAAAATAAGTAATAAAAAATTTAAAAAAAATTATCAACTAGATAAACCAAAAGGTGTAAGAGGTAGAAATAGTGAAAATACTTTGATTAGATCTTTATTGAATTGGGAGCCAAAATATACACTATCAAAAGGTTTAGAAAAAACTTATAGTTGGATTAAAGAGGAAATGACAAAAAAACATAATCAGAAATAAATATAATAATTTCTGGATATTTTTTTTCTAAATTTATTATAACAAAATGTATAAAAGTTTGTCTGTACTTGTTCCAGTTTACAATGAAAAAAATACAATTGAAAAATGTCTAAATAGAATACTTGAGGCAAACACCTGCGGTTTAGATCTTGAAGTATTAGTTTCTGATAACAACTCTACAGATGGTACTCGTGAAATATTAAATTCTATAAAAAATCCAAAAATTAAAATTTTTTTCCGAGAAACTAACAATGGAAAAGGAGCCAATATAAAAAATGCATTAAAAAATGCTACCGGTGATATTGTATTATTCCAAGATGCCGACCTAGAGTATTCTACAGAAAATTATCCGGACTTACTTAAACCTTTTATTGAAGGTGATGCAGATGTTGTATTTGGCAGTAGATTGACTCATTCTAAAACAACAAAAATAGTTGGATTTCCCAACTACATTGGTAATAAAATATTTACCACGCTTGCAAATTTTTTGTTTAATAGAATATTTACCGATATTGCAACTGGACATAAAGTTTTTAAAAAAGAAATTATTAAAAATATGGAAATTTACTCTGATGGATTTGAAATTGAGCCTGAAATTACAGCAAAAATATCAAAAAATAAAAAATTAAATATATATGAAGTTCCAATTTCTATTTATTCAAGAGGATATGATGAGGGGAAAAAAGTAAGATGGTGGCATTTCTTTATATATATTTACACTTTAATAAAGTGGAGAATAATAAGTTAAAAAAAATTTAAATGTCATTTATCATTGGCTTAAACTCTCATCATGCAGACTCATCTGCTGCAATTTTTAAAGATGAAAAGTTAATATTTGCCATAGAAGAAGAAAAACTATTAAGAGAAAAACACTGGGCAGGATTTCCAAGCAATTCGATAAAAAAATGTTTGGAATTTTGTAATATTAATGCTTCAGAAGTTTCGGATATTTCAATTAATACCAGTCCTTTTTCTAACTTAAATAAAAAAATACCGTATTTCTTAAAAAAATATTTGACAGGTAAAAAAAAGAAAGAAATATTTCAAAGAGTAAAAAATAAATTTGAAATTAAAAACTATTTAATAAAAAACTTAAATTTTAATAAAAATATAAAAATTCATTATATAGATCATCATCTATCTCATATTGCATCATCTTTTTACCCTTCTGGTTTTGATGAGTCTCTAGCAATTAGTGTCGATGGGTTTGGTGATTTTTCTAGTGTGAATATTGCAAGATGCAATAATAAAAATATAACTATTTTGGATAAAGTTTATTTTCCAGACTCTCTTGGAATTTTTTATGAAATGATGACTCAGCTTTTAGGTTTTAAAAATTATGGTGATGAGTACAAATTAATGGGACTTGCATCTTATGGGAACCCTAAATATTTTAAAAAAATAAAAGATAATTTATTCCAGGATGGAAATTTATTTAAATTAAACTGTGATTATTTTAATCACGATAAAAAAAATTTTACATACAAATTTGAAGGTGTACCCAAACAAAATAACATTTTTAATGATAAAATTTTTAATTTATTTTCAAAACAAGAGCTAATAAATGAAAAAAAAGATATTGCTGCTTCAACTCAAAAAGTCTATGAATTTTTTCTTATTAAAATTATTAAACATGCATTAACACTTTATAAATCAAATAATTTATGTTTATCTGGTGGATGTGCTCTTAATTCATCTGCAAATGGGAAAATAATTAAAAATCTTAATATTAAAAAAGTATTTATACCATATGCACCTGGAGATGGAGGGGGAGCAATAGGTTCTGCATTAGTAGTTTTAAAAAAGAAATATTCAATCGATAATTGCACTAATTTAACTGATCCTTATCTAGGCCCAGAGTACGATCTAAAATATTTAGATAATGTTGTAAAAAAAATTCCACAAAAAAATTTTGAAATAATAGACAATGCTGATGAGGAAAAACTTTGTACAGAAGTTGCGAATAAATTATCAAAGGGGAATATTATTGGATGGTTTCAAAATAGAATTGAATTTGGAGCTAGAGCATTAGGAAATAGATCTATACTTGCTGACCCTCGTAATCCACACATAAGAGAGATAATCAATCTAAAAATAAAAAAAAGAGAAGACTTTCGCCCTTTTGCACCTTCTATTTTAGAAGAATTTAAAAAAGAATGGTTTGAAGAGGATTATTTTAATTTTTACATGGAAGTAGTTTTAAAAATAAAAGAAAATAAAAAAAATCTGATACCGGCAGTAACTCATATAGATGAAACCTGTAGATTACAATCTGTTAATAAAAAATCAAATCCAAAATTTTATAAACTAATTGAATGTTTTAATAAAATTACAAATGTGCCAATATTATTAAATACATCTTTTAATGAAAATGAACCAATAGTATGCAAACCTGAAGAAGCCTTGGATTGCTTTCTAAGAACTAAAATGGATAACCTTGTATTAGGTAATTTTCTAATTAATAGAAAAAATTGAATTTTTTAATAAGTTAATTTAACGAATAACTAAATCGTACGCTGATAAATATTTACTTATAATTTTTTTCCAACTGTAATTTTCCTTTATAATTTGCCTTATCTTAATTTTATGTTTATTAATTTTTAAATTCTTTACTTTTTTTTCTAGTAAAAATATTTTTTTTTCTAGGTCTTTTTTATTTTTATTAAAAAAATAACCAATGTCACAATTTTCAATAATATTCCAAGGTAGTTTTTGACTCACTAAAACAAACAATCCACAAGAAATTGCTTCAAGAATTGTTAAACCAAAACTTTCAGAAGTTGATGGTTGAATTAATAAATTATACTTTGAGAGTTTACTAAGTTTGTTGTTTGAACTTAATCCTCCTAAATAATTAATATTTTTATTATTTTTAATTATTTTATTTATTGTACTAAAATATTTTGAATCATCGATATTGCCGTATAAATCAAATTTAAATCTCCTTAATTTTTTTGAAGATAGCCATAATAATAAAAATTCTTTTAGGCCTTTTATTGGATGGATTCTAGAATAGTAAACTATTTTTAAAATATTATTTTTTTTAACAAAGTATTTATTTTGCAATTCTATACCATGATTAATTACATGAATTTTATTTTTTATACCTATGTTTAATAAATTTCTTTTTTCTTCTTGTGAATTAACAATCACGCTATTTGAAAAATTAAAAATAATTTTTTGATAAATATGATAGGCTATTTTTTTTTTAAAAGATTTAATTTCAATAGATTTCGGATCCATCATTCCATGAGGAGAAATTATAATTTTAATATTAAATAATTTACCTATAATGAAAAAATACAAGTAGTATAAATTCCAACACCCATGTAAATGTATTATATTATATTTTTTAATTTCAAATATTTTTTTTAAAAAATATTTTTTTCCAAATATATCGGTTTTGATGTTATTTTTTTTAAAACTTGCTTTTAGATCAAAAACAACATTTGCATTTCCATATTTTTTTTTATTTTCTATTTCTGGGCAAACTAGAAGTAATTTAATACTGTTTTTTTTGATCATAAATTATTTAAATTTAAGATATATAATGTATAAAAAAATATAATTTTATAATGAATAAATCATCAAAAAACCTATTAGCTATACATCTTAATGAATTTAATTATAAATTTTTATTATATGGAAGTAAAAAATACAATTGTAAAAACATTAAAACTTTTTTAAATAAAAAAAAAATTAAAACTTTTAGCCCTGATCAAATTCAAGATAAAGATTTAGACCCCTGGGTGCAATCTATATCTATTAATATTGGCAAAGACTCAAAAAATCATAAAACTTTTAATATTGGCGAAAGAACACCAAAAAAATATGTTCAAATTTGGGATTTGCTATCAAAAAAAAAAATTTCTTCTTCAATTTGGGGGTCAATGAACTCAAGATATAAAAAAAATAAGTATATTAAATTATACTTCCCTGATCCATGGAATTACAAAGATAACGCTTACCCTGAAAAACTTAATAGTTTTTTAAAACTTCCCAAATATTATGCACAAAATTATTTGGAAGTGAATAAATGGAAGCTATTTAAATACTCATTTATATTTTTATTTAGATTGATTTTCAGCAAAACATTTTTTTATTTATTAAAAAATTTTTATTTTTTTATCAATATATTAATAATCAAAGGATTAAAAAATTATATTTTATTTTTTATTCTAGACCTAATTTCAATAAATTTATTGACAAACCATATAAAAAATAAAAGAACTGAATTTTCTTTAATTTTTTTAAATTCACTTGCACATTTTCAACATAATAATTGGGACGAGCTTAATAACAATAAAATTTACTTTAAGATTGTTGATAAAATTTGTGAAGATTTAATTTATTTAGAAAAATTTTATCAAGCTTCAATTATTTTTAATGGTTTTACACAAAAAAAGATAAAAGCTGAATTTATTATTAGACCAATAAATCCTAAAACTTTTCTTACAAATCTGGGTATTAAATATATTGACCTGCAACAAAATATGACAAATGGCGGTTTTATTTTTTTTTCAAATAAAAAAGAAAAAGAAAAATCTTTTAAAATATTATCAAATTACAAATTTTTTGGTTATAAAGTTTTTGAATTAAAATCATTTAATAAAAAAACTCTAATTTACAGAATTCAAATAAAAACTCTTAAAAAAATTAATAAAGATAATATTGACCATATTTCAAAAAAAAATATAAAAAATTTTGTTGCTTATGACAAATCATTAAATAATAAAGTAAAATTTTCAAAATCAAAACTTGAGCAAATCTTTATAAAAGATATGTTTCAAATAAAAACAACTGGTAGACATATTCCTGAGGGATTATTATTTTATAAAAATATAAAATTAAAAAAAAGTAGTAAAATAAAGAATAGCAAAATTTTCAATATTATAGAAAAACATTTTAATTAAATCTACCTATAATATGAAATATAAATTTACCATTGCAATTTTATTTAATCATACACTCTGGTAATTTTATATAATCAAACTCATAAATCCATGCATTGTAAGATATTCCTTTGGTAAAAGGATTTCTTCCAACTTTTTTACCAACATTTTTCTTTGAAAATAATTTATTTCCCAAGCAGTTTGAAAATGGTTCCGTTTCCAATTTACTCCCATAAAAAAGTATTCTATCAACCTTTTTTAGCTTTAAAAAATCATAGTAAATAAATGACTTATTATCTTTAAAATCAATATGCCATGTAAACATGTGTGGATAGGTATTGTTATTAAAAAGAGCAATTGATCTATGCATTAACAACAATACATTATTTTTATCTAAATTATTATTAGACCAATTTGCAATAGAATAAAAATCTACATGATTGTTCATAACTTTTTCTCTTTCTTGGCTTGATAAAGAACCTGGAAAAATTTTAATAACGAAAAATGAAATTATAAAAATTATTATT
>MDTG01376702.1_pt1 | contig 19157 bp, 16 predicted proteins | sample 811421 | NCBI WGS metagenome assembly MDTG01 (sample SAMN05326645, study PRJNA326480) | marine metagenome | isolation source: seawater | place: Pacific Ocean: South East | collected 2011
CATTCATTTTCTTCTGCTGAAAGAGCATTATAGACTACAAAAAAATACTCTACCGCCCACTGATGACTATTTTTTCATGCTGGGAATGATCGCAGATTTTCAGACGAAAAACCTATTTAGCAAAAAAGCTATGATACAGTTTAATTGACCCACCCATCCATAAATCTAAGAGAGCTCATGATAGGTCTATTGATTTTGATAACGTTTGTATCAAAGCTATTCTTTAGGTCGACCTGGACACTAGGATCTTCTGCGGCGTTCATCTGTACATGGCCGATGTGAGGAAATCAGCATGTCGATGAAGTTTTGGCTGTGTGATATCCGGCACACTAGGCATTTGTTTCATTAAAAGACCTACCGTGCTCCGTAAAGTATGTAGCTAACAGTAACCAGGTGGTTAGAAGCGCCATTATCCATCGCAGTGACATCTACCCTCTGGAGCGCATTTGAAATCTAGTTGCGTTTAGAACACTATTCGATGGCGTGCTGTGCTTAGAACAAAAATCTTTTGTGTGAACATAATAAAATACACGGCTTTGTTTGCTGTCCGAGTTGGTACTGATCTGAAGACATGATAAAAAGATCGATACTACCAAAACTGATTTGCGGTGACATGATGGTTCGCTACAAAAGAGCCTTTGCCATTGAAACGGCACGAGAATTCGCTTGCGCAAGCATGGCTGAAGCCATATCTTGCATAATTTGCGCTTTTGTCAGTGTAAGTGTTTCTTTGGCGAAATCGGCATCTTTTATTTGGCTAAATGCCTTAGATTTTGGAATTTCAATTTTAGTTAGGTAATTAACTGAACTCGATAACCGATTTATATTGGCTCCTATATTACCTCTAATTTCGTTAACCGCATTAAGCGCAGCATCAATTGTTTTTACAGCATTACTGGCTCCAACCTCTGTTGAGACATCTACTGCAGAAACAAATGTAGTATTTATGGTATTATTCTGAATAAGTTTTGTAGCATTGGCGTCATGGCCAGTTAACGAAAAAGCTTCGTGAGAGCTTAGTTCAACTTGACCAATTGCGATCACACTATCTATCGTTGTCTGATGGGAGCCTCCAGATATTGTATCCGTTAATGTAATAGCACTTCCAACTTCGTTGCCACTACGTGCGTCCACGGATGTGACATCTAATGTAACACTAGAGTCTGCTGTATTGGTTGAAATAAAATCATCGATTAGAATATCAGTTCCATCAGAATTATAAAGAATTAACTCGCCGGTTGAAGCACCTGTTTTAGCATTTACGCCAGTAGTATTGGTATGAGCGTTTATGTTAGCGATTAAATTGGATAAATTACCAGATGTGACTGTGGAATTTGAAATTGATGTTGTTCCAATTTTAAAACTTATGGCCTTGCTCGAAGCTAGATTGTTCAAATTGTCCAATTTAATTTGTGTGGATGCTAATCCAGATACACCAGTGGTTTCTGTAGCTGAGTTTACTGAATCCGCAACTGTTTTTGCAGAAGTTCCGTTCCCAATATTTATGGAGGCGCTGCTATTTCCAGCGATAACAACAGTTTGGGAAGTAACGTCAGAAACGGCGGTGTTCCCAGCTGTACCAGCTTTAAGATGCGGAGTTCCCAGCGAGTAGTATTCGCCTAGACCGCTAATTCGTGAACTTGATATTGAGATACTTACTTGGTCACTACTCGATCCACTCATTTGAGTAGCTTTGTTAGTGAAGCTTCCATCGTTTAATTTCAAGCCATTATAGGATGCATTCTGTGCTAAACTGTCTGCGTTTGATTTTAAGCTAGCAACTTCAATTTGAAATATTTCCCGATCGTGAGCAGAATTAGTACCATTCAGAGACTGAACTGCAAATGATCTGATTGACTGTAAATCATTTACAATAATTGAGTTGGTTTCATCTGCTACACTTAGAGCGGCTTGCATTTGTTGAATGTTTAGAAGTCCTTGTTGAATTCCTTTAATCTCAGCAAGCAATTTTGATGATAAACTTATTGCCGCGGTATCATCCTTTGCTGAGTTAACTCGTAAACCGGATGCTATCCGTTGCATAGATGAATTGGCAAGTTTACTTGCGTCATATAACGATTTTATAGCCGTTTGTTGCGCGTAAGTTGATGTAGGATCTATTGCCATTCATAAAATGAACGATGAATAACCCCAAAAGTAAAGATAAAATTCCCTTAAACGGAAGTACGGTACTTTATTTATGTTGTTTAGAAAAAACAAAAAATAAATTTGGTTTAAGAAATTGTTTGGCCTGTAATTTAAAAAGCTCAGTTTTGTGTGTTGCGCTTTTTCCAGTAACTAACCTCCGGGCGCTGTAAGGAGTTTAGCATTTAACACTTCAGGAGAATTTTTGTGAAAGTAAAAATTTTAAGACCAGGTTGTAGTCGAAGGCCCAATTATTCGGGGGCATTAAAATTTATTTTCCAATTGTCCCACGGCAACTCTTCACGGCCCACCTTATCCGAAAGGATAGCAAAAAACTCACATTATAGAACATGTTAAAAAAAAAGGTTTGGGAAACTAATTATTAGTTGGTGCTAATCCAAGCACCAGCTGGAAATTGTAGATCATTTAAGGCAAACAAGAACTACTTGTTCGAAAGCCCGATTAGAAAATATGCATGCCCAATTAATGAAGTGTTTGCGTCTGAGCTTTTCGTGGTAGAAGTTTTCTTTCAAGCCAATCTTGAAAACTCTGATCTCTCCAGTCGACTCCTGTCTCCTTAGTGAACTCTTCACGGAGCTGCTCAATCCAGTGTTTGTTCATTTTTTTACCTTGGCTCATTGTGTGATCAATTTTATGAAGGCAAGAAACAGGCCAATTTAAAGCCCCAAAATTTCGCACGCACCATTAAGTGTTTCCGGGTGGAAAAACTAAGTGCGACATTTTCTTTTTATCTTTTTTAGCGATAGTAAATAATAATCTATTTAAACAAGCCTGAATTTTGCTTAGGCAGATTTTTTGACTAGATATTCACAAACCTTGCAGAAGAAACTTAAAATGATTGTACAACAAGTTTAATCGCTAGGATGCTAAGTATAAACAAAATTATCCGATCGAATGCATTTCTGGAAAGTCTTTTTGCCAACATTGATCCTAATGGCATACCTGCAATCAATGGTACTAGAGCAAGGAAAGACAAAATAGCCATTTTAAATGTTAACATCTCATAAGCTATCAACAGTGGTATCTGAGTAATCCCCACCCCAAGAAAAAAGAAGGAAATTGTAGGAGCAAACTCTTCTCGGCTAAGATTAAGACTGTTCAGAAAAGTAACTGAGACAGGGGCAGATAATCCTGCTGCTGTTTGCATAGCGCCGCCCAAAAAGCCAACTGGTACAGCAATTTTTTGTGCAGTATTCAACGATAGTTGCCACCTTGGTCGAGCAAGACGAAATGTTACATAAAGCACAACGGCCATTGCAATCACTAAAGTCAATTTATCGGAAGTAAAGACCGCTAAAATGGATGTACCAAAAATCGCACCTATTGCACCGGCTCCAGCAAACCTAACAAGAAATGCATTGTTCAGCGCTGTTTTTCGATATGACCAGGCTTGCCATATATTTGGAATAATATTCGGTATGGAAAACATAATTATTGCAAAGCGCGCATCAAAATAGATCGCAAGAATTGGCACTGCAATAATTGGTGAACCTATACCAGTTGCACCTTTTAATATACCGCCAGCTATGAAACCGATTGAAACAACAAAAAAGCTCTCAGCTGTATCTACAGACATGATTTAATTATCGCCACTCTAATTTTCTTATTATCGAATTAAACAATCCTCTTATTCTTTAATTTCTCTATTCGCATAAACTACAAATTCAGTATGATTATAGAAGTACCTTAAAGGAATTTATGCTTTTGCATTTCGTAGTGTAAACCTCACTAATGTAATTTATTGGAAAATTGCAAAATCTTTTTAATCCTCGGCGTCTCTCGCGAGGGCCACAATTTTAGCTATAAATTATTTGATCAAAGTAGGATATAATTTCGGTTTGAGGAGGAAACTTGTAAAATCAATTAGGTAAGGATCAAAAATATAAAAGCATCCTCATCGATTTGAAAAGCAGTTTTGCGATGGTTAACAGGCACCACGTTACTGAATGGATAGGTTGGTGTGCCAATTATAATTTGAAAAATTCCTTGGGATCTTAGTCCTTGAGCTAAGCCTAATAACTACCCTATTAAATAAATACGTTAATGTTTTAATTGGAGGTATCAGAATGGTTGAAGTCGAATGGGCAAGATTGAAGGCACATCAACTCCGGGCCATAGCTAATGATAATGCCGTCGTCATTTTACCAATAGCTTCGATAGAACAACATGGACCCCATTTACCCGTAATGACTGATACGCGTTTGGGGCAAGAAATTGCTCACAGAGCAGCGAGAAAAGCATATCATGAGCGCCCAATTGTGGTAACACCTGTAGTATGGTCAGGTTTATCCGAACACCATATGCCTTTTGGTGGCACACTGACGTTGTCCCATGATACATTTAGGCGTGTGATCTCAGATCTTGTTCAGGCCATAATCCGACAAGGCTTTAAAGATATTCTCATCTCTAATTCCCACGGTGGTAATATAATTCCAATGCAGCAGATATTGGATGAACTTGCCCCAACAAGCAAAGCAACGCTTGTTGCAACTACTTATGTTATGGAGGCTGGATCGGATCTTTCACAATATTTGGAAGACCAGGAGAGTATTATGCACGCAGGTGAAGGAGAAACTTCCATGATGCTGGTCTGCGAGCCTGATTTGGTTGATGTTGGGAATTTGAACGAACTTGCTAGCCCCAAAAACGATAAACATTTTCTTTCTGCCGGTAAAAGCTCTTACAGGTGGCGACCGTTTATGCACATGACTCAAAACGGTGTTGCAGGTAATCCATCCCGTTCGAGTTCAGATAAAGGCGAAAAGATGTTGGAAGCAGGAGCTAATGCTCTTGCAAATTTGATAATGGATCCCCTGACTTGGGCAGACTCTGAAGATTTAAGGGTGAAGGAAACTGGCGGTACCCCATTCAACAAGTAAAGTGCTTTCTAATAAAAATAAATACATGGGTTTCAGATTTTTTTTAAGAATAATTTATGTGTAAGCTTTATAATTTTTCGGTAACCGCCTACACCCATGATTGTTAAAGCAATCCATGTTTAGAATAGAACTTAGAATAATGTTGAGAATAGTTTGTCATTAACCTACCGAAAACCATGACAGAGCACGATAGTCCTTACTCGTTTTTCAGATTGGCAATCGCCTTACTAATTGCCACCTTAGGGAATGTGGGTGTCTGGATTTTTGTGCTTGTGATGCCGGCAATACAAAAGGAATTTGGGATCGACCGTGCATTAGCCTCTATTCCATATGTTACCATAATGGTTGGTTTTGCTTTCGGCAATATGTACATGGGCCGGTTGGCTGATAGGCACGGTATATCAAAGACGCTGATTATAAGTGCGATAATAAATGCATCAGCTTTTGGTTTAGCTATGCTCTCGACCTCCATACTATTTTTGAGCGCTGTCCATTTTTTTATTGGCGTTGCAGCAGCAGCAACCTTTGGACCTTTGATGGCTGATATATCCCACTGGTTTTTTAAGCGGCGCGGTATTGCTGTCGGTATTACGGCGAGTGGTAATTATATCTCTGGAGCAATTTGGCCATTCATGTTGAGCAGTACGCTTGAAACCGATGGGTGGAGAATGGTCTATGCAATTGTTGCAGTTATGACAGTCATAGTCATGGTTCCGTTATCTTTGCTTTTGCATCGCAAAATCAGTGAGGAGGCCTTTAAAAAATCTGATGTTGCCTCAGAAAAAATGCGAAAAAAGATGGATTTATCATCAGGAAAACTGATTATTCTTTTGTCGATCGCAGGTGTTGCATGCTGCGTTGCAATGGCAATGCCTCAAGTTCACATCGTGGCCTTGTGCGTGGATTTAGGTTACGGACCGAAAATCGGAGGAGAAATGCTGTCTTTAATGCTTTTGGGCGGTATTGTTTCGCGAATTTTGAGTGGTAGTGTAGCCGATAAAATTGGTGGCACTTTAACCTTGTTAATTGGGTCTGTTCTCCAGTGCATAGCATTACTGTTATATCTGCCGACTGACGCGCTTGTTTCACTTTATTTGGTTTCTTTAGTCTTCGGGTTATCACAGGGCGGTATCGTCCCAAGTTACGCAATTATAATAAGAGAATATCTTCCGAGTGATGTTGCCGGAGAAAAGATTGGAAATGTTCTGATGATGACAATTTTGGGAATGGCACTTGGCGGATGGGTTTCAGGTTGGATATATGATTTGACAGGCTCTTACACAATCGCTTTTGCTCATGGTCTCGTTTGGAACATGATAAATTTGAGTATCGCGGTACTTTTGTTAATCCGTGGAAGAGGCTTTAAAATGCACCGTACTGCAACCTTCTAAGCTCAATTTATTGCCTTGTTATCCATTAAGTAAGCTTCTAAAGCGGCTATACCTTCATCCAAACCAGACCGCCCTACGCCAAGACGGAAACGATCTTTTGGTGTTTCAGAGAGTTGGGATGAATAGATAGTGCTTGGCAAGAACAAGACACCGGTGTCCTCAACTAATGATTGGCAAAAATTTTCAACTCCACATGAGCCTTTATAGCGCGGAAATGCGGTGCATGAGCCATCTGGATGCTTCCAATCGAAAAGATCCGTATGTCGAGAAAAGAAAGCATCCCATTTTTTCAAGTTAGCATCTATCAGCAAACAATTCTTTTTAAAAATCTTTTGTTTATTGCGTAGAGCAATAAGAGCTAAATGTTCACTCGGACCCGAGTTGCAAATCGAAAGATAGTGTTTCATCCGTTCCATTTTAGAAATCAACTTAAGGTCCTTGCAGGCTATCCAACCAATCCGTAATCCAGGTAAGCCGTAGGATTTTGACATAACATTTAAGGATAACCCACGTTCATAAACGTCTGCCACATAAGGTAAATGTTTTGTGGATGATTTACCCAATCCGTTAAAAATTTCATCATGAAGGATGTAAATTCCATGTTTTCTACAAATTTCAATTAATGCTAAGTAACGCTCAAGTGATAGGATAGTGCCTGTTGGATTGTGAGGGAAATTTATTGTTAAAAGTTTAGTATTGGGCTGAATAGCGTTTGCAACTCGATCCACATCGAGTGACCAATTTTCGTGAGGATCCAAAGGAACCCCGGTCACCTCACAGATTGAAAGAGGTAACGTTTCATGTGATTGATAGTTTGGCGTTACAACAATTGCGTGACTGTCTTTTTCTAAAATTACGTTGTTAGCGGCAAAAATTCCTTCACTTGCTCCAGCGAAGCATAATATGTCCTTTGCTTTTTGTGTTTTGTAAGTTCCCGCAATGGTTTCTCTCAAAACTGGATTTCCGTGGGTCTCGGTATATCCAAGCCACATGTTTTCAAAAGCATCATGCTCCTCGTTGGATGCCATAGATAATAACTGTTTCATAGACATGCTCTCCGCGTCTGATGCAGTCATATGGAAACGTGCTTTGAACTCCCACTTAGAAAAATGTTTTTCTAAAAGAAAATCAGGCAAAGATGGCATGGACGGTGACCCCGATTTTTAAGCTAAAGTTATTTTGACAGTAAAACATCCTGATAGTCTGTCGTATTTTTTTATAAATTTGTAGCAATATTTTTCATACAAACAAATGTGTTGTTTAGTTCTTAACAAATTTATATTTCTAATGTGGCTCATGGTTAAAATTTCGTTAGACAATTACTTAGGAGGTCGAAAAGTTGATTACCATTACAGCAATTATTGAGACAAAAAAGGGTCACGAAGAAACAATGAAAATGGCGCTTATGGAAGTCGCCGCTCATGTTAAACTTAATGAACCGGAAACATTGAATTTTTTTATCTGCCAGGATTTAAATGAGCCTAATATTTTTACAAGCTATGAGCGTTTTTCGTCAGTTGAAGCTATGGAAAAGCATAATAAATCAGAGATTGTAGGGCATTTTTTTAAAATCGCAGAGCCTATACTGGCGAATGATATACGCATACAAACTTGTGAGGAATTATTTACAAAATGAGAAAGTCCGATCATTAGCGGAGTTGTAAAGAAACATCTGAAAAGTGCTTGGAATAAGCTTAACCTCTGTAAGGTTATGAAAAAAAGTTTTTGGTCACCCTTACAAAGAAATACGGTTACGTTTTAAGCTGTAATCCAAATTAAGCATTGCGGCTCAGTTTATTGGTTGAATTTTTTAAAGTTCAATCCGCCTTAGGTGCAAAAAAAAGGAAAACTTATTACTATGTCAAAAGTTTTTTTGTCAGGACTCATTCGCAATGTCTCTTTGCACTATCCAAAAAATTTAGCAATAGATTCCTTTCAGGAGAAAATAACCTATGAAGAAATAGAATTAAGGACAGCTAAGTTAGCATTATCACTGAGAACAAAATTTGGTTTATTGTCGGGTTGCAAAGTAGCTCTTGCAATGGAAAATTGTTCTGACTTTTTAGTAATTTTAATCGCTTGTTGGCGAGCTGGACTGGTGGTTGTACCGATAAATTTCAAACTCCATGCTAAAGAGTTCGAATATATCTTTGCAGATGCCAAAGTAAGTTTAGTGTTTGCCAGCGAGCCCATTGCAACGCAATTAGAGACAACAAGAGATATTATTACAATTGGAACAAGGGACTATAAAAATTTGTTTCTTGGAGACTATTATTCTGACCAAAATTTTTCTTTAACGGAAGAGGCTTGGATTTTTTATACTTCAGGGACCACTGGCACTCCAAAAGGGGCAGTTTTAACCCACCAAAACCTACTACATATGTGTTTTTCTTATTATGCTGATATCGAATTTGTAGCGCACGATGAAACTATTCTACACGCCGCTCCCATGTCACATGGATCAGGCCTTTACGGCCTTCCATTCCTTTTGAAGGGTGCTCAGAATGCGATTCCTGAGTCTGGTCAATTTGACCCAGACTCAATTTTTGACGCAATCAAAAAATATAAAAAACTATCTTTTTTCGCAGCACCTACAATGATAAAGAAGCTCGTTGAAAGTAGCAGAGCTGATGAGAATTTATCAAATCTTCGAACATTAACATATGGTGGTGGTCCGATGTATTTGGCCGATTGTAAGGATGCACTGAATGTCTTTGGTCCAGTCATGTATCAACTATATGGACAGGGTGAGAGTCCAATGACCATAACGGGTGTTTCGAAAATAATGCATCAAGAACCTAACAGGGAAAAGTTAGATCATATTTTAACTTCTGTTGGTATAGCTCGGACAGGGGTTGAGATTGCCGTGGTTGGAAGTGATGGAAAAGTTTTACCATCAGGTGGTGTGGGTGAAATTATTACAAAGTCGCAATGCACAATGTCTGGCTATTTCAACAACATGACGGCCACGGAAATGGCTATCAAGAATGATTGGCTATATACAGGTGATATTGGAACCATTGATCAAAGGGGCATCCTCACGCTTAAAGATAGAAGCAAAGATATGATTATATCTGGCGGAAGCAATATATATCCGCGGGAAGTTGAGGATATATTAATAACTTTCCCATCAATTAAAGAAGTAGCGGTTGTTGGTAGGAGAAATAACTATTGGGGAGAGAGTGCGGTCGCCTTTGTCGTTGGGGAAGCGGAGGAGAACGATCTTATAGAATTTTGTAAAAAAAGTTTGGCAGGTTTTAAAGTTCCTCGCGAATACATATTCATTGAGGAGCTACCAAAAAACAATTACGGTAAGATAGTTAAAAAAGAATTACGCGAAAGATTGGTCGAGGAAAATAAATGATCCCAGCTGCGCAGATAATTGGAATTGGTTCTACGAAATATGGCAAACATACAACTACCTCTCTTGTTGAACTTGCCAGTATGGCATGTGAAGCAGCAATCTTAGATTCAGGTATTGACAGGGATCGCATAGGTACAATCTACGTTGGAAATTTCTTGTCAGGGTCCTTGAACGGTCAAGAGGTGATAGCCGGGCTTATCGCTAAGTCTTTAGGAATTTCTGGAATACCTGCTACCAAAGTTGAAGGTGCATGCGCCTCTGGAGGAATAGCTTTTAAGCATGGTTGCATGAGTGTTACTTTGGGTGACAGTGAGGTTGCACTCGTAGTAGGCGTGGAAAAAATGACGGGTTATTCGACTGCTGATGTTACGAAGTCATTAAATTTTGCTATGGATCAAGGCGTCGATGGAGGTACTGGAATAACGTTTCCTGGTTTGTACGGTTTGGCCTGGAGATCGCATGCTGAACATTATGGAACCACAAGAAGCCAAGTAACTTCCGTTATAAAGAAAAATAAAAATGCCGGAGAAAAAAATTCGTTGGCTCAATTGCCTAATGCTGGAGCAAATATAATTCCTGAAACTTACAAAATGATCGCTTCACCACTTACTCTGATTGACTGTTGTCCAATATCAGACGGAGCCACGGCAATATTAATAGCGAACCCGAAAATAACACGATCTTCAGTGAAAGTGATAAATATTTCGTCGTCAGTGCAAACATCTGGAGGATCTAATATTGCTGATAGGGATGTACTACATTCGTTTCCCGCTACGCAGAAAGCCGGTTATTTTGCAATGAAAGAAGCAAGAATCTCTTTCAGCGATCTTTCTTTGGTTGAGTTACATGATTGTTTCTCAATCGCGGAAATTTTGAATATTGAGGATCTTGGTCTTATTCCAAGCGGTGAGGCTGCCTCTTGGTGTGTGGAGGGTAGAACAAAAACAGATGGTGATTTACCAGTTAACCCGTCTGGTGGACTATTAAGCAAAGGACATCCAGTCGGTGCTACGGGTTTGGGTCAAATATATGAAGCGTGTAAGCAGCTGAGGGCAGAGCATGAAAATCAGGTTAAAGGTGCAAAAACTGCATTGACACATAATCTTGGTGGTTGTGGCATTGCCTGTACGGTGAATGTCTTAGAGATTTGAATGTTAAAACTTACGATTAAGAAATGTGGGCGATGTAAACGTTACTACCAATACTCTACTAATGTGTGTTTTTATTGTAAAAATCTTGGCCTAGAGGATGTTTATGTTGACGGTATTGGGACATTAAAGTCATGGACTGATATTCATGTGGCGCCCAATGAAGATACCAAGACGCCTTATCGTATTGGGATTATTCAATTAAAAAATAGCCTAAACATTTCTGTAAAAATAACACCATTTGAGGAGAATGTTTTAATCAACGATAAATACAAATGTGTACAGTTTCGAGATCAACTTCCAATTTTTGAAAAGGTTTAGTCATGGCGAATTTTAATCTGCAAAAAAACGGAAAAGTTTTAATAATAACAATCAATCGCGAAGACAAAATGAACTCGTTAAGCTTTGATGCACATTATGAGTTGGTTGACATTTGGAAAGAATTTAACGCCGACGAAAGCGCTCGTGTTGCGGTCATCACTGGTTCTGGAGATAAAGCTTTCTGTGCAGGTGCAGATCTTAAGACATATACTATGGATTTTGCTACTAGAAGGCCGGATGCCTTTAGAGACGAGTTTGTAAACGGCTATGGATTAGGTGGAATAACAAGAGGATTAAACGTCGACAAACCTGTCATAGCTGCAATTAACGGTTATGCCGTCTCAGGAGGTCTGGAGATTGCATTGGCATGCGACTTCAGATTTTCATCCTCAAATGCAAAGTTTGGTTTACAAGACGTAAAGTGGGGTTTCCACGCTTGCGATGGAGCACTGGTGCGCTTGCCTTCAATTATTGGCTTGGGCAATACTATGGAATTAGTCTTGACTGGTGAATTGATAGATGCAGATCGCGCCTTGAAAATAAACCTAGTAAACAAGGTTTTTGGACAAGCTATGTTAATGACGGAAGTAATGAAGGTAGCAGAAACTATTGCGTCTAATGGGGGAACTGCTATCAAGTATGCTAAGCAGTTTATGCGCGATTATTATGGACAACCACTTCAACAGGCATTGAAGTCAGAAGTACGGTCCTTTTATGACTTAGGTCAGACTGAGGATCTAGCAGAGGGTACTTTAGCATTCAAAGAAAAACGTGCACCAAATTTTTAATTTCGTTTTAATGATTTAGCCAAGCTCAGTGTTTTTTAGTGTGAACATTTTCGAGTTGGAGTTGCTCGGCCATTTTATATTTTTGAGCCTTACCAGTTACTGTCAAAGGTATTTCGGAAACAAATTTAATTATTGAAGGAACTTTGTAGTGTGCCAATTGGTCCTTACAATAAGCCCAAACGTCTTCTTTACTAAGCTTAACGTTACGCTCTGCAATTATATATGCAGCAACTATTTCTCCAAATTTTTGGTCCGGTATGCCGAAAACGTAGGCTTCGTGTATTCCATCCATTTTAAGCAAAAATTGTTCTATCTCTGCAGGATAAACGTTCTCACCGCCACGAATTATCATTTCCTTGATTCTACCAACGATTTTGCAATATCCACGATTGTCTAAAGTGCCAAGATCACCGGTTCGCATCCATCCTTGATACAAAGTCTCATTATTGTATTCTTCATCCCAATATCCTTTCATTACCAGGTAGCCTTTAACGCATAATTCTCCAACTTCCCCGGTCTTAACGATACAATTCTGCTCGTCAGTTAGCTTTACTTCACAATGAGGTTGTACCTTACCTACTGTATTCAGACGATCCTCTATCTTATCAGAAACATTTGTTTGGAAAGAAACCGGACTGGTTTCTGTCATGCCATATGCAATTGTTATTTGGTCGCAGCCTAATGTTTCAATTACTTGGCGCATTAGGGGCTCTGGACAGGGTGAACCAGCCATTATTCCTGTTCGCAAACTTAACTTTTTTGCATCAGTTTTATCGAAGTTCTGTAATATCGAACTGAACATCGTGGGTACACCATGTATTACAGTACAAGAAAATGATATGATTGCTTCTACGCATAATTTAGGTTCGAAGCCTTGACTTGGAAACACCATCTTTGCTCCGACTGAGCAAGCAGCTAACATCCCTAAAACCATACCGAAACAGTGGTATAGAGGAACAGGTATACACAATACATCAGTTTCTTTCAATTCCATAGCACGAGCGCAATGTATGGCATTATTGATAATATTAATACTTGTTAATGTCGCTCCTTTTGGGTCACCAGTGGTGCCAGAGGTAAATTGTATGTTTATGGCATCTTGAGGATTTAAATTTTTCGAAATTAGTTTAACCCGCGATGTCATGTCAATTGATCGTTTCCGACAAAGCGAGTTAAACGAAAGAATACCGTTTGTAGGGTAATCGCTCATCTCAATTAGCGTTGTAATAGTAGGAAAAGAGGCAAAATGTAAACGTGTGGACTTCTGGAGGTCTAGTTCGGGCAAAATACTTTTGACTATCTCTGTATACTTAGACGACTTAAATTCTTTCGCGAAAACAAGGCATTTTAATCCTACTTTTTTGATGCAGTATATTAGCTCATCTTTCCTGTAAGCAGGATTAATATTTACTAATATAAGACCAAGCTTGGCTGCAGCGATTTGGCAGATAAGCCATTCTGGTCTATTTGGGGCCCAGATCCCAATTCTATCGCCTTTGTAAAGTCCATTTGAAAGTAAGCTTTGTGAAAAATAATTGCTTCTTTCTATCAACTCTTTGTATGTGAGAGATAAATTATACTCTGGGAATTCTACTGCTTTTCGATCACCAAATTTTATCTCACATTCATCGAATAAGTTCGCCAAAGTTATATGGCGGAGAGGAATAGTGGCATCACCTACTACATGGCTTTGATCGGCTTGTGGTACTGAGGAAAGCATTTTGATTACATTGCTTTCCAATCGGAATTTGCTTCAAACGCACCCGCAGCTTTGTATATTGTTTCTTCATCAAAATGCCGCCCCACTAGCATTAAACCAACTGGGAGGCCATCAGACATCCCACAGGGTATTGATATCGCCGGATGCCCAGTGACATCGTAGGTAGACGTGTTTGGCAACATTTCAAATGCTCTCTGACACCAAGTTTCTAATCCTTCTGGTCTTTCTGGCAAACGAGTAGCCTTCATAGGGAGCGTTGGCATTAATAATAAATCGTAATTGACCAGAACCTTATCTATCTCACTTTTAAGTTGTCGTGACAAATTTTGCGCCTTTGCGTAGTAGTGTCCACGATGATGTTTTAAAAAGTATTGTCCAATAAACATACTTATTTTGAGAGTATCGGAAAGTTCGTCTGCCCTATTTTTCCAATTTGAATGAAAGTCTAGTAAAGAAGTAGTGTATAAGCCTTCCCAGCCGGTGCCCATTCCATTTCCGTGCATCATTTGGTTAGTTAACCCTTCGAGTGCAATTGGTGTCCAAATAGCCGGACCCTTTGAGTGCCAAGGAACGGATATTTCATCAATTGTTGCTCCACAATCTGCAAATATCTTTGAAGCTTGCATTACTTTTTGGTCAACGTCAGCTTCGCTGCTTGCTAAACCAAAGCCTTCTTTGACAATACCAATTTTAAGGCCAGAAACGCCTGCTCTTACCGCCTGTGTATAATTACCCATTTTGACATTGTATTGACGTGGATCAAGACCGTCTAAGCCCGCGATGACCTCTAGCATTAGAGCGTTATCAATAACATTTTGGGTCATTGGACCTGTATGATCGATAGTTGCCTCAATTGGCATGATTCCCGTGTAAGGAACTAGTCCATGGGTAGGTTTCAAGCCGTAGCACCCAGAATAAGATGCTGGGATCCTTATAGAACCACCTTGGTCTCCGCCTATAGCCATATCAACAAAACCACCTCCTACTAAGGCACCAGAACCTGAGGATGATCCGCCTGAAGAGTACCCGTATTTGTGGGGATTGTGGCATGGCCCTGTTGCGTTGGTATGGCTACCACCCGATAAGCAAAAATATTCACAATGGGCTTTGCCGACTATAGTAGCCCCCGCATCCAGGAGGCGGGTTACCACGGTCGCATCTATATCAGGCGTATACCCTTTGAGTGTCGCTGATCCATTCATCATCGGAACGCCGGCAAGGCACACGTTGTCTTTTAAAGCCACAGTTTTCCCGGAAAGAGGGCCAGATGGGGCACCCCTAACTTCGGTTTTAACATACCAAGCGTTTAGAGGGTTTTCTTCTTTAGATGGTCGTACGCCAGAGGTTCTTGGGTACAAAACTGGTGGAAGATAATCTGGCAAAGAGTCAACTTCATCATATGCATCAAGTGTTCCTTGCATCACATTAAGATACTCTTCAATTTGCTCATTTGACAAATGCATCCCAAGTTCATGAACTATATCTTGCAACTGAGCGAAAGTTGGGCGCTGGACAGTCATTTTACCAATCCTTTCTATTAAGTTATCTCCTGGAAAATTAGACCCCACAAAGTTTTTATCATCACCATCTGCAGCTTTATTGGTTTCTTTAGGCGTAATATGTTCAGTTTTTACTTTATTTTCAGGACCTTTTGATGAGCCAAAACTTGCAAATTCTTGGAGAAAATGCATACCCGTTTGGTTGATCAGATTAGCTTCTCCCAGGATTTCTCCCTTTTGCATTATTTTAATACGGTGAGAAAGCTCTGTTATAAATTCAAAGTTTTGCTCCACGAGCACTATGGTGACCCCAGACTTCTCGTTCAATTTTGTGAGTATGTCTGCTATTTCGTCAACTATAGATGGCTGGATACCTTCAGTAGGTTCATCGAGCAGAATTAAATCAGGTTCCGAAATCAAACAGCGAGCAAGCGCTAAAATCTGTTGTTCACCACCTGAAAGAGTGCCGCCAGTTCGATCTAACAATTCTTCTAGTCTACCAAAATCATCTAGCACTTTCTGTATCGCTTGTTCCTCATCCAGATCGTGCCCAACAACTCCCATTTTTAAATTATCGTAAACAGAAAGATTTGGAAAAATTCCCCTACCTTGAGGGACATAACCAATTCCGTATTGTGCTCTTATGCCTGGCTTTAAGCTTGTTATATCTTGGTCTAGGTAGGTTAAGGAGCCAGATGAAGGCTGAATAATGCCCATCATTGTCTTCAGCAGTGTTGTCTTCCCCATACCATTATTGCCTAGTATACCTAGGATTTCATTTGCCTTAACGTTTAGGTTCACTCCATGCAATACTGGAACTTTTCCATATCCTGCTTGCATGGCTTTAATTTCTAAAATCACACTCATGTTTTGTGTCCCAGGTAAACTTCTCTAGCCTTGGGGTTCGCTGAGATATTTTCCATAGTATCTTCCATCAAAATAGAGCCTTGGTGAAAAAGCGTCACTTTTTTGCTAATTTCTCTGATGAAATTCATGTCGTGCTCTACAACAATAATCGAGCATGTTTCATTAATTTCCTTAATAAGCTGCGCAGTCTTGTAAGTTTCGTCTTCTGTCATACCAGCAGCGGGTTCATCAAGTAGCACTAGCCATGGGTCAGATGATATCACCATACCCAGCTCAACCATTTGTCGCTGGCCATGAGCCAGGTTCCCAACTTTGTGAAAACGTATCGAGCCCAAACCTAACCTGTCAATTATTTGTTTTACTCGCTTTACGGTTTGATTTTCGTCGTGATGTCGTCTTGCGGCAAGCCACAAATGATCTTCTGTATTAAGGGAATTAAACAGGTTTGGAATTTGTGTTTTTATTCCGATACCTAAACTGGCAATGTGACTAGTCTCTTCGTGGGTTGTGTTAATATCGCGAATTATCACATCACCATGAGTGGGTTTCAATTGGCCTGTCAAGCATTTAAAAAAAGTTGATTTACCAGCTCCATTAGGACCTATTAGGCATCTAAGTTCACGCTCATTCAAAGAGAAATTGACGTTGTCCACCGCCCTCACACCGCCAAAGTGCATTGAGAGGTTTCTTGTTTCAAGAACAGTGCTGATAAATGTACTCATATTTTTTAACTTTGCCTATTTTGAGCCAGCTTGCTTTTCATTATCATGCGTTTCGCTGCTATTTTATTTCGTCGGCGTGTGCCGCTTGCTTGCCAGATAGAAGCCAGTGAGGGTATAATACCTTTGGGGACGGCAAGAACAAATATTACAAGTATAAGGCCAAGTACCAAATTGGAATTGAATATCTGTTGGCTCCCCAACGAAGCTGTCAAATAGTAAAGTATAAAAGTTGCAAATATGGGCCCTATTAGGGTCCCTCTACCTCCCACAATCACCCATATTATTGCTAGCGCAGACTGGCTCAAACTAAATACGTCAGGTGTGACGCGACTTACACCTATGCAAAAGAAAACTCCGCCTAAGCCGGCTACTGCTGCGCCGATGGTAAATATTCCCAATTTATACAATCTTGTATCGTATCCCAAAAGCTCTGTTCTTGTTTCATTTTCGCTTATTGAAATACAAACTCTTCCGAACTTTGTAGTTACTAACCAGCCGGTAAAAACATAACTTAAAATTAAAAATCCCATAGCCACATAGAATGTCTGAAGAGGAAAAAGCATCTGCGTAGGATTTCCGGGTACATTTAACGGTGGTGATCCAGTTCCGTTAAAACCGCCAAGTAGAGCATTCCCAATTTTATACTCTGGCCCAGAAGTACGGCGTATCAAGGAATATAGAATCAACGATACGGTTAATGTGATTACGGCTAAGTAAACGTCTGATACTTTCCCGTAAAATACAAAGTACCCTAGTACTGCGGCGAATGCCGCTGCAACCAACATAGCAATAATTATTGCGCCACTTGACCCACCTATATTGACTGCTGCAATTGAGTAAGCGTATGCGCCTAAGCCAAAAAATGCGCTTTGCCCAAAGCAAAGGATACCACCGAAGCCCCAAACTAATGCCAAGCTTAACGCCAAAATTGCAAGGCCGATTACTTGTGTGAGTGTAATAATTGTAAAAAACTGAAAGATTGACGGGGCAATTAAAGTGAATATTACGGCTAATATTGCTGTCACTATTGTTCCATTAAAGGAAGAATACAGTTTCATTGGCTTTTCCTGAAAAAACGCCCAGTTATGCCTGTTGGCATTAATCTGAGAAGGATTATAGCAGTAAGTAAGAGTGCCACTTCCCCTAAAGTTGGACCGGTAACAAACGATATAACACCATTTATGCCGCCTAATAAGGACGATGCTGACGCAGTACCTGCCAAAATTGCAGTTCCCCCAGAAATAACAGTTATAAAGGCCTTGGCGATGTATATTACGCCAATGTTGGGCAGAACTCCGGTTATTGGAGCCAATAAGCCGCCTGCTAGTCCAGAAACAGCTGCTCCAAGTGAGAATGTAACCATGTATATTTTGGATGTAGATATTCCCAAGCATGAAGACATTTCTGCGTTTTGCATGGTTGCTCGCGCCACGAGTCCAAGAGAAGTGTATTTAAGGGTGAGGAATACCGCCAAAAGCAATATCAAAACGGTAAAAATTAAAAATAATTCGTATCCAGAGGAACTATAATCTCCGATAACAACAGTACCTAGGGGAGGCGAGATGGTAGTTGTGGTTGACGCCCCAAAGATCGAAGTGACCAATCCTATGGTTAGAAGCGATAAGCCCCAAGTCGCCAAAAGAGTATCTATCATTCTGCCGTACAGCCATTGTATTATAACACGTTCTACAATTAAACCAAAAAGTCCAACTACCAGTGGTGCCAAAATTATCATGGCAAACCAGATATTAACGCCATTGTTTGTAGCGACTACAACTGTATAACCTCCCAGCATTAAAAACTCACCATGAGCCAGGTTTATAACCCTCATCATTCCGAAAATAATGGCTAATCCGAGGCTTATTAAGGCCAAATTTGCAACACCATAAATGATCTGCAAGAGCAGTGAGATAGCTAAATCCATTTAAATTCCTATCAGGCGGCTAGATTTAGTCACCAGCCGCCCGTTAAGTTGCTACTTATATGTCAATACCGGCTGCCTTCAAACCATTCTCAAATTTGAAGGTGTTTTGATTTGGATTCGCTTCCAAATCGCAGACAAGTAAAGTATCTGATGGTGGTTGGTTTTCATACTTTTCTATAATATTGAAGCTCTGGTTTTTGAGCTCAGCCAAATAAACGTTTTGAAGCGCATGATTTGTTTTAGGCTCTATTGAAACCTTGCCAGAAGGCCCATCGAAACTGATACCAGACCTTAGCGCTTCAATTACTGGCATGCGATCTGTTGTACCAGCGGCCTTTACGGCCTCCGCCCAAAGATAAGCACCCTCG
>MDTG01397221.1_pt1 | contig 19157 bp, 16 predicted proteins | sample 811421 | NCBI WGS metagenome assembly MDTG01 (sample SAMN05326645, study PRJNA326480) | marine metagenome | isolation source: seawater | place: Pacific Ocean: South East | collected 2011
CACCTTGTGCGTTGCTATTACTTAGCGCACCCAACCAACGTTTTAAATCGCTTCCAGACATCATCATCATGCCGGTATTGATTTCACAAATTTGCTTTTGCGCATCAGTAGCATCTTTGTGCTCAACAATGGCGGTGATGTTGTCGTCTTTACGAATAATGCGGCCCATTCCTGTAGGGTCGTCTAATTCAACGGTAAGTAAGGCTAAATCACACTCAGCTTTAACGGCTTTCAGCGCAGCCAAGGTTTCTTCGCGAATAAGGGGGGCATCGCCAACTAATACAAGTACATCTTCATTATCGTTGATGTGCGGCGCGGCTTGCTGCACCGCATGCCCAGTGCCTAACTGCTCTTCTTGCAAACACCAATTTAAGTTTTCGCCAGTTATCGTGGCCTTTAGCTTGTCGCCTCCATGACCATAAACTAAATGAATACTGTCGGCCTTTAAGGCTTGAACGGTGTTGATAATACGCTGCACCATGGGCACTCCGCCCACTTTGTGAAGTACTTTTGGTAACGAAGACTTCATGCGCGTGCCTTTGCCTGCGGCTAAAACTACCACTGAAAATGCCATGCTATTCCTTTACGAAAATCGATAATACGAACTTTTGCCTAGTGTATCTAAGCCGTGATTATATGTCAGCGGTTGATTTTTAATGGCTTATTCTTAAGTCTAGTTCTGAGTTGAACGACCTAGTAGTTCATTAAATCAACGGGTATACTTTGCTATCAACTGAATTGGATTGTAGCAGCAAAGGAGCTTGCGTAGTCAGTGAATACTTTTCGAACACTTCACCGAAGTATATTGGTGCTGTTTGCCGTTGTGGTTTTAGCTATTGTTACCCTAGTACATTTTAGTATTTCTAAAATTGTAGCGGAGCAAAGCAGAGCACAGCAACAGTCATTGTCGCCAGCGGTGTCTCTTATTGTCGAGCAGTTATTAAAGCCTCTTCATACGTCTGAAGCGTTAGGCCATTCCACTGAATTAGTTACCTTGATGGAAGGCGACGAGGTTGACGAAGCCGCGATATTTAACACCCTAAACCGACTTGAAAGAGAATTCGGTTTATCTTTCTTTATTGCTAGCGAAAATGTCAAACGCCAATTTAATTCTGATGGCACTACCATCGATTTAATTGAAGGCGAAGTCAGTTGGTATTTTAAGTACCGTGACGGCCCTGACGATGCAGTGGCAGATATTGGTAAATGGGAAGATACCCATTTTTATATTGATTTGAAGGTTTTTGATGACGATGGCCGATTTCTAGGCTTCTTCGGCGTAGGGAAAAGCTTACGCAGCTTTATCAATGTCTTTGATTCTTACAAAGAACAGTACGGCTACGACTTTCTTTTTGTCGATGAAAAGGGAGACATTATGCTGTCTTCCGATCCTGCTCTTGTGGCCTCGTATTCTGATTTCACCAACCTTTCAGAGCTACCTTGGTATGCCAGCCTCCCAATTACGGTACAAGACGAGCAAGCCCTTAATAACAAGTTGGTGACTATCAATCAAAAAGACTTTTTGATTGCCGAAGTTAAATTAAATCAGTTTGGATGGACAGTCTTTTTACTTAGCCCACTAGAAGATAGGCAAACCGAAATATCACAAGCTTTTATCTTTAGTGTAGTGACGTTGCTAGTGGTTGTTTTCTCTCTGTTTTTGCTTATTTATAACTTACTTTATTATTTCAGACGAGACATGCAGCCCGATTTAATTGTGCGTCATGCTAATCGTTTGCCCGACCGCACTAACCTAGAACTTATCTATCAATCGTTATTAAAAGAACAGCGTTCTATTAGCGTGATTTTAATCAGCGTAGACGACTTTGGGCATATTATTGATGCCCATGGCCGAAATGCAGGCGATGACGTGTTAGATAAAGTGGTGGCGTATCTTTCTGACCACCTGCGTGAGCAAGATGTGCTTGGTCGCTGGAGCAGTGAAGAGTTTATTATATTGCTGCCTCAAACAGGGCCGCACGAAGCCTTCGATACTGCACAAAACTTGCGTCATGGCATTGCCACATTAACGCCGTTAAGTGAGTCGCCGCAGCTTCAATTAACCGCCTCTTTTGGGGTATCGTTTACTGCTACTACTCGTAGCATGAATGAAGTTACCGCCCATGCAGAAGATGCGCTGTATCAGGCGAAAAGAGATGGGCACAATTTAGTGCGTATGCAGCTTATTGAATAAATAAGCTGCGGAGCTTTAATTTTTTCTATTTGAAATTTAACGAATAGATTTCAATATATAACGTTTAGCATCACCACCGTATCAGCCGCTTTCAGCTATTTTTAACTAAACGGTGGGCGGTGATGCTAACGTCCTTTCGAACCGAGCAAACAAAATTCTTACGCCGTTTTGGCTGCCCGGCTACGTTTTATCATACCTATCACACCGGTAGTGAGTGCCACACCTGTTAATATCATTACCCCGCCAACAATGGTTTGTAACGACAAGTGTTCTTGCAAAAACAATACGCCCCAAATAATGCCAAACAATGGCACCATGTAGGCCACCGATATCGCTTTTGCTGGGCCCACATTCGCTATTAGTTTGAAATACAAAATGTAAGCAATAGCAGTACCTAAAATGGCGAGCGCCACGGCATTTAACCATGCGTTAGTACTTGGCATTGTTGCCGGTAACGTACTTAGCGCGAATGGCGCTAACATAATAGATGCCATTGCCTGGCTTCCAGTAGCCACCACTAAAGGGCGCACGCCTTGTAGCCATCGTTTCATCATGCTGGCGGCAATGCCGTAGCAGGTAGTGGCAAGTAAAGCGGTTAGGATAGGCACAAAGCTAATATCACCTTCCCCTAGCTTTTGCTGGCTAATAACCGTTACCCCTAAAAACCCAAGTGCTAATCCGCCAATAGCAGTGGGAGTAAGTTTGTCACCCAGCCACAACCACGCGACCAAAGCGCCAAACATAGGTGCGGTAGCATTTAAAATAGCATTAACCCCAGCTTCTAAATGCAAACTGCTGTAGTTAAATAACACGAAGGGCACGGCAGTGTTCGCTAGCCCCACTAATGCAATGGGGAACCAATACCTAAAAATTTGGTTCACGCCACCGGTCATCATTAAAATAGGTAATAGCACACAGGTAGCAAGTACGGTACGAATGGCTACCAGTACATAAATACCAAACTCAGGCGCCGCCACCCGCATAAAAATAAATGAGCCGCCCCAAATAGACGCTAATAATAATAGTGCAGCAATATCTCTTAAGCCCATAGTACGCCTTGCGCCCCTTCTAATTTTAATAAATATTGCTTACGTTCAAGCCCACCTGCGTATCCCGTTAGGGTTTTATTGCTTCCTATAACTCGGTGACATGGTACCACTATCGCAATAGGGTTGCGCCCGTTGGCCATGCCCACGGCACGAACCGCTTTAGGATTATTTAACTTATTGGCAATATCGGCATAACTGGCGGTTTCGCCATAAGGGATATCGCATAGCGCCTTCCATACCGCCTGCTGAAATGCAGTACCTTTAGTATCAAAAGGTAAGTCGAATTGGGTGAGGCTACCATTAAAATAAGCCGCTAACTGTGCTTTCGCTGTTTCAGTAAGGTCATTACTGTGAACGCCGCCGTCAACGTCAGCATTAACGCTATCGACAAAAGTAATGGCACTAATTCCTTTGCTAGTAGCTGCTATTTCAATAAGCCCTTGTGGAGACTCAAGGTAGCTTTTGCATACTGTCATGACTTATTCCTAATGATAAATGTATACCCAAAAACACGTTAACTATTACTTAACTGCCACAATTGTAGTGTTAAATAGCTTTGCCATGGCGCAGCCTTTTGCGGCAACACCGGATACTTCTCGGCCATTTTTCTTACAATAAGGTCGCCAGCCAAGTACACATCAGGATCACGTTCACCTCGCATCTTAAGGTAATCTAATGTCCATTGACCAACGCCTTTGATTGACAATATTTCATCATGAGTAGGCTGATTCCCGTGACAAAATAGCGCCGCAAAATCACGAAGTGCATGCTTACGAGCATTTGGCATGCGCAAAAATGCTAAATCACTGTTAGCCACCGCTTCGGGTTCAGGAAAGCAATAATGCTGCTTTGGCTCGACAGGCTCCTCAGTGGCTACCGCCCCTAAATGCTTTGCAAGCAGCCCCGCTTGATTGATTGCCGCTTTTACACTGACCTGTTGTCCTACAATGGCTCTGCACCCACTTTCAAAAACAGTCCAGGTACCAGGAAGACGCAACCCTTTAGTCAGTAGGCTATCAGGCAAGCCCGCTGCTAATAGCGATTTTTCAATTAACTCTGGGGCGGCATGTAAATCGAGCAGCTGCTTTATTTGTTCAACCGTTTTATACACGTAAGCTAAATTTGGCAAACGCATTTTTACATCGAAGCCATTTGCGCGCTCGTTGAAAGTCGCACTGATAAATCCCGATTCGCCTTTAACACTGATATACCGGCTATAGGTATTATCGAACACCATTTCTACGCCCTGAATAGCCCGCAAGGCAAGAAACTCTCTGACTTGCGGCCAATGGTAAGGAGGCCTGAAGTGTAACCTAAGGGATATTTCAGGCAGTGCAGTATGGCGTTTACTTCGTAATTCGGTAGGCGTTTTTTTGCAATAAGTTTGCACTGCGCGCTGAAGTTGCCTTGTAGAGGCATACCCCGCACTAAAGGCAATATCAGTAAGCTTCATAGTGGACTGCTGTAACAGCTGCTTTGCAAATAACACCCGTTGCAAATCTTGATATTGTTTAGGAGACAACCCCGTATGCGACACCATGAGTTTATTTAAGTAACGCTCACTGATACCCAATCGGCTTGAAATGGTAGATATAGACTGCACGGGTATATCGCTCAATAGTGTTAGCGCTCTTGTCACTGTTGTGCCAACACCTAACCATGCAAAAGAGGACGGGGCGCTATCTGGCCTGCATCGTAAACAGGGACGAAAGCCATCACTCATGGCTTGGGCAGCATGGTTATAGTAGGCGACGTTCTTTTCATCAGGCAATTTGGCAGGGCAAATTGGCCGGCAAAATATACCCGTGGTTTTCACCGCCACAAAAAAGCGGCCATCAAAACGGGCATCTCTACTTACCCTAGCTTTAGCGTAAGTATCGCGGTGCTCATTGCCTTCATGTGCTGAATCTTTAATGTCCGTGTTCATACTATGGCTCGGGTTAATGTGCGGGTTTAAACAGTCACTGCGCTATTAAGATTTAATTGTATCCTGTTCCCCTAGTAGGGGTGCGACAAAATCGGAACTGACAGTAAAAAATCAGTAGAGTTGATAATCGCTACTAGCAACCGCATAATGGCGTAAAAATAATAGTGCCTGCCACCTTTGGGGTGCGCCCTTACTGAGCCCAATTCATGTTGCAAACCACGCGCAATTTAGTACCGCGCCTGATTAGAATTAGCCTATTCTTTTTCACGCTTATCGTGACATATCCCGCATTAAGCGCCGATTGGCTTTCTGATTACGCCAACTATGTGCAGCGCGAAGCCGCAAAATATAATGTGCCCGGCTATACCTTTGTTTATTACGAACAAGGCAAGGCGCCACAAGTATATGTTTATGGCAGAACCCATAAAGGTGGAAAGCGTATTACTGAAGACACGGTCTTTCGCCTAGCCTCGGTATCAAAAACTTTCACCGCCCTACTTTCTGCCAAACTGGTTGAGCAACAACGCTTACATTGGGATACCCCCATTTCTACCCTGTTACCTGACATTCCTTTCAATGTGGACGGTATGGAAACATTGCAGCTTCAGCATATTGTGGGGCAATCTAGCGGCTTTATGCCCAACGCCTACGACAACTTAATTGAAGCTGATTATTCATTGCAGCGAGTATTAACCTCATTGAGTGAACTCGACCCCTTATGCATACCTGGCGAGTGCTACACCTATCAAAATGCGCTGTTTGGGGCGCTCGAGTATTACCTTACGAACAACTACTCCTCTTATTCTCGGGAAGTACAAACACAGCTCTTTACTCCGCTGGGCATGAATACAGCAAGCGTAGGAAAAGGCGGATTACTTGCATCTGCGTCGTGGGCTCGCCCACATATTGCTATTGCCAGAGACAGATGGCGTGAAGGCGCAGTTGAAAGCAACTACTACCGTTTTGCGCCTGCCGCAGGTGTAAACGCCAGCATTACTGATATGACTATTTACTTACAGGCTTTGCTAGGCGAGTTCCCTACGGTGATCTCACCTGACATGATTGATGAAGTCACTACACCACGGGTTAAGACCCAGCGCGAAACTCGGCGCAGGGGTTGGCGCGGCATGCTAAAAGACGCCCATTATGGGCTAGGCTGGCGAGTGTATGACTTTGACGGCAAGCGTATTAACTACCATGGTGGTTGGGTAAAAGGGTATCGTGCTGATGTGGCGTTTGCACCCGATTATAAAACCGGATATGTGATGCTAATGAATGCCGAGTCGAACATGATAAATTCCACTACGGCTGAATTTTGGAAGCGTTATTTTAAGCAGGCTGAGGCTAAAAATTAGAATGACGCTTAAAACCCGTTTTCTATTACAGGTTAAAAACGTCATCATGCGTAAGGTTTACGTTAAAGCGCCTAAATTACGGCTTTAAGTAGGTATAACCGCTTAGGCAATTTTCGTAAAAATCGGTCCAGCGAACCCCTTCTTTCGGATTTATCTTCCCACCCGACACTTGTCTGTCGATAAGACGTTTCACATCAGATGCCATGGCACGTGGGTTGTACTGCATAATGTTCAGAACATCTTCTACAGAAGAACCTTTCACCACTTCTTCAATGTAAAAGTCTTCTGGATCGTCATCGTAGCTAAAGATATGCACTTCGTTCAAACGACCAAACAAGTTGTGCATATCACCCATTACGTCCTGATACGCGCCAGTTAGAAATAGGCCAATATAGTAAGGCTCATCTTTCTTAAGCGGGTGCATCGGTAATACATCGGTAATTTCACGGCCAATCGAAAATTGATCAATCTTACCGTCACTGTCACAGGTAATATCAACCAATGAGCAGTTCACCGTAGGCTTTTCGTTCATGCGCGTAAGTGGCACTACTGGAAGCAGTTGGTCAATGGCCCATGTATCAGCGGCAGACTGAAATACAGAGAAGTTACATAAGTATTGCGAAGACAAGCTGTAATCTAATTCTTGCAGTTCTTCCGGTACATACTCTTCTTTGCGATACCATACTTGCAAACGCGCCATGATATCCCAGTAAAGGGTTTCAATTTTTGCTAATTCTTCCAACGACAACACGCGTAATTTAAAAGCACCTAGTGCTTGCTCTTTATATTGCGATGCATCGTTGTACACTTCGTGCATATTGGTTTGATTTTCGAAATCGTCTGATAACTCACGCATATTTTTCAAAAATACATGTTCGTTCTCATTTTCAGACGTGTCGATTTGTGCCGCATTCGACTTAATCTCGCCTACTATCTCTGTCACTACACAACTGTGGTGGGCGGTGATAGCTCGGCCACTTTCACTGACTAAATTAGGATGCGGTACGCCTTCTAGGTCGCACATCTCTTTCATGCCGTAAACCACGTCGGCAACGTATTCTTGCATGCTGTAGTTACGAGAAGACTCGTTAGTAGAGTTACTACCATCGTAATCAATACCTAAGCCGCCACCTACATCAACATAATCTAGTGGGAAGCCCATCTTGTGTAAATCGGCATAAATACGCGCGCCTTCGGTCATCGCTTCTTTTACGGCACGAATATCGGTTAGCTGACTACCAATGTGGAAATGCAGTAACTTAAGGCAGTGCGACATGCCTTGCTCTTCAAGATAACGGGCAGTTTTAATAATTTCGGTAATGGTAAGCCCAAATTTGGCGCGTTCGCCACCCGAGCTTTCCCATTTACCACGGCCTTTCACCGTCATTTTAGCGCGCACGCCGATAATAGGGTCGATTTTTAGCTCTTTCGATACTTTAACCAACAGTAATAGTTCACTGTACTTTTCTACTACCACAACAATTTTGCGACCAAGCTTTCTACCTAATAAAGCTAGGCGCATAAACTCGTCGTCTTTGTAACCGTTTAGGATGGTCAGAGAATCTTCGTTGGTGTTCATGGCAAGTACGGTAAGCAGCTCAGCTTTTGAGCCCGCTTCTAAACCATAGTTAAAAGGTGCGCCCGCCTCTACAATTTCTTCTACCACTTCACGCATCTGGTTTACTTTTACCGGATATACGCCTTGGTAAAGGCCTTTGTACTCAGCTTCTTCTATAGCGCTGCGAAACGCTTTGTTCAAACTAGCGACTTGAGAGCGCAGAATATCGTGAAAACGCACCACTACAGGGAATTGAACCCCTTCTTTTCGAATCTCTTCAACAACCGATTTAAAATCGATGCGAATACTGGGATCATCAGGAACTGGAGTAACATGCACGTTACCATTTTCACCAACTTGAAAATAGCCGCCACCCCATTGAGACACGCCATAGACGCGCTCTGCTTCTTCAATGCTCCAATCTGACAATGTAGTCACCTTTTAAAAACTATGCTGAACGCTGCTGTTCAGAAATTAATGCGAAATAGGGCGGTATTATAGACAACGTATAGTGCGGCGCTACGTAAAATATCGATTGTCTCGACTAATTTTGTTTATCGACAGCATTAGCCGTTATCCAATCCTGAACATAGGCCTTAGTTTCAGTATCAAACACCACGTCTACCCGTGTCATAAACGAATCTTGGTCTTTGGTACGGTGCAATGTGAAGTTTTGCTCATTAAAGAATTTTGCGGCTATGTGGTCGGCTACCGTTTCACCGTCTTCAAGCCATGTTTCACTAAGTTGATTGCGCCTATCTAATTGTATGGGCGCTTTCATTTTCGCAAAAGACACTGAATTAGGTACTTCCCACGTACGCATATCTACGATGATATGAAAGGCTTTTCCTCGCCTTGCTTTAAGTGTGTCACCAAAAGCTGCTAGATACTGAATGTTGGTATTCATATCCCAACGCCCGCGCAGTGTTACCAAAATAAGATCTTGAAACACTTCAATGTGATAATGCTGTTTTAACATCTGACTAACTGCAATCCCTTTCAAAAGCTCGACTAAAGTAGCACGTGCAATGGTAAAGGTGATTATTGTCGTTGTACAAGAAATGTCTCATCTTTTTCGTGGAAAAAAATGCTGCTTACTGACAAATAAATTTGATGGAAAAGAATAAACTAACAAAGAAACAAAAACTTAGATTCAGCATCTATCACTGAGAGCATAAACAGTAGCAGGCATTTTCATACCTGCCACTGATATTTTATACCTTAATCGTCACCAAACTCTCTCACGATGCTGTTAATGGTTTCTTTTGCATCGCCCAATACCATACGGGTATTATCTTTAAAGAAGAGCGGGTTATCTACACCAGCAAAACCAGCATTTGCAGAACGCTTAAGCACGAATACGGTTTTAGCCCGATACGCTTCAATCACCGGCATACCGTAAATGGGGCTACCTTTCATTTCTTTCGCGGCAGGGTTAACTACATCGTTAGCCCCGATAACGATAACCACGTCGTAGTTTTCCATACGCGGATTAACGTCATCCATTTCGTACAATTGGTCATACGGAACATCGGCTTCGGCGAGTAGAACATTCATGTGGCCCGGCATACGCCCTGCTACCGCGTGAATGGCGTAATCTACCGTGCATCCGTTCTCTTCCAATAAAGACTGCATTTCACGTACTGCATGCTGTGCTTGCGCTACCGCCATGCCATAACCTGGAACAACCAATACTGACTGTGCGGCTTCTAATACATAAAATGCATCTTGGGCAGATAAAATCTTAATTTCACCTTCAATTTTTTCACCCGCTTCCACAGGTTTCGAAAATCCAGACAACAACACGTTCATTAACGAGCGGTTCATCGCCTTACACATTATGTTAGTGAGAATAAGACCTGAAGCGCCCACCAATAGACCAGTAACAATCAAAATGGTGTTGCCTGTTGCTAAACCTGCCGCCGTAGCCGCTACCCCTGAATAACTATTCAATAAGGCAATAACCACTGGCATATCGGCGCCACCAATTGAGATGGTTGCCCACAGACCGAAACTTAGCGCCAGCGCAATAGCGCAGTAAAGCCACAAGGTATTTTGAGGTTCTGTGGTAAAAAAGTACCCCACCACCAGCATAGCAATAAGGTGCAGTACGCTAAGTTCGCGAAGACCGGTGAAAATAACAGCTTTAGATGACATTTTGCCTGACAACTTACCCCACGCTACCACGGAGCCAGAGAAAGTAACGCCCCCCACTAAAATTGTGAAGAACAAGGTAATGTACGTAAACGCAGTGGCGGTTTGAAGTGCAACCATGCTCATGCCAGACAACGTAGCCCAACCAAGCAATAATGAGGCTGCACCACCAAAGCCATTAAACAACGAGACCATTTCTGGCATGGCTGTCATTTCAACCGATTTGGCTTTCCAAGCACCAAAGGCACCACCAATTACAACACCTAAGATAATCCATTGGTAAGTGATAATTTGCTGGTCGAGCAATGTGACTACCACGGCAATCAACATACCTACAGCAGAAACAAAGTTACCTCGTTTTGCTGTATCTGGATGGCTAAGTAATTTTAGCCCTAAAATAAACAACGCTGCGGCTACAACGTACGCAAGATTGATTATGGTTTCGATATCATTCACTTGCATACTCCTTATTTTTTATCTTTCTTTTTGAACATGCTAAGCATGCGATCGGTTACCAAGTAACCACCCACAACGTTTATACTGGCAAGTGCTACCGCCGCCGTTCCTAATACCGTGGTCAACACATTGTTGTCGCCACCAGATGCGGCCAATGCGCCCACTAACGTAATACCTGAAATAGCATTAGAACCCGACATTAATGGCGTGTGTAAAGTCGCTGGTACTTTGCGAATTAACTCAAACCCAAGAAAACCAGCAAGCAGCACAATAAACAGTAAATAGATAATCTCCATGATTAAGCTCCTTTGTAGGCGTTGGTTAACATGTCGTTGGTAATTGCGCCGCCATGAGCAATAACACAGCCACTTAAAATATCGTCTTCTAGATTCAAACCAAAAGCGTTGCTTTCGGTGTCGTAGAATTCATCTACCAAGTTATAAATATTGTTCGCGTACATATCGGTGGCTGCGCGGGCAACCGCTTGGCTCCAGTTACCTGTGCCTATCACAGTTACACCGTTCACTTGGGCTACTTCACCAGCCACCGAACCTTCAACGTTACCGCCAGATTGGGCTGCCATATCAACTACCACACTACCTGGCTTCATTAGTGCCAAGGTATCTTTGCTAATTAACACTGGAGGTTTGCGACCAAATAGTTGTGCGGTGGTAATAACAATATCTGAATCAGCAATAGCATCACGCTGGGCGTCTTGCTGCTTGGTTTTTTGTTCATCGGTGAGTTCTTTGGCGTAGCCGTCTTTAGTTTGACCGGTTTCACCAATATCGATTTTAAGAAACTTGCCACCTAAAGACTCCACTTGCTCAGCAACAACTGGGCGAGTGTCGTAAGCCAACACATTTGCGCCTAGGCGTTTCGCCGTTGCAATAGCTTGTAAGCCTGCCACACCGGCACCAATAATGAACACTTTGGCGGGCTTTATTGTTCCCGACGGCGTCATCATCATAGGTAATATAGAAGGTAGGTAGTTCGCCGCTTGCATCACCATGACATAACCAGCAAGGCTCGCTTGTGAACTTAGCGCATCCATTTTCTGGGCTCGAGATGAGCGGGGGATCATTTCAACTGAAATAGCCGTTAAGCCTTTGTTTGCTATTGACTCAACCAGCGGTTGCTCAAAGAAAGGGTCAAGATGGCCAACCACAATGGCCCCTTTTTTCATCACCGACAGTTGGGATTCAGCCGGTTTATTTACGCTTACAAGCATATCGGCTGTTGATAATGCACTATTCACATCATCAATAATAATTCCACCTACATCTACATATTCGTTATCGGCATATCCCGATAACAAACCCGCCCCACTTTCTATGTGAAGCTCAGCCCCTTTTTTAACCAAGCGTTGTACGCTTGATGGGGTTACTGCACAGCGCTTCTCCACATTTGATAGTGGCATCGGTATTTTCGATTCGTTTAATACTATGATTTTCACACGCTTCTCCTCACGTCCAGGCTCCACGAGAATGACATCCTTTATAGATGAACAAGCCATTTTATTCACTTATGCTTAACATGCCTTTTGGAAATCAAAACTATTTTCATCCCTCATTTACGCTAAAACACTTCTCTAAAAAGCCATAAAAGTTGCGCCTATTAATAGCCACTTTTATGACTCAGCAAAGGAACTTACGGCATTTGCACATACTCAACCAGTATTATTTAGCTACGAGTCATAACTAGAATTTATATAGGATTGGCATAGCGGAAATTAATACAGTTTAGCTAGAGTATTAATTTTATGAATTAGCAAGTATTGAATTTAGTATTAGTAGGCAGTGGAGCTAGATTTTCATTACAAATATTTAAAACATGCCACGTGATCGCGCTACACTCAGCTAATGTAACAACCCTATTCGTTTATAAAGAGAAGCTCCTATGTTCGGCATGTTTAAATCCAGTCCAACTAAGAAGATGCGAAAGCAGTACGACACTTTGCTAGAAAAAGCCATGCTGGCACAACGCAACGGTGATATGAAAAGCTACGCTAAAATTACGGAAGAGTCAGAAACCTTATGGAGTGAAATACAAGCAATAGAGAAAGGCGCCAAATAAAAATAGGTTCGCTATCGACCGAGCTCTCTTACAGGTTACAATAGCCACATTATTTTACGGTATTGCATAATGTGAATCATGTGGTGCCTAGCTGTTGCGGATTTGTGTTATGAGTCAATGTTTTCTGTTTTGTTTAGCAACTATGGTTAGCCTAGCAATGTTCCAGCCTTCTGCGCATGCAATGAATGCGGGACAATACTATTATTTCATTTCCGATAAATGCATACCAAAAGGTCCGCAAGCCCCAGAAGAACGCGGTGTTGTTACCCCTGATGTATTACTTTTTGAAGTGCTACCTGCCGGTATCAGCGATTACATGATAAACATGAATACCGCAGCCTTGATTAACTACAATGAAGAAGGCCAAGACTACCTGACAGGGTTGGAAGAAGAGCAGGTATACACGGCAGGCCAAGTAGCGCAAAACGCAAAATATACTCAACACGATTTTATGCTACAACGCGAAGCCATTGGGCTTAAAGCGTTAATCAACGTTCTTAATGCGTTTTCTCAGCATCAAGCTGATAAAGGCTATTTTTATAAAAAGCTGCTCTCAATCACCGACCCCAACACTCGATTTAAAGCCGTTACCCGCGTACGCCTTACCGACGTTGCTCAGGAAAATAAAATGCAATTAACGGAGTACGCGTCACGCTACTACGTGTTAGACAGCCAAGGTACCGCGTCTAGCACTCCATTTATTGAAGTAGACCACAGTAAAGCGTTACGTGAAGATATTCATAGCACTAACAGCCCTTACCGTATTTATACCAAACATGGCGTTTGCGGCGAGCGCTGGGTGCCGTAACGTAGGATGTGAGTAGTTGGGTTTAGTTGCGATGCTTCTGAAAACCTAGTTTCGATATAGGGTTTTTATTAAGTGATAGCCAAAGCGGGTTTTAACTGGCCCGTGTACTTTTAACACTTCTTTTTTAAACACCACATCATCAAACGCTTTTACCATTTGGCCGCGACGGAATTCACCTAAATCGCCGCCTTTCTTCCCCGAAGGACAAGTAGAATGGCGCTTTGCTAAGGTACTAAAATCTTTCCCTTTTTTAAGCTGCTCTAATATCGCAAAAGCTTCTTTTTCAGTTTTAACCAGAATGTGTAACGCGGATGCAGATGCCATCAAGATACCTATTAATTAATGTTATACGGCGCAAGTATACCCCATTCACGACCTTGCGTTTGCCCGAGCTTAAAGATACTCCAATAGATTAATAATAGCGCTTCACACTGCCATGTAACCTCATTGAGCAAGCAAACTGCCAATACCACGCTAGAATTATGTTAAAGGTATTACTTACGTTAAGGCAGGAGAGGCATTGTGGGCCAGCAAATAGTATTGCGATTTACGCGTATATGCGCCTAATTGTTTTCCTATTATTTTTCGCATTGCTTTTTGCGCCTTTAATTGTGCAAGCTGACAAGTGCGGCGCATCAAGCTGCTTAATCACACGCTCCAATCCTAACGGCATTGAAATAAGAATACGCCCCGTAAATCCAGGTTCACATGCCTGCTTCATTCGCTGGGAAAACTACCAATATATCGAGATCATCAACCTAGAATCTGAGCCTTATCTTTTAAAAGATAAATATGATTTAAGTGGCGTTAGATGGCGCTGCGACGATGCCAACACGTGTCCAAATTGGATGAAGTACGCCGGTTTATGTCGTAGTAATTAAGTACGTTGTTTTTACGCTTAACCATGTCTATTGTTCCCTCGTCGTGCAGCACCTTTTATTAATCAGAACACAAATTCACTATTCTCAAATTGCCCAGCTATGATATGTTATATTGTAACAATATAAACCTTAATTATTGTGGGTGAATTCTGATGAACAACGCTAAACTTCCCGTTACCGTGCTATCTGGTTTTTTAGGCGCAGGCAAGACGACGGTGCTCAGTCACATTCTTAATAATCGCGAAGGCAAACGTGTAGCCGTTATTGTCAATGACATGAGCGAAGTGAACATAGATGCGTCGATCGTTAAAAACGGCGTTTCCCTGAACCACAGTGAAGAAAAGCTGGTTGAAATGAGCAACGGCTGCATTTGCTGTACTTTACGCGAAGACCTGCTGCTAGAGGTTAATCGCTTAGCGGCAACGGGCAGCTTCGATTATTTGTTGATTGAGTCTACGGGCATATCAGAACCACTCCCTGTGGCAGAAACCTTCACCTTTGCCGATGAAGACGGCGTGTCGTTATCAGATATTGCTAGTTTAGATACCATGGTGACTGTGGTTGATGCGGTCAACTTCATTAAAGACTACGAAGAAGCCAAATATTTACAAGAAACCGGTGAGTCTCTTGGCGAAGAAGACGAGCGTAGTGTGGCTGATTTGCTTGTTGACCAAGTAGAGTTTGCCGACGTTATCCTTATCAGCAAAACAGATTTGGTTGATGAAACTCATGTGGCGAATTTAACCGCCATTTTGAAAAGCTTAAATACGTTGGCAAAAATTATTCCTATCAATAAAGGCAATATCGATATTGATGAGGTGTTAGGCACACAACTATTCAATTTCGAAAAGGCCCAGCTTGCTCCTGGCTGGCTTAAGGAAATGCGGGGTGAACATACCCCAGAAACCGAAGAGTATGGCATTAGCAGCTTTAGCTATCATGCACGCCGCCCTTTCCACCCGCAGAAATTCTATAACTTTTTACATACCACCGAAAATTACGGAAAGTTATTGCGCTCTAAAGGTTACTTCTGGCTAGCCTCGCGGCCTGAGTGTGCAGGTCAATGGAGCCAAGCGGGTGGTATTGCCCATTACGGCTACGGCGGTATGTTTTACAAAGCGCTTCCTAAGTCTGAATGGCCTGAAGACGAAGCATATTTAGCCTCTATAGAAAAGCAGTGGATGGAGCCTTTTGGCGACATGCGCCAAGAGTTGGTATTTATTGGGCAAAACCTAGATGAAGCTACCATTACCAAAACCCTTGATATTTGCCTGCTAGACGATGAGAGCCTTATAAAAGGGGTAGATTATTGGCGTACCCTGCCCGATCCATTTCCGCGTTGGGAGGGATATTAATGACACAAACGCTAGCTGCTAGCCCCTTAGCTAAAAGCGCCCCTGCAAGTACTGATTCGCGAATTAAAAAGTCGAGTACATCAGTAGAGCCTATTGTGCTTACCGATATCTATAACGATGAGTGCAATATTGCGATTTGGCAGCGTCACTTAAACGAGAACTTTATAGCCTCATTAACTACCTTTGTAAAAAATGGCGGCAAGCTCACTGCCGCAAGGCAGTTAAGCTCAGATTCAGCCGAGGCCTATATTCGCACCTTAGCCGAGGACCAACCTTTTGCGCACCAACTACATGCCTATATAGCAGAACTCGTCGACATGTTTATCTGCCTGTTTGAGGCTAAAACCGTTGGCTTTAGATTATCAACGTTGGACAAAGCCATGTGCCCTCGTTTTCATGTTGATAGAGTACCTTGCCGGTTAGTGACTACCTTTGTTGGGCCTGGCAGTCAGTGGCTAGAACACAATAACACCAACCGCGAAATGCTAGGCCATAAAAGCGGTGCGTTAACCGATGACATTTCGGGTTTATATCGCACAGCCCAAGATATACAAACTTTGGGAACAGGTGATGTGGCAATTCTAAAAGGAGAGTTGTGGCACGGTAATGAGGATGCTGGAATAGTGCATCGTTCACCACCGGTTTCTAGCAGCCAACCGCGTATTGTGATGACACTAGATTTGGTTGATTGATTGGTTGACTGATCACGCAAGCTAATCGTATTCGCGTGTAAGTGACAAGTGGTTGGCTTAGCATCAATACACTAAGCCGACCGATTATAAACACGTAGAGTTTACGTTATTCAACCGCTTCAGGAACGCTGCATTTATATTGCTTGTAGATATCAAACTCACTAGCAGGCACTGGCTTTTGGAACAAATACCCCTGACCGTATTGGCAGTTTAGCTTCTGTAGCATTGCGTAACACATATCAGTTTCGATGCCTTCGGCTACCACCTCCATATCCAGTTCATGTCCCATTGCGAGAATGGTAGTGGCAATGGGGTTATTCGCTGGCATAAAGCTTTTATCTATTTTTAACACGTCAAAAGGTAAATTCTTAAGATAGCTCAAGCACGAGTAGCCTGTACCAAAATCATCGAGTAACAGCTGAACACCAAGCTCAGATAGCCTGTACAGCGACGCTACGCAGGCTTGCTCTTCCATAATGGCGATATTTTCGGTTACCTCAATATGTATACACTCTGCCGGCAACGATAAGCTAGCCAGAATATCTTCGAGCCTTTGCGCGAAATGCTGATCTTTAAGCTGATGTGATGACACATTCATTGCCATAGCATGATGCGTAGCACCCGCATTGTGCCACGCTTTGCATTGTTCACAGGCTTGTTGCAATACCCAATTCCCAATATCAATAATTTGCCCCGAATGCTCGGCAATAGGAATAAACTCATCGGGACCAATGGCTTCATTATCTGGATTTGTCCATCTTAATAGCGCTTCACTCCCTACAGTAACGCCGTCGATAAGCCTAACAATGGGTTGGTAAACCAAACTGAACTCATTGTTGGCAATGGCATGATGAAGCTGATTAACCAGTTTTAGTTTGCGGTTTTGTTTGATGGCCGATAATTTATCAAATGCTTGATATTGGTTTTTGCCCGCATCTTTAGCTTGGTACATTGCAGTGTCAGCATGTTTTAGCAGCAATGAAGAATTAGAACCGTTTTGAGGGTAGCAGGCTACACCTATACTGGCAGTGATATAGCAGTCGTTATTCGCTAGCTTCACTGGCTTACTGATGGCGTCTAATATTCTATGAGCAATGAAATCAATAGTTTCAATTGATTCAAAACAATCCGTTACCGCCACAAATTCATCACCGCCGAAGCGAACCACCACATCGGTCGCGCGAATTGCATCAGAAATCCGCTGCGCCATAGTGACTAGAAGCTTATCGCCTAACGCATGACCTAAGCTATCGTTTATGTCTTTAAAGCGGTCGAGATCGATAAACATAACCGCGAAGGGTAAGTTACTACGCTCCGACATGTTAATGGCTTTGTCTATGGTGTGATCAAGCAAGTTCCTATTCGGCAAGCTCGTTAAGGTATCGGTATGCGCCAACGCTTTATTACGCTTTTCGCTTTGCGCCAGAGCATCCATTGCCTCTTCCCTACTGGTTAAACCTGCAGATACAGCGCGGGAAATAAATGCAGCGAATAACAACACCACTATTGATGATAAAATAATAATTGAAAGGGTAATGTTGGCTACAAAATTTACGGTTTTTTCGACAGGCATCTCAAAATCAGAAGAGTTTGTTCTAAACTCCCCAAGCGATTTTACTATCTGATCTTGTAATGTTTTTCGACTAATATCACCCGCTTCATAATTGGCCAACGCAGCCAATGAGTTGTTAGCACTCTGAACATCGCGAGTACAAATATCAATAACCGACTCAGTACCGATAATATTCATGATAAAACGCTCAGTATTTCCAATCATCGACAAGCAATTTAAAGGTTGCTGACGAATGTTAAGAATGGTTTGACGAATATCATCTAACTCAACAGAGGCTGGTTCTGAGAAGAGTTCTGCGGGCACAGAAATTTGATCACTTAATTCAGATGTGTATTTGAAATGCCGAACATTTAATTGATGAAAGAAATTGCTGTGATTCAGCGTAAAAAAACACCAGACGAGTATTAGTGCAAAGACAAAAAACGTCAACGTTAAAACAGGTAACGCCTTCCTTATGCCACTATTCTTAACATCCATTGTTCAAGTTGCTCTTTTTATATGTACTCGCCACAAGCAAGTCACTTTTCCATGTAAGTACGCTAGCGGCGAACGATTATTTTAGAAGGTACACTATTGACTTTATAGCAGGTAATCGTGTTTAAGCAAACGCACAGTAAGTTTTAAAATTTTTGCCATAATGCATATATCCAATTTTAGATACGTAGTGCAGGCAAACAAAGACCAGTAACAGCTGTGGAAGTTATGATAGAGAGCAGCAAGAAGAGACGTAGTAGCGTTATCGATAGAGTGAGTGGTAAGTAATTACCTCGCTTTTTTACGTATAAACAAAAAACCCTCCGAAATGGAGGGTTTCTTTTATATCTAGGTGTTTAAACAAACACCCTTCAAGCAATTAAGCTTGGGTGGCTTACATCATGCCGCCCATTCCGCCCATGCCGCCCATATCAGGCATTGCAGGAGCTGCTTCGTCTTTAGGTACTTCAGCAACCATCGCTTCAGTAGTGATCATAAGTGAAGCAATTGATGCTGCAAACTGTAGTGCAGAGCGCGTTACTTTAGTTGGGTCAAGGATACCCATCTCTAGCATGTCGCCGTAAGTGTCGTTACCTGCGTTGTAA
>MDTG01092881.1_pt1 | contig 19154 bp, 16 predicted proteins | sample 811421 | NCBI WGS metagenome assembly MDTG01 (sample SAMN05326645, study PRJNA326480) | marine metagenome | isolation source: seawater | place: Pacific Ocean: South East | collected 2011
ACGCCAATGATTATACACATGTTCCGTCGTGCTTACGCCGTGGTCACGATCGCCGTCGGCCTGATGCTTGCCGGTCCCCCGGCGCTCGCTGATGACACGTACTCCTCCGACGAAATCCTGCGCGTGGCCACGAATTTCTTTGGGGGGACCACCGAAGGGCTGGCGTCGATTGTTGAGAAGGCGTTTGCCGACAAGGGGCGGCCAAATGGTTTCATCGCCGGCGAGGAAATTAGTGGCGCCTTTGTCATTGGTCTGAGATATGGCCAAGGCACCCTCAACCGCAAGAACATCGATGCCCAGAAGATTTATTGGCGGGGGCCGTCGATGGGTTGGGATTTTGGCGGCAACGCGTCTAAGGTCTTTACGCTAGTCTACAACGTTAAGTCCGATGAGGACATCTTTCAGCGGTTCCCTGGCGTGGACGGCAGTATTTACTTCATCGCCGGTTTTGGAATGAATTATCAGCAGCACCACGAGATTGTTTTAGCACCGATCCGCACCGGGATAGGGCTGCGTGCGGGCGCCAATGTTGGCTATCTTCACTATCGTCGGGAAAAAGGTTGGCTGCCGTTCTGAGCTCTATTCTGGGGCGTTTTTTGCCCGCCTAGCCATTTTTCTAAGGTCGCCAAGGCACGCTGTGATTGGGCCTGCTTCCGCGCTCGGCCCTTCACGGGTCGGCCTTTTTCGTTGCACACGTCGATTGGCGGAAACAACCCGAAGTTGACGTTCATTGGCTGAAAGGTCTCTGGCCGTGCGCCGCCGACCACATGACCTAGGATGGCGCCCAAGGCCGTTGTCTCCGGTGGCGACGAGGGCGAAATGCCGAATCGCTCGGATGCCGCAAACCGACCGGCCAGAAGGCCGAGCGCAGCACTCTCCACGTAGCCTTCGCAACCGGTGATCTGACCGGCGAACCGGAGCCAAGGCGCCGTCTTCATGCGCAAGGTTGTGTCCAACAGTAGCGGGCTGTTGATAAAGGTGTTGCGGTGGATGCCGCCCAGGCGGGCAAATTCCGCGTTTTCTAGACCCGGGATCATTCGGAAGATGCGCGTCTGTTCGCCGTAGGTAAGCTTGGTTTGAAATCCGACCATGTTGTAAAGCGTGCCCAATGCATTGTCCTGGCGAAGCTGGACAATCGCGTGGCAACGCCGGTCCGGCGTTTCGGGATTGGTCAGGCCGACGGGCTTCATGGGACCGTGCGCCAAGGTCTCGCGCCCGCGTTCTGCCATGACCTCAATGGGTAGGCAGCCCTCAAAATAGGGAGTGTTGCGCTCCCAATCCTTAAATTCTGTTTTTTCACCTGTCAGAAGGGCGTCGATGAACGCATGGTATTGATCTGCGTTCATGGGACAGTTGATGTAGTCTGCCCCGTTGCCCTTGTCGTAACGCGATTGGAACCACGCTACGTCGAAGTTGATAGAACCTTTATGAATGATCGGCGCGATGGCGTCGAAGAACGCCAGTGACTGTTCGTCCGTGGTCTCCCGGATGGCGGCCGCCAGGGACGGCGATGTAAGCGGCCCGGTAGCGACGATTACCGACCCCCACTCCTTTGGCGGTAGATCTGCGACTTCCTCACGGCGAATTTCTACCAACGGCTCGTTCTCTAAGGCCGAAGTCACTGCCTGGCTGAAGCCGTCTCGGTCCACGGCCAGGGCGGAACCCGCGGGCACGCGATGGGTGTCCGCAGCGGCCATGATTAGGGACCCGCACTGGCGCATCTCCGCATGCAACAGACCGACGGCGTTGGCTTCCGCGTCGTCGGAACGGAAGGAATTGGAACAAACCAATTCGGCCAAACCATCCGTATGGTGCGCGTCGGTTTCGTGTACGGGGCGCATCTCGTGTAGAACAACGGGGATGCCCGCGCGCGCAGTTTGCCATGCCGCTTCGCTTCCTGCGAGGCCGCCGCCGACGATGTGGATGGGCGAATGGGTATCTTGAGCCATAGCGAATATATGTATATTTTTTAAAGGTGATGGAAACATAGTGACGGTAAGCACAGCAGGCAACGCCCATCGTCTAGGAGGAGACGATCCAAGCCGTCATGCCGCGCAGCTAAGCCCGGCTTCCGGCAGGCCGATCGGACTTAAGTGGCCAAACGAGGACCAAGGGTTGCCATGTAATAGTGGTCTGCGTCATGACCTGAAACAGTAGATTTTGCATCCGGCGTCCTGACGCTTATAATAGTTTGATGAATTTCTTCGATAACGTAGGGTCCCTGTCGGCGCGCGTTCCGGACGGTGCGTTCGTAGCCTTGCCACCAGAGTACAGTTGGGTCCCTTCATCCCTCGCACGGGCCTTGATCGTTCAGGGGTCTAGAGATCTTCATGTCCTCTGTGTACCCATCGGTGGCGTTATTGTTGATATGTTGATTGGAGCCGGGTGTATTAGCACCCTTGAAGCCGCTGCAGTCAGCCTTGGCGAAGCAGGATTGGCGCCTAGGTTCACCGACGCCGTACAATCGGGCTCCATTCGAATGAAAGATTCAACTTGCCCAGCCATTCACGCCGGCTTGCAGGCGGCTGAGAAGGGTGTACCGTTCATGCCCCTGGGCGGGCTTATCGGGTCCGATATCGAAGCCAATCGAGACGATTGGAGAGTGGTGCCGGATCCCATGAATATGGGGAATGGCCCCATTGCCCTGGTCTCGGCTCTGAAACCGGACTTCACAATCTTCCACAGCCCGAAGGCGGACCGACACGGCAACGTTTGGATCGGTAAACGTCGCGAATTGATGGTGATGGCTCACGCTGCAAAGGAGACTTTGGTGACGGTTGAAAAAATTGTCGACGAGGATTTTCTGACCGACGAGGCGACGGCTGCCGGGACCCTGGGCAACCTCTATGTATCCGGCATTGCAGAGGCCAAGAATGGCGCATGGCCGTCCGTTCTTCATGGGGTTTACGAGGCTGATCGCGAGGAAATCGCCACTTATGCCCGCGAGGCGAAAACCGTCGAGGGATTCCAAGCGTTTATGGAGAAAACCCTCGAACACGCACGCCTCGCGGCGGCGGAATGAGTTGCCAGCCTGAAGAACTTCTTATCTGCGTCATTGCGGGCCTCCTAGAATCGGACCCAACGGTCCGCCATGTGGCCGTTGGCGCGGCCTCGCCCATTCCTGGATCGGCGGTGCTCTTGTGCCGAGAGATGACCGGTGATCGACCGCGAGCCTCGATCATCCATGGTGAAACCAACAATCCCTTCACCGACGGCGCGCGGGAGATCTTCGACTGCGCGGGCCAAGGGCGGATCGATGTGTTTTTTCTGGGCGGCGTGCAGATCGATGGCCAGGCCAACATCAATCTGTTGGGCACAATGGGCGAGAGCGGTTATCCGGCCATTGATCGGCGGTTTCCCGGTTCCTTCGGCTCGGCCTACATGTATTTCGTCGTCCCCAAGGTGATCCTGTTCCGTCCGGAGCACAGTCGGCGGGTCTTCGTAGATAAAGTCGACTTTATTAGTGCCCCGGGTGTCAGCCCGCCCAATGTACGCCGTCTGGGCGGCCCTAAATTCCTGGTTACGGAACTTTGCCTGATGTCCTTCAACGCCGAGCGCGGGCGGTTCCGTTTGGAATCAGTGCACTCCTCACATACGGTGGAAGAAGTGCGCGATAACACCGGTTTCGATTTCGATGTCGCGGACACCGTTTTGGTAACGCCGGAGCCCGAGGCCGACCGCCTTAACGTGCTGCGGAGCCGGGTCGGCGCGGAGATTGGTAACACCTATCCCAGTTTCGCATCCCGGGTATTTGGGATTGAGCCCACAAAGGAGGCGGTCGCATGAAGCTGATGGCTGCTCGAATGTTCGCGACCCTTGAGGCTTTCGTGATTGTGTTGCCTTTAAAATGAAGAATACGGAAAATTAGCCAATTCATCATGGGGCCTGCTATATAAAGGGCCATGGTTAATACAATAACATACGGCCTACCGGCTTCCTATCACACTACCCAGCACCGAAAACTGGACGGGGGTAATACTCGTTCCGTTGAGCCCGACGGCGACCGGACGGTCCGGGATACGGTGGAGATCAGCCAAGACGGTCAGAAAATCGTCAATCTGACCCGTGGTGCGGAACTGGCGGCTGAATTGCCGGATGCTGACGCTGACCGTGAGGCCTTTAATGCAGCCCTGGAACGGGCGCAAGAAGACATTAAACGCATCACGACCTTGTTCGGCGGCGTGCTAAAACGGGCAACGGATCTACAGCCTCGGTTCTCTGAAGATAGCCAAAGCCTGACGGGCACGGCAAGGTTGGACCCCGATATCGCAGCGCAATTGCGCCAGGTATTAAAAGATATCCGACAAATTTCTGCCGAGGTGGACCAGAAACTTCAGCAACGCCAATCTGAATTTTAGTAGCTTCGTTTTCTGCGCGCCTTGTTGATCAGAAAGAAGATCAACCAGATGGGAATGACCACGACGGCTCCCAGCAGGTCATATTTCACAGGCCATTCTATGAGACGCACGGCCAGGGCGAAGATGTCCTGAACGGTCTCGCCGTAGTTCGCTAATAGTTCTTTCGGGTTAATGTCGAAAAAGGAAATCAAGAGCCCGGCCACAAATGAGATCAAGACCAGTTTGACGATCGTGTCGCAGACTGGTCGGGTTTTGGTCCGTTTACAGCCGCAGAAATAGACTGTCTCTGCCTTCTACCCATGGCGGTTGAATGTCGCCCGCGCCCATTAAATTAGGCCCTAGGATCCCAGAAACTAACGTTATTCATGAGAATGTTTTCTTGCTTTTCCAGGGCGCCTAGCTCAGCGCTTTGCTTTACGTAGGTCAGCCATTCCGGGTCGGCCCACATGGCCGCACGACGGGTCTCGCGATCGCCGGCATTCTCGTACATCCATATGTGGATGTATTGGTTCGGGTTGCCCGTTTCACCGACCATGTAGGCGAGGGGCTTGCCCAAGTTGTTAGTTTGTGGGCCCAAGCCGTGTTTCTCATATAGCTTCAAGTGCGCGTTTAAGGTGCCGGGCTTGCAGGTGTAGGTTCGGACGTCGAATAGCATGGGTGCGATCTCTCTATAGTTTGTATATGGATGTCATTCACTCAAAATGCGCTTCAATTCAGAGTAAAGGTTAAGTGGTGATGGAGATGAACTATGTTGAATGGGAGGCAAGAATTCAACTACGAGGATATTGAATACTTCCAGCACGGAGATCGGCTCATGATGCTGCGCCTCTGTCGACCGGCCGGTGCCGGGCCATTTCCTCTAATTGTGGACCTGCACGGCGGGGCCTGGAATGAGGGCAGCATGGCAGGATGCCAGGTCCGCGACGAAGTTCTCGCCTGTGCCGGTTTCGCGGCTGCGGCGCTGGATTTCCGGCACGGACCGGACAGGTATCCCACTTCGCTGCAAGATATTCACTATGCCATCCGATGGCTGAAAATGCATGCCGAGCGTTACAATCTCGATGCGGAACGGGTGGGAGTGTGCGGGCAATCCAGCGGCGGTCATTTGGCGGCTCTGATCGCCATGCGTCCGGACGATGACCGCTACGGCGCTTTGGCCTTGAACAGCGCCGACCCCATTGATGCCCAGGTGCGTTGCGCCGCCTTGGTTTGGCCAGTGATCAACCCCCTGTCACGGTATCGGCATGCCGTCCGATCCCTCGAAATTCCGGAGAACTCCGGATGGGTGGGGCGATTGCCCGAATTCCACGACGTCTATTGGCCTGATGAAGGCGCCATGGCTGAGGGTAACCCGATGATGGCTCTTCTTCGGGGCGAAACTGTCGCAACGCCGCCCGTCTTATGGCTGCAGGGAACACCAGATATTGTTCACGACTATAACGATCCAGGGTCCGGTCAGCCGCTAAACGAACCGGAGCGCTTTTGCGAGCTATATCGTACTGCAGGCGGCGATATTGACCTAATCCGGATCGATTACGAGACCCGAGAACAGGCGTCCACCATGGCCAATCTAACACCGTTCTTTCGAAGACATCTTGGTTGACTATGCCGCGTATATAGCTGCTTGTCACCGGGTTCACTTTTGCGCAGTGCGCGGTTCTTGAAGTCTATATCAGTGTTTTGCACGGGCGCCGGGTGCCCATTCAGATAGGTCAACTCGTCAACGGTGTTGATCGTGTAGCGAGGCTATCTATGTCAACGTCATCATCGTCGATTGCCCATATACGAGTGTGAAATTCTCCGCTGGGTGGCGTAATGATGCGGGTGCGCTCGGTGATAGATTGGTCGTCTGCGGTCCGTGCGATGGCCAGAAGGGTGCCAATTGGATGCTCGCAAATCTTCGCCATGTCGTCGACCTCAGTACGAGCCGCCTCAAGGGCGTCGATCATACCAGGCGCGCCGTAGGCCTTGAAGATATGTCCGGCCAGGCGCCGCACCGTTGCTTCATAATGCTCTTTGGCAATGGTTGTCACCTGAACGAAAGTGGAGCGGCCGAAATTTTGGGTGCCCATCCAGCCGTCACGAAACGCAATCTTATCCTTGTTGGTCCATGAACTGGGATCAGAGTCGGCGAAAGCAAAAGTCCCCGTGACGGCCCATTCGCCAGGTTCCGCGGCTATCGGAAAGACGTTGGTTTCGGAGAAGTCGAGGCGGATAGTTCGGGCGAGTTTCATTCGATCTCCGAGTGCGCTCAGGTTGGGGAACTAAGACCTTTCGTCTCTCTGCTGGCTGCTACTATGAAAACGGTCTTTGACGCCGATCGTCAAGTCCAATACCAACTCAGTCGGAAAAGCGGGGCAACGCGCGTCGCTGACGCGCGCCAGCAGACACAGATTGCCTCGCAGATTGAGACCAAAGTGCTGCGGTTCCACAACAGAGCCTGTTGCCTGTCGGCCCTGACCATGGCTAGTGTCTTGCCATGAGTAGTCATGAACGAAGCTTGCTGCTGCGTGACGCCGCCGAGCGCGCAGCGGCGTACCTGGTCGCATTAGAAGAAAGAGACGTCGGCGCGCATCCTGATGCGGTGGCGCGCCTGGTCAAGGCCCTGGATCAGCCTTTGCCCGAGGGGCCCACGGACGCCGCAGATATTTTGAGATTTCTGGACGAGGCGGCATCCCCGGCAACGGTGGCGAGCGCCGGAGGGCGGTATTTCGGGTTTGTCACTGGTGGCGCCCTACCGGCGGCTCTAGCGGCGAATTTTCTGGCCGGGGCTTGGGATCAAAACGGCCTCAGTTATGTCTCTTCGCCGGCCATCGCCTGCATTGAAGTGGCGGCGCTAAGTTGGCTGAAAGATGTTTTTCGCCTTCCCTCTGATGCCGAAGGGGCACTGTGTACCGGTGCGACCATGGCTAATTTCACATGCCTGGCGGCGGCCCGGAACGCGGTCTTGGCGGACGTTGGTTGGGATGTAGACCGTGATGGTTTGTTTGGCGCGCCTGCAATTACCGTGGTCGTCGGCGCGGAAGCCCATGCCACGCTTTACAAGGTTCTGTCCATGCTGGGTCTGGGGCGCGAACGGGTGGTGACCGTGCCTTCAGATGCACAGGGCCGAATGCGGGCCGACGCTTTGCCGTCGTTAGACGGGCCAACGATTGTCTGTCTGCAGGCCGGAAACGTGAATTCGGGCGCCTTTGATCCTGCGGAAGAGATCATTCCCCAAGCACATGCCGTTGGCGCCTGGGTCCATGTGGACGGAGCCTTCGGGTTATGGGCGCTGGCGTCGCCAGCGTTAGCTCATCTAGCGGCGGGATACTCGAACGCCGATTCTTGGGGCACTGATGCCCACAAGTGGCTGAATGTCCCTTATGATTGTGGTATCGCTCTGGTGAAGGATGCCGATGCCATGGCCCGGGCTATGACTGTTACGGGTGCCTATCTGGTCAAAAGTGACCAACGGGACGCCCTAAACTTCACACCCGACAGTTCGCGTCGCGGCCGGTCCGTTGAAGTTTGGGCGGCATTGAAATCGCTAGGCCGAAACGGCTTGGCAGCCATGATCGAGCGGCATTGTCACCAAGCTCAGCGCCTTGCCCATGGTTTACGTGCGGCTGGGCATGACGTGCTGAATGATGTTGTTCTCAACCAGGTGGTCGTCACATTTGGCGACGACGCCAAGACGAAAGCCGTTATTGCTGATATCCAGGTCGGCGGCGACATCTGGTGTAGCGGGACCCGCTGGCGGGGTCGCGATGCAATGCGGATAAGCGTCAGTTCCTGGTTGACCACCGACGCCGACATAGAGCGCGCTTTAGCGGCGATTCTTAAAGCGGCGTAACGGCGTGAGGAGGAACAAGACGGGTGGACCTTGACCGCCTAATCAAGCCAACGGTGTTCCAAACATGTCACCACTCACTCGCCCCTGGTTTGAAAAGATCCGGAAGGCGCGGGGAGCGCCGAGATCTCTAGGAATAAATCACGCAAGGCTTCCACCCAGTCGGAGCCGGATTGCAACATAGCCGCGTCATATGTGTCGAGAATGGTCAGCGCAGCCTCGGAAGTTGTTTGGTAACGGTGGCTAAGCATCCAAATGACGAAAATATCGTTAGGTGTAGTCATTTGGCCCGGCGGGCACCGAATGAATGATGAAATTAGGCCGTGGGGATCGGCCGCAGATATTGGGGCATCTTGAGCAGACCGCAACTTCCGCCCGTGCAAAAGAGCTATCGGTTCAACCATGTATGCAAATGCCTTGTCGTCTAATTTACCGGTAATTATACGGCCGATGTTTCCAGATGGATCACCTCGAACATAAAGTTATGTTTTCAAATTGATCTGCATGGCGGCCGGGCTCAACGTATAGTGAACTCAATAGTAAAATGTTATTTTATAACATATCAATTTGACTGTGATCAATGACGTGCGGTGATCGTCTGTCACCAGTGGTAAACGCGCGCGCACAAGACTTTAATCCTGCCTGCCGCCGGCGTTAGCTAACGGCATCACTGGGCCGCCGCGCTGACGGACTTTACGAGACCGTGGGCTCAGAGAGCCTCGGGCCACGGTGGCTTTCGCGATCATGCGGTCCGAATAACCCTTGCGCATCGCGGAATCATCGAGCATGACGTGCCGCCAGAATCCTTTTTTAAATTTTTTCTGGATGGAAATCGTCTGCATCCATGAGAGGTAATTGAGGTATTTTTAAGTCGGTGGCGCCAAGGCTGGACTTGCCGCAAAGGGTGACGCCGATGAGGATAAAAACGGTGTTCCGAGAAATCTGACGGCGTGGCCGTCACCGTTATGCCTGCTTCTTTCGTTTCCTAGTCTTGATACCCAGGTAGGGCGCCAGGTATTGCCCCGTATAGCTGTCCGCTACGAGAGCGACATCTTCGGGCGTTCCTTCGGCGACGATGCGTCCGCCCTTACCACCGCCCTCAGGGCCGAGATCGACGATCCAATCGGCGGTTTTGATGACCTCCAGATTATGCTCAATAACGATAATTGTGTTTCCGGTTCCGACCAAGGTCTGGAGCACCTCCAGTAGCTTCTTCACATCTTCAAAATGTAGGCCTGTGGTTGGCTCATCCAGGATATAGAGCGTCTTGCCCGTGGCTCGGCGGCTCAGTTCCTTGGCCAATTTGACACGCTGCGCTTCACCGCCGGAAAGCGTGGTCGCCTGCTGGCCCAGGTGGATGTAGCCTAAGCCGACGCGTTCTAGAGTGACCAGCTTGTCGCGGATAGACGGTATGGCCTTGAAGAACTCGGCGCCTTCCTCAACCGTCATGTCAAGGACATCGGCGATGGATTTGCCACGGAAATCGATTTCGAGGGTTTCCCGGTTGTAGCGTTTGCCCTTGCAGGTGTCGCATTGAACATAAACGTCGGGAAGAAAGTGCATCTCTATCTTAATAACGCCGTCCCCTTGGCAGGCCTCGCAACGGCCGCCCTTAACGTTGAAAGAGAAACGGCCGGGCTTGTAGCCGCGTGCCTTGGCTTCCGGTAGACTGGCGAACCAGTCGCGGATTGGCGTGAAGGCGCCAGTATAGGTGGCCGGGTTGGAGCGCGGTGTGCGGCCAATGGGCGATTGGTCAATATCGACGACCTTATCTATTCGCTCCAGACCGTCCAGGCCGTCGTGGTCACCTGGCAAGAGTCGCGATCCGTGCAGCCGACGGGCTATGGATTTGTATAATGTCTCGATGATGAGGCTGGACTTGCCGCCGCCGGAAACGCCGGTGACACAGATCAGGTTGCCGAGCGGGAACGTCACGTTTACGTTATTCAAATTGTGTGCACGCGCCCCCATGACAGTGATGGCGTGGCCTTTCTTCTGGGGTCGGCGTTCGGCGGGTACGTCGATCATCCGCGTGCCTTTAAGGTACTGCCCGGTCAGGCTCTCGGTGGCCTGCATAATCTCCTTGGGTGTCCCAGACGCAATCAATTGGCCACCGTGGATACCGGCGCCCGGACCGATGTCGATTACATGATCGGCGGCGCGGATAGCGTCTTCATCGTGTTCGACGACGACCACTGTATTGCCCAAATCGCGGAGCCGCGTCAACGTTTCCAATAGCTGAGCGTTGTCGCGTTGATGAAGGCCGATAGAAGGTTCGTCCAGGACATAGAGGACACCGGTCAGTCCTGAACCAATCTGCGATGCCAGGCGGATGCGCTGACTTTCGCCGCCGGACAAGGTTCCCGACGACCGGCTAAGCGTCAGGTAATCCAGTCCAACATTTTTTAAAAAGCCCAATCGCTCCTTGATTTCGCGAAGAATACGCCGTGCGATTTCCTTCTGTTGAGTGTTCATGGTCTTGTCCAGAGCCTCGAACCAGGCATGCGCCTGGTCTATTGGCATATCCGCGACCTGGGAAATGTTTAGACCGCCCAGCTTCACGGCCAGGGCTTCTGGCCTTAGGCGTGCACCGTCACAGTCGGAGCAGGTGGTCACCGTCTGGTAGCGTGACAGTTCGTCGCGGACCCACGATGAATCGGTCTCCCGCCAACGCCGCTCCATATTCGGGATTACGCCCTCAAAGGGCTTGGTGATTTCATAGCTGCGGTTGCCGTCGTGGTAGGACATCTTCACTTCCTCGAGGCCTGAACCAAATAGGACAATTTCGCGGATCTTCTTGGACAGCTTGTGCCAGGGCGTGGTCAACACAAATTCGTAGTGGTTGGCTAGACCCTCCAGGGTTTGGCCGTAATATTTGGAAGACGAATTAGCCCAGGGCGAGAGCGCACCTTGGTTCATTGACAACCCCTCGTCTGGGACGACGAGGTTCGCGTCGAAGTACATCTCCGTGCCCAGACCGTCACAACCTTGGCAGGCCCCGAAGGGATTGTTGAAGGAGAACAGGCGTGGTTCGACCTCATCGATGCTGAACCCTGAAACGGGACAAGCAAATTTCGCCGAGAAGACGGTACGGCCTTCTGGCACGTGGTCTTTTATCCCACCTTTCCTTGTCGTTTTGGGCGGCGGTGCATCCGCGTTGTCCACATAGGCTAGGCCGTCGCCAAGCATCAGGGCAGTCTCGAAGCTGTCGGCCAGGCGCGTCTTGATGCCATCGCGCACCACGATTCGGTCGACCACCACTTCGATGTCATGCTTATACTTTTTATCCAGCTTCGGGGCCTCTTCGATGTCAAACATCTCGCCGTCGATGCGCAGGCGCTGGAAGCCGCGCTTCGCCAGGTCTTGAATCTCCCTTTTAAATTCTCCTTTCTTGCCGCGCGCAATGGGCGCCAAAAGGAATAGTCGCGTGCCCTCATCCATACCCAGCACCCTGTCAACCATCTGGGTTACGGTTTGGGCCTCAATTGGCAGGCCAGTAGTGGGCGAGTAGGGGATGCCCGTTCGCGCAAACAGAAGGCGCATGTAGTCATAGATTTCCGTCACCGTGCCGACGGTGGAGCGGGGGTTCCTGGACGTAGTCTTCTGTTCAATGGAGATGGCGGGGCTCAGGCCTTCGATGGCGTCAACGTCAGGCTTCTGCATGAGCTCCAGGAACTGACGGGCATAGGCGGACAGGCTCTCCACGTAGCGGCGCTGGCCTTCAGCATAAATCGTATCGAACGCGAGTGACGATTTTCCCGAACCCGATAGGCCGGTGATCACAGACAGACTGTCTCGGGGAATTTCCACGTCGATGTTCTTCAGGTTGTGCTCGCGGGCGCCTCGGACGCGGATATTCTGCATGGCTTTTTAGACCGTTTTTTTTAAGCTTCAGGGCTCATTGAGAGATAACGATGAACCGCTTTCGCGTAAAGGGGCGGCCTGTGGATATCACGGAGGTGAGACATGGCGCGGGTGCTTTGACTCTGTGCGCCGAGTGTGGGAAGAGGGCTTGATTATCTAAAACGGAGGCACTCATGACAGACGAAGAGTTCGCCGAGGACTTCGATAAGGCCGATATGGTTCTCGCAGAGGCCTTGCAACAGTTTCAAGCTTCCAACGTAAACCCCTATGTCTACGGCATGGCGCTTTTAGAAATTGGCGTTGCCGCCATGATCAAGGTGGGAGAAGTGGAAAACGATATCCTCGATACGGTGCGCAAGCTGGATGCCAAAATTCGACCCAGTATGTCTTAATGATACTTAAATTCATCGCGCAGATCTATCCACAGAGGGGTCTAAGGCGCAGGCTAGCGCTTAGCGCCTGTTGCATGTAATGTTTGATCACGGAATTCAATAGGTATCTTCCCCAAAGGACAAGTTCATGGCAGGTTCAGTCAACAAAGTCATTCTCGTCGGCAACCTCGGCGCCGATCCGGAGATCCGGTATACTCAGGCCGGCAAGAAGATTGCCAACCTGCGCCTGGCTACGTCGGAATCCTGGAAAGATCGGCAGTCGGGTGAGCGTCGTGAGAAGACAGAGTGGCACCGGATCGTGATCTTCAATGAGGGGCTGGCTAACATTACCGAGCAATATCTCAAGAAAGGCTCGAAGGTCTATATCGAGGGCCAGCTGCAGAGCCGCAAGTGGCAGGGCAACGACGGCCAGGACCGATATACCACGGAAGTCGTCCTGCAGGGTTTCAACAGTGCGTTGACCATGCTGGATGGCCGCGGCGGCGGCGGTGGTGGCGATTTCGGCGGCCCATCCGAGCCCGGTAGCCCATCCGATTCTGGTGGCGCCCCCGGCTGGGGTGGCCCGGACAGTGGTGGCGGCTCGGTCGGCGGCGACCTAGACGACGAGATACCCTTTTAACGCCTAAGCCGGCGGTTCGGCGCTCCGGGGACCAGGATCAATGAACGAGAGCCACGAGAGGGCCGCAATGGCCGAATGCCATCTGCTCAACGCACGGTCATAATCCTGGTGTTCAGAACATTGTGCATGCCAAGTCTTGGAACCAGCGTCCTGCTCGCGAAAATGAGCTGAAACCCGACCAATATAGCCGTGTCCATGGTGTTCGCCATAACGATCTTGTACTGGACCCACTAAGGGTCGCAAAATGCCATGTAACTTGTTGATTTTGGAGCGCTTTCAAGGGCGAGGATTGCTTGTGGGGTTGGGCTCAAAATGGTAGATTCTTAATCATCGTAAAGGGAAGTTATTCGGTCATTTTTTCTTTCCTAAGTCTCTGTAAACATTCGGTAATATTCATTGACCAATCCGCCTGATACGCTGCCACCCGGCGCGCCCGATTCGGACATTACACCGGTCGCAATCGAAGAGGAGATGCGTTCCTCGTATCTTGATTATGCCATGAGCGTAATCGTGTCGCGTGCGCTTCCCGATGTGCGTGACGGGCTGAAACCAGTACATCGGCGCATCCTCTATTCCATGAAGGAAAACGGCTACGAATTTAACCGACCTTACCGCAAGTCGGCTCGCATCGTCGGTGATGTTATGGGTAAGTATCATCCCCACGGCGACCAGGCGATCTACGATGCCATGGTGCGCATGGCGCAGGATTTTTCGATGCGTCTGCCGCTCATCGACGGGCAGGGCAATTTTGGCTCCATGGACGGCGACAAGGCGGCCGCTATGCGTTACACGGAAGCCCGCATGGCGCGGTCGGCTCATGCCCTGATCGAAGACATCGACGAGGACACGGTTGACTTCCAGGTCAACTACGACGAAAGCACCAAGGAACCGCAGGTCCTGCCGGCTGGGTTCCCGAATTTGCTGGTCAATGGTGCAGGCGGTATCGCGGTCGGGATGGCCACTAATATTCCACCCCATAACCTGGGCGAAGTGATCGATGCGTGCTGTGCGATCATCGTAAATCCTGAAATCACCATCGACGAGATCATCGAGCATCACGTCGAGGCGCCGGACTTCCCCACGGGCGGGCAAATTCTCGGCCGCAATGGTGTCCTTTCTGCGTTCCACACAGGACGTGGCTCGGTGGTCATGCGGGGCAAGACCTCCATCGAGGAGATCCGCAAGGACCGCTTCGCCATAATCGTTCACGAGGTGCCGTATCAGGTGAACAAGTCTCGGATGATCGAGAACATGGCCGATGCTGTGCGAGACAAGCGCATCGAGGGCATCAGCGACCTTCGCGACGAATCCGACCGTCAGGGCGTGCGCGTGGTTGTTGAGCTCAAGCGTGATGCTGAGCCGGAGGTCGTTCTGGCCCAATTGTTCCGTTTCACGCCCCTACAAACGTCCTTCGGGGTCAACATGCTGGCGTTGGACGGTGGTCAGCCCCGGTTGATGAACCTCAAGGAAATCTTAGAAGCCTTCATAGTCTTTCGTGAGGAGGTCATCCGCCGGCGCACTATTTATCAATTGGTCAAGGCACGGGACCGGGCCCATATCCTGGCCGGGTTAGCCGTCGCGGTCGCCAATATCGATGAGGTCATCGAGCTTATCCGCGCCGCATCCGACCCGCAGACCGCGCGCGCCGAACTTATGGCTCGCGAATGGCCTGCCGCCGACGTGGCACCCATGATCGCGTTACTGGATGAGCCCGGACGCGGCGTAATCGACGGTAAATACATCCTGTCGGAGGAGCAGGCCAAGGCCATCCTGGAACTACGCTTGCATCGGCTGACTGGGCTGGAGCGCGACAAGATTGGCGACGACCTCAGCGAACTGGGCAAGCAGATTGAGGAATATCTCTCAATCCTAGCGTCGCGAGAGAAGCTTTATGGAATTCTACGCGACGAACTGCTGGAGATGAAGCAGCAGTTTGGCGACGAACGGCGTACCACTATTGAGGAAAGTGAGTTCGAACACGACATTGAGGATCTGATCCAGCGGGAGGACATGGTCGTCACTGTGACTCAATCGGGATACGTCAAACGCGTGCCGTTGTCGACCTATCGAGCGCAGCGCCGCGGTGGCAAGGGCCGTGCCGGCATGACTACCCGTGACGAGGATTTTGTGGATCAGGTGTTTGTCGTCAATACGCACACGCCGGTTTTGTTCTTTTCGTCGACTGGTATCGTCTACAAGCTGAAAGTCTACAAGCTACCCCTGGGAACTCCTCAGGCGCGGGGCAAGGCTCTGGTTAATTTGTTGCCCTTGGATGAGGGCGAGACGATCACCACGATGATGCCGTTACCCGAAGATGAGGATGCGTGGAGTGAGCTGTTCGTGATGTTCGCCACGGCATCGGGGAGCGTCCGTCGAAATTCGCTCTCGGACTTCACTAACGTCATGGCCAATGGCAAAATAGCCATGAAGTTGAGTGAGGGCGATAAACTGGTTCGGGTGCGGACCTGCACAGAAGATGACGATGTGCTGCTGTCGGCGAAGGGCGGTAAGGTCATCCGGTTCCCAGTGACCGATGTTCGCGTTTTTTCCAGCCGCTCATCGACCGGCGTGCGCGGGATGAGGATCAAGGGTGATGATGAAGTCATTGCCATGTCCGTGGTCCGCCACGTAAAGGTGGAGACCGACGAGCGCGATCTATACCTGCAGGCTGTCAGCGCTGTCCGTCGTCTGAAGAGCGGCGATTATACGGACCGGGACGAAGATAAGGCCCGCGACGACGAAATGGCCGCCCGCCTAAAACAGCCAGAGTTCCAAGCCATGGCTGAGGCTGAAGAGTTTATCCTGACGATTACCGAAGACGGAATGGGTAAGCGGACGTCTGCCTATGAATACCGTATTGCCGGACGGGGTGGGCAGGGTATCACGGGTATTGAGTTGTCCCGAGGCAAGAAGGAGCCGCCATCAACCATCGTGGCCGCGTTCACGGTTGTGGACTCTGATCAGTTGGTTATGGTTTCGGATGCCGGCCAGATTATTCGTTGTCCCATCGATCAGATCAGCATCATTGGACGCAGCGGCCGTGGCGTGACAATCTTCAAGGTAGCGGACGAAGAGCGACTGGTTTCAGTTAGCCGCTTCCGAGACCTGGAGGACGAAGAAGAGGATGAAATGGAAGACCTCTCGGACGGTGTTGACATTGTCGACGATGACACTGCAAACATTGTGGCATCAGAAGATTAAGCCGCCGGACACCTAGTGACGATCGGCGCCGGAGATGCAGAACCATGAGCGATGAAACCATAGCCGTCTACCCGGGCACATTCGACCCTGTCACCAATGGACATATGGATATCATCACCCGTGCCTCGCGCTTGGTCGACCGACTGGTGATCGCAGTTGCTGTGAACATTGGCAAGGGCCCTCTGTTCAGTCTGGATGAACGGGTGAAAATGGTTGAGGCGGAGATTGCCGACATGGGCAACGGCTCCAGCGAGCGTATTACAGCGGTGCCCTTAGACTCGCTGCTCATGGATTTCGCCACCGAACAAAATGCCAATATGATCATCCGGGGCCTGCGCGCGGTATCGGATTTTGAGTACGAATTCCAGATGGCTGGCATGAATTCGCGATTGAACCGGGATGTGGAAACGGTTTTTCTAATGGCCTCCGAACGCCAACAGTTCATCGCCTCGAAATTTGTTAAGGAAATCGGAATGTTGGGCGGAGATATCGGACATTTTGTCTCGTCCGGAGTACGCGATCGAATGTTGGCGAAAATTGCAGAAGTCAACGCGGCGAAAAGTTAATCTGAACCCCGGAAATTACGCCAACTATGCGGAATAAAGGGCATTGACCGCACCGTTTTGCGTCCTTATGGTCGCGCCGGTTCGGTCCAATAATCATAGCTTTTTTTGGAGGGCGCTTAGCTCAGTTGGTAGAGCATTCGACTTTTAATCGAACGGTCGTAGGTTCGAATCCTACAGCGCCCACCACTCTCACCCTCTCCAAAGCTGATAACCTTATGGCCAGCCCCTTTTCAGGCTGAGCAGGAACGAGCGCCATTGATGAAACCATAAAACGCTGGTAGTCCCTTGAGCGGATGGAGCTAATCATTGTCAAAGGTAGCCGTGGTGTTATCCACGCCGCATGCCTAAAGTCCACTCCGCCGTGAGTGAAGACGCAACATTTTCAATGGTTTGAAACCCGTCCGAATTGTTGGGCTCGGATTGACGCCGTAAACGAGGTGGTCGGTGACTGTGACGACAAGGAGCAAGTCATGACGTCGGAACACGCATCGGAGAGTTCCCGCGAGGCTGGCTGGCAAGCCCTGGAAACGCTTTACCACAATTTTTTTAGCGGATTAATTTTGAGCTTGTCGTCGCGCGAGGGGCACGACGTTGTCGGCGATTGGTCATTCAATCTATTCCGACGCCAGCACCATGAGAAATTCCTCTCCAGTTTTGACAAACTCGGTCTCACTGAGCTTCCTCATGCCGTGGCGGCGGCTCGTTATCACTATTTATCGAACCGTATCGGCGGTGTTGGCGTTGAATACGTGGAGGAATCAGAAACCAAGGCTTGGATTAGATTTCCGCACCCGCGGTGGATTTACATGGGGACGGCGATTTGCGGCATCCCCGACACGGTGGGCCAAGGCTACGTCCGTGGCTGGTACGGACACAATGGCGTGAGCCTTGGGAACCCAAATTTGGGCTTCGTCTGCACTAGCCAGGATACCCATGCGGGATACGGGTTCTCGGGCTACTTCATGGAGTATGATCACACGTTGAGCACGGACGAACGCGCCCGCTTCGTCGAGGGGGAGATCATGCCGCAATTTGATCCAGACCGCGCGCCGGAATTGGACAGCAACATTTGGACAAAAGGACGCCTTGAGAAGGCGCGGCGCAACTACGCAATGGAGTACATTCGCAGTGGCTTGATGGAACTGATTCCGATGATCGGTGTGGATCGCACCAGTGCCGTCGGCGACATCACCGCGCAATTGATTGGGCGGCAATTCTATCCTGAACTTTTGGAGATCCTTGGGTTCAATCCTGCGGACCGAAGTCTAAACGCTTTCAGTCGGTTTATGGTCGCCATGGCGACCGCCCATAATAATGATGTTGTTATTACGCACGAAAGTGGCCGCATGACCATTACTCAGACGGGATGGCGCTTAGGTCGTGACATGGCGGATTTTCCACCGGTGATTTTCGATGTTTGGAACGCCTTGTGGGCAGGGTGTCTCTGCGCCCATGATCGAATGCGGCGTTTAAAGGTTGTGAAGCGCCCGATCAATGCTGGTGACAGTGTGATCTGGAGTATCACCTAGGTCCACAGGAGGCGGAAGGTTCATGGTTGGTGAAAAATGGAAGATCGGTGAGATCACCATCACTCGAATTATCGAGATTGAGATGTCCGGTGGTCTCAGCCGGTTTCTGCCTGATGCGACAAAGGAAGCGGTACGCGAGATTCCCTGGCTGCAACCGCATTTCGCCGATGCGAATGGACGCATGCGTGGCTCCATCCATGCGCTGATCATCGATACGGGGAACGCGTGTATCGTGGTCGATACCTGCATTGGCAACGACAAAGTCCGTTCGATCCCGGCTTGGGATCATATGCAGACTGGCTTTCTTGATGACATGGCCGGCGCAGGATATCCTACCGACGTCGTTGATGTTGTGCTGTGTACACATTTGCATGTGGATCACGTGGGCTGGAATACCCGCCTGGAGAACAATTGCTGGGTTCCGACCTTTTCCAATGCCCGGTACCTGATGGGCGCCGACGAGTTCGCCTTCTGGGAAAAGCGCGGCAATGACGAATTTTTTGGGCCGGTATTCGATGACTCTGTGAAACCCGTGTTTGATGCTGGTCTAGTTGACTTGGTAGCGACGAACCATCTGGTGACGCCTGGGGTTAGCCTTGTACCGACCCCAGGGCACACGCCGGGTCACGTGAGTGTGCTAATTTCGTCACAGGGCGAAGAAGCCCTAATCACCGGTGATTTTCTCCATCACCCTTGCCAGATCGCCCGCCCTGAGTGGTGCGCGAATGTGGATGAGGACTCGACGCAGGCTGAACAAACTCGGCGCGAGATATTTCGACGTTTCGTCGACGCC
>MDTG01248905.1_pt1 | contig 19154 bp, 10 predicted proteins | sample 811421 | NCBI WGS metagenome assembly MDTG01 (sample SAMN05326645, study PRJNA326480) | marine metagenome | isolation source: seawater | place: Pacific Ocean: South East | collected 2011
ACAAATCCTATCACAGGCTGCGACTTCAATGTTGGCACAAGCCAACCAGTCAAAGCAGTCAGTACTGGCTCTTCTACAGTAAGAAAAACAAAAAACAGAAAAAGGGCGCCGATCGGCGCCCTTTTTTATGGTCTAATTATGTAAATCTAACCCTGTAGTAATGTCAGAATAGATTGAGAAGTTCTATTAGCTTGCGCGAGCATTGCCTGCGCTGCTTGCGATAAAACCTGCGCCTTCGTCATTTCGGTTGTTTCTTCTGCAATATTTGCATCTTGAATACGAGACCGAGCTGCCTTGGTGTTAACTACAATATTTGATAGATTCTTAATAGTGTGTTCCATTCTTGACATGGTAGCGCCCAAATCTGAACGTTCCAGGTCAATCCGCACCAATGCTGCGTCTACAGCTGTCAACATCTTCTTTGCATTGTCGACTGTCAAGACATCTAGCTGGGACACTGACGATAATTTAGCAGCTCCAGGTGTTAATTGGAACAATCCACCACCACTTATACCTGTAAGGTTTGCATCAATGGAGAACACATATGGTGAGTGAAAGGTGATTTCACCTGTTGACCTAAAGGTATCATTATTTCCGACGCCTTTAATTAATTGCTGAACGTCACCAATTGAGTTTAAATTATCATCAGTGGCTGAAATATTCATTGGAATGTTCTGGACAGACATAGTAAAATCTTCGACCAGAATATCGTGCCCCTCATTAGACATCATGTGCAACATTGACCCATTGGGTGATACTTTCGCACTGATCCCAGTTTTACCAGAAACATTATTGATTGCATCAGCAAGCCCACGAACAGTAGCATCTCTACCACCAACAATTCCAAATTCAACATTACCAGAAACTAATATTGGCTCTGAATTCATACCTTGAAGCTTGAATGATATCGCATCATCAAGGTCTTCAAATTGGTCTGGAAAGGAAATGTTTACTCGGGTATTTGCATTAGCATATACACCAGTCTCACCCTGGCGGCTGTTGATTGCCTGCACTAGCTCATAAGCGGATGATTTTCCGTTTACATCAATAACTGCATTGCCAACGTTGCCAAAAATAGTTAGGTCTTCTTCCTCACTTACAAGACTTGCAGCAGCGATTGCATCAACTCCTACAAGTGGTCGACCGGCCGCTTGCGTTGGGTTGTCATCAACTGTCGAATTAATAAGTGTCAGATCAGCTTTATCGGTGAAGCTATTGGAACCCACACTATATTTAATATCGATTTTATAGTTGTTAGCATCAGCGTCCGTGCCATTGAAATGCATGAACTTTTTAGATGTTACTTCACCAGTTTGTGCATTAACACGGAACTTATCAGCGTCTACTCCAGAAATAGTATATGTACCACCCTGATTTGCTTTGATAAATGCCGCCATTTGGTCGCTTTGCTTAGAAGTTGGGATGCGTACCTTTCCTGATTCAAGCACATTATCATAAGTAATTGAAATTTCGCCAACTTTATCTTCGACCTTAGACTGAACTAAAATCTTCTGCTTAAGGTCCTTTACACTAAGCTGAATGGTTTCTGTGTAAACCACAGTACCTGGTGCAGAGGAATCGCTGATTTCAATGTCAAAACTCTTTGCATTGACGGGAAGCATCTCACCATTAGGGTCAACATTAACGGTGACATCAAATGTTCCATCTAAATTATCAACTAATGACACTCCTGCTGGAGTACTTGCACCCAGAGCATAGCGTGGTTGGCCACCCATACCTGAAATAGCAGTTGCACCGGAGTTATTAGTTACATTAGTCTCATTAAATGTGAACGGGACACTCCCAGTTGGCGCATTAGTCTGTATATTTAGAGTTGAGGTCGATGCGACTGCAGGAGCTGCAGCGTTCGCACCTGCAGTTATCTGATTGATGGCGAAAGCATTGTCATTTTCAGTTTTGGTAACAACTGCCACCTCACCGGTCAATGCGCCCTGCCCAGTACCGTCTGAGACTGCTAGATTTAGATTAAAAGTATGCTGCACATAATCTGTGACTGTTAACTCCACAGTCTCTGTGAATACTGTTGCACCGCTTCTATCGGCATATAACACCTCAAAAGTATAGCTGCCAGCAGGTAAGTATGCGGGGGCTTGCAAATCGAGAGTTATATCAAAATCGTAAACACCGTTGGCTCGACCGCCCTGATTTACAAGTGTGACGCCTGATGGAGCACCGTTCAGGCTCGCGGAAAGCGTCGCGGTATTAGCTACCGCGTCGGTAATAGCATTGCCAATCGCAGTGGCACCGTTATTATTTGTGAAACTTGCTTCGTTTAATACAATACTAGTCTGCCCAGGGTCTTGTGTAATAATCGAGGCAGTGGTTCTTGAACGTGTGCTAGCAGGCTGTGCCGCTCCCCCAGGTTGGACTATGGGGTTGGTGCTTGTATCACGCGCTTCAATTGTTAATACTTGATTAGCGGTTGTCGCTAATTTAGCGCCTGATGTATTATCAGTCACAAATCTAACATCAAATGTTCCATCCCCGTTACTGACAACGGTTGCACCAGTTAGTGATGGGTTTGCAACAAATGTCGTGTCAGAGTCAAACCCAAGTGAACTCGGATTAACTTCTGTTGGTAACAGGCTACTACCCTTAATTTGTCTATCGGGTACACCAGATGCCGTGTTTGTCATAATGGACAAGTTGGTTGTGTTCGCCCTTGCGTTTACCTCTGTTGGCGGATTTTGCACAAGATTATCTTTTGTTGCAAATTCTGTGGCAGCATTCGTGACTGTCAAACTCACCGTTTCATTATATACGGTTTGAAGGTCTGAATTCAGCAACAAAACATTAAATGACTGGCTAGCGGTAGTTGCCAGCTTGTTGGCGCCATTATTTGCCGTGGTAATAGAAACATTTCCATTAGTCGAACTCACTGCAACACCAGCTAACGCAGAAGCAATTCTGAACTGACCAGTGAAGTTTTTAGTATCTAATGTACCATCTGAGTTTACGACCATTCCAAGTTCTTGCGCCTGGAACAATAAGTCTGGAGACAAATCAGCTAGACTCATGACTGTCTTTGGCGAATTATCAGCTGTGTTAGTCTTTATAGTCGCTGTGGTTGTGCCAGTTGAATTAAGGTGATTTCCAAGTTTTAGTGAAACCTTTTCCTGAAAACGAACACCTGTTGAATTCGTGTAGACCAGGTTAAATTCGTAATTATTGTCACCTGAAAAACTAGCTTTATCTTCAAAATCTAACTCAGCAATGCCATTTGCAAGGCGGATCTCGCCCGATTTATCATTTATAGAGAAGAAGCGTGTATCAACGGTTGAGCCGCTTTGAGTATCCAAAGCCTCAATAGTAAATCCACCTGTAGAACCAGTATCTGCTTTTACAAATGCCTTCAATGCATCTGTTGCAACACCAACAACACTATTAGAATTAACTGTCCTGTCGATTGTATGGATAGATAAATTCGAATCTTCCTCAAAAACACTTATGTTTATCACTGTGCCTTTGCTCTCGACAGAGCTAGACGTTGTCCCATCCACTAATGGTTCGCTTTCAGTTTGCAAATAATTCTCAGCATTTGTAACAGATGTGCTCAAGATATATTCACCCAGGCCGGTAGGTTTAACATCTTCAATAGAGAGCGTAGCTGTATCATTTGGCTGGAAACCAACTTGGAAAGTGGTATCAAGGAAACTACCATTAAGCATTTTCACACCATTAAAGGTAGAACTTTCTGCTATACGCGTCAGCTCTTCCTGTAGGGCACCCACTTCATTTTGGATAGCTTGTCTATCCTGCCCAGTATAGACACCGTTGGCAGATTGAACCGAAAGTTCACGCATCCTATGCAGAATTTGTGTAACTTCCTCAATTGCGCCCTCGGCGGTTTGGGTGAGTGAAATGGCATCAGCTGCATTTCTAATAGCAGCTTCCAGACCCTTAATCTGTGATGTCATGCGGTTCACAATTGAAGCGCCAGCAGCGTCATCAACGGCGTGATTTAAACGTAGTCCAGATGAAATACGTTCAAGTGCTTTGTTCATACCCTCTTCTTTATTCTGAAGATGATAAAGGGTCGTTACCCCGGCCATATTTGTGTTTATCTTGCTCATCTCGCTTGCCAATCCATTAAAGTTGGACACACTGCGTCACTGCAATACTCATGCCAAACTGACGCCGCGTTTTCACTATTTCTGAAGTTTCATTAAGAGGATACAGATAGCTCATCGCTTTAATCTGACCTCCCCCTCTTGGATAACCAGGACTTTCATCCCGTAAAGACATCAATAGTAAGTGTTGCATAATCTTCGTTTCCGAATAGTTTGACACGTGGATTAACTGCAAACACTGTGCCAATTTTGATTTCAACCATAAGGAAAATCGACCAATCTTATGAAAATGCTTGGATTTTTACCCATATCGCATTATTTCGTTGGTCAATGCTATCCTTTGCCATTTTTTTGACAAAACATCGCTTTAATGATTTTTAAGCTAAACGCACCAAACAAAAAAAGGCAGGTAAATAACGCTGCCTCCTGGTATTCAATGAGCTTATAAAAAGTGTTAAACTACCGAAGATAGTCAAAAAGGCTTTGCTGCCCAATTTTGGCGAAAGCTTGCTGTGCTGCATCTCTGTTTGTTAGCTGCGATTGCAAATCTGTTACCAATTTTGCTAAATCTGCATCGCCTATTTTTGAAATATCTTGGCTCACAGCTAATTTCCGTGAAGCAAGTGCGCCACGTTGCACTTCTGCCTTAGAAACTTGGGCTCCTATGACAGCTTGCTGAAGAGATAAATGATCCAATGCTGATTTTAAATTACCAATGCCGCGTCCCAGCAGTTGGTCTAAGTCTGTTAACACTCTTGGAATACCAATTGGGACATTATTTTCATCTACTGCTCCGAAACTGAGATTATATTGACCAGCATAATCAGTAAGTTCCTGACCCTCAATTTCTAGGTTTTCAACTCGGATCTCTCCAGCCTCGATGTCGGTTAGAATAATCCGGCCAGTTAATTTGTCAAATTCTGCAATTACTCCAGTTTGGTCAGAAACAAAATTTACTGCTTCAGCAAATTTTGCCTCATTTCCCTCGGAAAGAACGGATGAAATTCGAACCATACCCAAACTGCCTTTCAGGTCTAGCTCCCATGTTTGGTTCTGACGCGGCAAAGTAAAAATTGCTTCTGCTCTCACGTCTGCCGTTGCATGTTCATTCAATTCTCGCAATGGGTTAATAGATGCTGCTACACTATCAATAATTTCAAATATATTTCGCCTGCCATTCGCTGTTTCAACACGACCAAAAACAGTTAAGCCATCTAAACTTGTTGGTACATTCATGTTTTCTGAAATTTGGACCGTATGGATGCCCCGGTCACCATTATATTCAACCTTACCATTCGCATTTTTTACAAATGCCGTTTCTTCATTTTTAAAACCCGCAAATAAGCTGTGTCCCCTAGCATCTTTGGTGTTCGCCAAGTCCACTAAAACTTCTCGTAATTCCAGCATTTCAGTCAGGATAGCTCTGCGGCTAAAAGCATCATAGGCAGGATTTCGGGCCTGGGTCGCAAGCTCAGTTATTCGCATCATTACAGACTGACTTTCCTGCAAGACCTTATCACCTGCCTCCAGACGATTTTGTGCGATATAGACGTTTTCTTCAAATCTCTCTATCAACAGTTTTTGCTCATTTGCTGCGGATAAACTTACAGCTGCCACTGGATCATCTGATGCGTTCAATATAGCCCGACCAGAGGAAATTTTTTCCTGCTTTGCTTGGATATCAGCAGTTAATTTGGAAAATTGTCTAACTTGCTGTTGATTAAAAAGTTTTGTACTGACTTGCATCTAAACCTCCTCAAACAACATCTATCAGTGTCTGAAATAGCTCTCTCGCTGTTGACAGAATCCTTGCAGAAGCCTGATAGGCTTGTTGAAATTCAATAAGTGACGCAGCTTCACTATCAAGATTTACTCCTGAAAATTCAGCTTCGGCCTCAGCGGCAGCCTCTTTTGTAGCTTCTGCGCCATCTAGTGCTTCTTTGCTGGCGTTAACTGAAGCACCAACGCCAGCCACAATATTTGAAAAAATATTTGAAAAACCGCCCGAGTGTGGCCCATCCATATCATTGTTTTGCTGGGCAATAATTTTTAATAAGTTACGATTATCTCCAGAACCACTTTTAGACATGATAACATCAAATTCATCCTCTAAGTTTGCCTGGCCCTTTAGGGTAAATTGATATTGATTAAATACAATACTATTTTCTTCGTCTAAAACCCGTGTGGCCATAGAGTGGCCCGTTTCCTTGTCTATAATTTCAACATGAAGACCATCTTCACTAACAGTTCGTAGCGCAATACCAGATGTTCCAAGCAATAGCTCTTCCTGCTCATCACCGCTTAATGGTGGAATATCATAAAGGCTACTGACCATTTTCGCGCCAGCTCCTGTAACGAAAACAAGCAAGTCTTCAACAACCAGGTCATTTATCTCTATCTTTTCTTCCACTAGACTACTTGAGCTGACATTAAGTCTTTGCACATCGCCAGACACAGAGGAGACTCGGATACCCTTTTCTGAAACGCGAACATCTGTGTCCGCGACTTTCATACCCATTGTGTCTTGTGGGGTATTAAATTCAATATTTCCGTTCACGGAATTATACGTAATTATAACTCGTCCACGACCCGCAGTCGTCTCGGAAAAAGTAATATTAAGGTCCGCCGGGAGGGCAGCAGGCAACGTGGCGATATTACCACTACTGCTCAGACGTGCTGAAATTTCGTCGCCGTTATAACTAAAAGTCAGCGGAGTCATTCCATTAATGGGGACAATTTCCTGACCACTAAAGCGCATTTGTGTAGAAGTTAAACCAAAACGTGCGGCTGCTGCACTATTATTTGCAACTTTATGTTCCTCTGTAATTGTTATGGCCTGACCAGAGAGAGTGCCGCCAGCAAAAATTTGTAAATTGTAATTTGCATCAAAGTAGGCTGTCAGACGCCCCTCTTCACCCCCAGTGACAACAATTTCATTTTCAACCATAGAAATTTTGTAGGTATCACCAGCAAAATCAACAAAAACTGAATCACCATTTATTGGTAGGTCACTGGCAACAATACTATTTGTTAAATTAAGATTTGACCTGTTGCCAACACTTGTAAAATTCACTCCATTAAAGGCAAAACTCTCATTTACATCATCTGCTGCTATAGAAAATTTATGATAATTTATGCCATTTTTAGTTTCAGAAGTTGCCGATGCTACAACCCCTAATTTAGCGTTATTAACAGCCTCCACAGCCGCTTGCGTAATCTGCTGCGGGGTCATTCCAACTGTTAGACTCACATTGACAGTTGAATCAGCAACATTGATAGCCAATGTGTCACCAGACTGAACATTTGGAGACAAAATGTTTGATACAGTCAGTGTCAAGTCGTCAGCCGGGCTCGTTCCACCTAGAAAGTTGCCAGGAACAATCAACTGATTTCCTACAGCATAGCCACTACCTCCTGAAGTAATTGTAGCTGTTGCTTGTCCTCCAACAATGGAGACGTCCAAAGAAACATCTTGACCAAAAACGCCTACCGGATAATTGATCTGAGAGGGCTCAATAGCATAATCCCCATTACCAAGTGTTGTTGAAATAGGATTAGTTACCGTATCTATTTGATTAACGTTCGGGCCATCAAATGTAAATTCGACAGATTGAGGTTTGGCAGCAGGTTGCCCTGCAGAAAGACTTGCAATTAATGCAGTTGAACGCACAGAATCTGCCATTGCCTTATGCACTGATACTTCATTTAACGGACTAATTTCCGCCGACGAAATGCTGGCAGAAAATGAAATGTTTTCATCGTTAGTGAGTACACTCAAATTATATTGAGCGCCAGCGGCAACGGCACGTCTACCGTCATTTGAAGCTTCATTATTATCGGCAACGTTTTGTACATCAAAATTAACTAGCTTACTGTCTGCACTGGCGTTAGAAGAAACAGACACAAAACTGCCTTCGAGGCTATCTTGGGTGCTATGTGTTAGAGTCTCAGCTTCATCAACAAACGAAAAAGCACTGCTAGAAATCATCTTGACAACACCAGAAAAGCGCCCTTGATCTGCAAAACTTCCCCCACTGCTACTCCCGCCAAGCATTACTTCTGAACTTGCAGCACTGCCATCCTCATTAAGAACCGTAGCTTTGAATTTTGGAGTTGTTTTGGTTATGTCAGATATAAAAATATCCTTCCCGCTGGCACTTTCTAAAATTAAACGATTTTTGTTTGCAGATAGGTAGGCTTTAACACCCGTGCGGCTAGTCTGATTGTTAATTGCAGTTGCAAGGTTCGTCAGGTCACTCGAAATAATATCTGCTTTTATTTCCACAGGCTCCAAATTAAAATTTTCTAAGCCAAATGATATTTTTCCAGCATCACCAAATTCAGACAGTTCGAGCCGCATAATGGCCTCTGCGGTGATATCAGTGTTAACGAGCACAGTATTTAGCTCAGACGCGGCCTCGGCTGCAGACATACCTCCCTCTAACGTGACACTATGGATATGACCACCACCATCCTGAACAGCCACAACCTGTTCAATTGCTGCCGATGCTGGCATCCGGCCAACTCCCGCAATCGCAGTGGCTCCAATTCCATTAGCACCTGTGCGCAAAACATTGAAGCCTGTTGCTCGCTGAATTTGGATGTCCATCCCACGATAAGCTGGGTTGCGCTGATTTAAATAAGCCGCTGAATAAAGTGCATCTTTGCCAAACCCATTTTCCGCAGTCAATACTTCAGCCACTTGCGTTGCACTTAGCGCACTACCTGAAATATGCCGACCTTCCGAAGTGAAAATTTGTAAATCAGAAGCACCAATCCTATCAGAGGTAATCGCGCGAAGCTGACCTCCACCTGCAATTAATCGTGCTACATTAGCATCTGTTTTATCAAAATTACCGTTGGCACTTGTCAAAGTTAATTCACCACGAGCGCCACTTGCATAAAGCCCTAAATCCTGCAGGGTCTCATTTGCCGCTGTTTTCAAAACACCCTTATTTAGCATGTCTGCTAAATCAGATGTATTTAGCCATTTATCATTCGCATTAGCTAATGGAAAGGCAGTTTGATACCGCACATCAAAAGAGAAAGGACCCATATTGGCTGTGTCTGTCAACGCAAAGTTTAATCCAGTCAGACTGTTTAATTCAATATCAGTAAGCTGAAAACTAGCTGTTGATTGCCGCATTAATGAATTTAGAGAAACCGCATTGGTACCAGCTGGGATTTTAGCTACAAACCCATCTCGGAAAAATTCTGAAGCCTCAATAGGAGAGGGTGAATTGGTAAAAACATCTGTCAGAGAAGCCAATTTAGGGCGCGCTTCTGGTGTAATGATTTGTGATGAAATCACCGCATCAGATGAATTCTTTGAGGAAGCCGAAACTAGCAAACCGTTAGAAGCGGCTAGTTGCTGGGGCTTGTCAAGCAGAAAGCGAAAGTTTTCAGCGGCCCCAGTTTCCGGACTTATGACCAACGTATCCCCTGTTGCAGCATTGCCCGAGATGCGAAGTATAAATCCCGGTCCGGCAATTTGGCGAGCACCCCTAAGGGGTATTTCCAGGTCTGCACCAGTTACGGTCCAAATATCTTCTTCAGCTGAATATGTAGCCACCATTCTATTCATCGGCAATGCTTCAGGGTTGATAATATCAAGCTCACCTGTCACATCTGTTCGATTGGCGGAGCCCGGATTTAAGGCCATTCCATTATTGGAAAAGATATTATCCCCACCAACCCCATCAAGGGTAATGCCTGCGCGGTGCTGGGCGTTCATCTCACGACCCATCAGCAGGGCGAGCTGATTGACGTCCTTCAAAACTTCGTTTGCGGTTGTGAAGGCATCGCTAAGGCCAGAAACCATACCGGCTGTGATCTGATTAGTCGCACGGCGCCCGCCGTTAGATAGAACAACAGGCTGAAGCCCACTAATTGTCTCTTCAAAATCGATACTGCGTGAGGTTGTGCCCTCTACCAATAATGGACCTACACCAGATCCACCAAGCCGGATGTTAGCAACTCCTCTATCTTGATAATCAACAGTAAGATCAACAAGCTTTGAGAGGTCACTAATAACCCTATCTCGTAAATCAAAAATTGAATTAGGAGATTGCCCACTTTGTCCAGTTGCCAAAATGCGCCCGTTTACATCCGCTAGCTGTTGCGAAAGCATGTTAACAGATATCATACTGTCACTAACAACAGCTTTAATGCCACCTTTTAATTCCTCTACACGCTGTGCATAGGTATTAAAGCCTTGTGCGAGGGCCTTACCTTGTTCGATAGCCACAGCACGCGGCGCAAGTTCAGATGGAGCCGCAGCAACCTCACGCAAACTATCAAAGAAATTCGCAATTTGATCGCCTAAGCTACCTTTTTCTGGCAAAAGCAAATCTTCTAGCTGACTTACCTGATCTACGTAGTTATCTAGCTTCTCGAAACCAGCTGAAGCGGTGCGCGCACGGTCTAGCAGATATTGATCAAAGGAGCGTTTAATATCGCTAACCCTGACACCCAACCCAGTTTGGTTGGCAAGGCTGGTTACGCTACCTTGCGACCCAGTAACCTCTTCAAGGTTAGCCTCCCGCTTTTTATATCCTTCAGTGTTGATATTGGCAATATTTTGGCCTGTTACCGCCAGGGATTGGCGATAAGAATTAAGCGCAGATTTGCCAACATCAAAAAGGCTGGTCATTTAATTACTCCACCTTCAATTTGGTGCCAAGCTGACGCATCAGAGCATCAGCAATGCCTAAATTTACACTCGATGCCAAATGCTTGGACTGTTCCATATCAAGTAGGCTGTTATATTTTTCTGTTGCTTGATTATCAAAAATACCATCTGATAATTTAGCCTCTCGCATCTGTTTCAGCATCTGATTAAGAAAAATAGCTTCAAACTGTTCTGCAACTTCTTTTAGCTCAGCATTCGGTTCTGGCTTTTTGAAAATCCCTGCCTGAAACATGGGGGCTGCTGATGGCATGATATTCATGACTGCACTCCAAAATCCGATTAAATCACAACGAGTTCTGCACGAAGCGACCCTGCCTCACGCAAGGCTTCCAAAATCGCGACCAAATCTGCCGGGCTAGTGCCGACTGCATTTACCGCTTCAACAATGGTTGACAACTCAACGCCGGGATCGAATAAAAACGCTCTGGCTGGTTGCTGACCGATTTGTATGTCTGAATCTTGTGTCGCCACCGCCGCGCCCGGCGTGGTTGCAGCAACCCCGTCTGCAACGGCTAAATTATTAGCCTGGGTAACATTGCTGTTTTCATCTACCCGCACAGTAAGCGAGCCATGCGTTACAGCCGCTGGTGTAACGCGCACATCACCTCCGATAACGATGGTTCCTGTACGGGCATTTACTACCACCTTTGCCGATTGGCGCTCTGGCTCAATCTCGATATTCTCTAGCATAGATATAAAGGCGACTTTTTGGGATGGGTCAACGGGTGCACGCACCTTCACCGAACGAGAATCAAGCGGGATAGCAACACCGCCGCCAAACACATCGTTAACAGCCTCAGCTACCTGATTAGTAATAGAAAAATCACCTTGATGCAGGTTTAGAATTAGGCTTCCTGTTTTTAGGAAGTCGGTTTCAATGAGCCGTTCTACAGTAGCCCCACCCGGTATTCGACCGACAGTTGGCACATTTACAATCAACGAAGAACCATCATTGCCAGCCACGCCTAAACCGCCTACCAACAAGTTGCCTTGCGCAACTGCGTATGTTTGACCGTCTGCCCCCATCAAAGGAGTCATCAGCAGTGTACCGCCCCGCAATGATTTTGACTGGCCAAGGGTGGATATCGTCGCATCTACCCGCTGTCCTGGCTTTGCGAAAGCTGGCAGTTCTGCGGTTACAATCACCGCCGCAGAATTTTTTCCGTTTAGGGAAGTCGCAGAATTAGTGGTTACACCAAACTGGCTGATCATTGCCTGCATGGATTGCAAGGTCAAAGGGGAGTTCCCATCCCCAGTACCAGGCAAACCAACCACCAGACCATACCCGACCAGCTGGTTAGCCCGTACACCTGCAATTGAGGTTAAATCCTTTAGCCGGTCAGCTTTGGCAATAGGCAAGCATAAGCCTAGCAAAATAAATACTGCGCTTACTATCTTGAAGCTTGTTATTTTGATGTTCGTCATCTTTACTCTCATCACTTACTCGCCTGCTTGTTTGCCCCACTGCCAGAAATATAAAATTAGAATGGGGAGATTGTGCGCATAGCGCGGCTCAACCATCCCTTTTTTGACGAATCTGCTATATCGCCGGCACCTATATAACTGATTTGCGCATCGGCCAGCCTATTTGATGGCACAGTGTTTTCTGATGAAATATCTTCTTGGCGAACAATTCCACTTACCCGGATATATTCTTTTCCGTTATTTAAGGTTAATTCTTTTTGACCTAAAATCCCTAGATTGCCATTCTCAAAAATCCGCACAACAGTTACCGACAAGCGACCGGTTAGGGAATTTGATTGTGCCGCATTACCAGAACCAGAAAAAGCCTGTGTGGTGCTACTCGTCAATGCATTATCAGCAATGCCATTTGCGAGCCCGCCAGTTAAGGCATTAGGCAATCCCAAAGGCAGAGCAAGCTCGAAGGAATCTGACTTTGCGGTTGCGGCTGTTTGCGCCTTTGTTGCAGCAAAAACTTCATTAAAATCAACAGTCAATATATCGCCAACTTTACGCGCACGCCGATCTTTTGAAAATAGACCACCTTGACCAGCCTGATAAATCGCGCCGGTTTTTTTTGTTGTATCGGGCGCTAAACTAACCGTTGGGAATACGGGCTCAAACGCTTCTGATGCCCGGTCCTCAATATAGGTCGAGCAACCGCTTACTAAGCCAAGTATAGCCAGTGCCAGAAACAGAGAGGAAGAGAATTTTAAGATCATTATAAACCTTGCGAAAAAAGAGAGTGAAAAGCGTTTGCTAGCTTTGAAACTTCAAACCTCTAGAGGTTTTGGGCGATAAAGCGCATCATTTCATCAACCGAGGTAATCGATTTTGAGCTAACCTCATAGGCGCGCTGGGTTTCGATCATATCCACAAGTTGCTGCACAACATTCACGTTTGAGCCCTCAAGTGACCCTTGCAGAAGCTTACCAAACCCGCCTTCGAACGGGTTTGCCACTACTGGCGGTCCACTAGACGGGCTTTCAACCAGAAAGCTCTCACCGATGGGCTCAAGGCCTTGACGGTTAGCAAAATCAGCCAAAGTAATTTGGCCAATCTCTTCAGCTTGAACCTGCCCTGCCACTTGAACAGAAATAATACCATCCTGTGATAAATTCACTTGGGTCACGCCTTCGGGAATCTGAATTTCGGGCTGCACAACATAGCCAGACTGGGTGGTCATGGTTCCATCTGCTGATCTAGCAAATGCGCCGTTGCGGGTATAACCAACACGGCCATCTGGCATCAAAACTTGGAAAAAGCCGGAGCCTTCAATAGCGATATCCAATGCATTATCGGTTGAGATGATACTGCCTTGTGTATGCTGTTTACTGGTGTTTAACAGGCGGGTACCCGCACCGATAGAAAAGCCAGATGCTAAATTAGTTTCATCAGAGGTTTGCTCACCTGCTGGGCGAATAATCTGATATAGCAGTGTTTCGAAATTAGCTCGGTCACTTTTAAAGCCATTAGTATTCACGTTTGCCAAATTGTTGGCGATAATCTGCATTTTTGTTTGCTGTGAATTAAGGCCAGTTTTAGCAACATGCATTGCATAAGTTGACATGGTTTGCGCTCTCCGATGGTTATCATCTCCATCTGGGTAACTGCAAGCCTTATGCCAGTTAGTGTTATCGCTGCAATGTTTGCTATAATTATGGTTGGGATAAGGATTGACGTGTTGGTGTTTATGACCGGGTTAATAATGGATACAACATTATTCTAGCCATTTGGCAAGCGCAGTAAGGAGGCCGTATTTTCATCTAAATCTGACGCTGTTTTAATCAGCTTCAGATTTAGCTCATAGCTGCGCTGATAGCCCATAGATGCCACCAACTCATCTATAGCATTCACATTACTTTCTTCAACATAGCCTTGCTTAAGTTTTACATTCTGATCGGGCAGAATTTCCACATTTTGCGGGCGAATTTCGCCGTCATCATCCTTTTTAAGCTGGATATCCTGGGCAGAGATTAAGCCAATAAGTCCCAGATTTTCGGTAACCCCCGGCTCGCCATTTAGCGGCTCAATCATCAAGCGGCCACCTTCGGAAACAATCATTTTACGAAAGGGGGGTACAGTAATAGGCTGCAAATTCTGATTCAAAATAAGAGCTCCTGCCCCGTTCACTAACTGCCGCTCAGCAGATACCGACATATCACCTCGCCGTGTCAAAGACACTGCAAGCCCAGTCTTTTTTGCTACAAAAAACCCCTCCCCTTCGATAGCGAGATCTGTTGACATATCTGTATGGCGCATCCGCCCTTGTTTGTTGTCAAAAATGCCACTGCCATTGGTTATGGCAAAGGTACGGGCGTTTAGCTGATTATCCGCTGACATATATAAAGAGCCAAAGCTTTCATACATATCCCGACGATAGCCAGACACATTCATGTTCGCCAAATTATGGGCACTCACCGCTTGCTTGCGTAAAGCTATATCTAGAGTGTTAAGAGACAGATGGATCATCTTGTCCATAATTTAGGGCTCCTAGTAATATTCTTATAGCGGTTGCGGCGTTAATCTTACTGCCTGATGTTAATAATGGTCTGTGTCAGGGTTGTTGTAGTCTCAATCGCTTTTGCCGACGCTTGGAAGTTTCGCTGCGCCGTAATCAGGTTTACAAGCTCTTCGGTAATATCCACATTAGAACGTTCTAGTGAACCTGAAAGAACCGTTCCAAAACCTTCTGCACCTGCCTCACCGACCTGTGCATCACCAGAAACCGCTGTTGCCACATAAGTAGCGTTACCGATCTGTTTCAAACCGTTTTGGTTATTAAAGTTTGCCAGCACTATTTTACCAAGCGGGTTATTCTGGCCGTTTGTGTAGTTCGCACGAACAGTACCAGAGGCATCAATCTCTAATCCATCAAGTCGACCAGATGTAAAACCATCCTGTTCCACAGAGAGCACCGAGAAAGGCTGCGCAAACTGTGTAGAGGCTCCAAAATTAATATCTAGCGAAACAGATGTTCCTTGAGACTGGTTTTCATAATGCACCAAATTTTTTGGACTCAATAATTTACCAGTTTTATCAAAAGTTAGTTCTCCCTCGTCAATATAGAGAGGAAAGTACCCAGTTACCAAATTATCTGGCGGCGTTGTTACTACCTGTCCATTTGGGTCGACAAATAATCCTACACCATCTGAATTTGTGGCTTGGACAAGATTATAAATTTCGGGAACTGAACCTACACCCAATGGAACATCATCTAGACCAAGACGAGAGGCACCCTTGACTTTGATTGTAGATTCATTACCAGTAGTGCCAGTTGTGAAAACAAAATTATTTGTTTCCGAAGAATATCTTACTGTGACACCGCCTACTGTTTCACCAGTTGAAGCATCCATAACCTGATTAATGCGCGTCTCTAATGCCTCAGCAAGAGTTGACCCGACATAAAACCCTGACGGCACCTCAACAACACCATTAATACCATTCACGGATACATTGAAACGATTGTCACCCTCTGCACTAGATAAGCGAAAAACATCCGTCAGGTCATCATTAGCAGCTTTTCCTGTCGCGACAGCCGGCGATGCTGCCAGACCACGACCAGCAGTAAAAACAGCGTCTGACTTGCTGACACCAACAGCCATTAAGTGGTTATCCCCTGAAAAATGGTCATTGGTGTCTGACACACTCCCATCAGCGGCACTTAAACTATATCTGCCGACTCTTATATTTGACGCAGATTGTGTTTCGTTCACACCCAAAGCACCATTGGCTGAAATGGCTTCACCTGTAGTTCCACTAGAAAATGTAAAGGACCGAGTATCTGAGTTATAGTTAACTTTCACACCATAGCGTTTGTCGTTTAACTGAATCTCTTCACCATCTGCAACAAAAGCCTCAGCAGAGAGAACTTCACCACCTCGAATAAGCACTTCAGTAGAGTCATTTTTGGCCGGGACACCCAAGTTATTGGTGTCATCCGCATTCTCTGCGCCATAAATAGTAAAGGAGTTAAAATTTGAATTTGTTCCTGTGCCTAAAATGTTTCGTTCGACAGTGAATTGTAGGCGCTGATTTACTGCATCATATTTAACTTTAATCGGAGGATTTTTTTCATCTACCCAATCTGTTGTCGTAGTAACCGTGTCTGTCTGACCAGTTCTAATCCCCAGAACTTCGAGAGAATCTTTTGATGCTGTTCCGACCGTCTGGGAGAGTGTAAACTGCCCCTGATAGTTGGAAAAGATACCTTTATTTGCGGTTGTAACAGAAGCTACAGTCAGCGTTAGGTCATTTGCTGGACTTGCTCCACCTAATAAGTTACCTGGAATCTTCAGCTGGTCACCAACTGAATAACCTCTGCCACCACCGACAATTGTTGCAGTTGCCTGACCATTGGCAATGGATATACTGAGTGAAGCTTCCCCACCATTACCGGTGCTGTTGATAATTTGTGAAGATGAAATCGTATGGTTACCATTACCTAAACTTGTTGAAACAGAGCCCGCAAAAGTAGAAATTTGTTTCAAGCTTGAAATATTACTATTTGTGTAATGATGTTTTCCTTCGGAGCCCATCTCACGTATAACGATGCGCTGGCTATTAAAGTTTACCTCTGCATCTTCATAAACATTATTCGCACCTTCGAAGAAAGCTTCTACGTCTTCAGACTCATCACTCATCACAAACAGATCTGTTTCCGCCAATGAGAAATTATCATCTGGGAAATCAAGGCCAGTTGTGTTGATTTCAATAAAGTTTGACGTAACATTGTTAATAGTGAATTCCCGGCCATTAATCATGGTGGAATTTGCTAACTCTTGTGCGTTATCAAAGTTTCCTGCGATTCTAATTTTCTCATTTTGCTGGAAATTACTAGTCGAATTTGGATTAGTGAAAAAAACACGCATGGTGTTTTCGGTGGCATTATAAATGACTGAATTACCACCTGTGCCGGTCGTATCCACCATCTGTTTATTGTCATAAACACTCAAAGATGGACGATTAGCATAAGTAGAATAAACAAGTGATTTTTCCTCTGTGCCAAGGCTGGCACCAGTTACGGAACCCGTTGAAAGGCTGGAGGTCGTGTGGTCAAAAGTGACAATCTGTGTTTTTTCAAAAATCGCAGGCATTGTTGAGCCCCGTGAGCGGGCAAACAGGTCTGTCGAAACACCTAAGGTTGCCGCATTGGTAACCGAGTCTGTGCTATCTACAGCATATTCGTTCAAAGCCTGATTAATTTTAGCCTGTGAATGGGCTAAGAACTGTTCGCGCGTGAAGTCGGGTGATGCGCCAGACAAAGTAATATTATCAACCTGCGAGACATAGCTAGACCCCAAAAGGTCTACAGTAATCGGACTACTCAGACCAGCTGAGGAGCCATCCTGGTTCAATTTAAACAAATTAATATTTAGCGTGTCGTCAACGTTCTGAACAATCTGGATCTTATTGTCATCACCATATGCTTCGTTGATCGCGCGCTCAACTTCATTTGCGAGCTGGGTTGCGTTATAACGACCCGGACGGATATCAATATTTACTGGTTGGTCTCCATTATCAACATTCACCGTCAGGAAGTTTTTACCCCAATAAACACGGCTATCCCCGGCGCCACTTTCACGCGTAGCTTTAAACTGCATTGGGTCCGTTACAACCTCAACCAGCCTATCGCCCTCTTCACCAAAATCAAATTCAGACTGCTCACTTTGCAGTTTGGCTGGCTGAGATGGGATCAATTCCTGCAAATCATCCAGCTTATAAAGTGCAGAGCCTTTACCTTCCAAGAAGTAGTTATCGTCTGGCACATCTGTGGTTTGCTTACCAAATCTGTCAATAAATAGCTGACGGCCAGTATCATCAACGGCCGAGACCAGATCCGGGTCAATCACGGTATCGTTAATCACCAGCCTGGTATCATATTTGTTGGTTGGGTCGTCAGCAGATGCCGCTTGGGTTTTCACAAAATAGATCGTTGCAATTGTTGGGTTACCCAAATCGTCGAATATAGTTATTGATGTTGAATTGGTAAAGGTGCTTGGATCAGCTGGGTTGAAATTATAGCCATCTGCAAATTGTGGGTTATCGGTCACCACTTCAGCCGCCGCAGGCACGTTCACACCAAGAGAAATGTTACTTGTCGCGCGTGGATCACCAGAAGTCACCGGCAATTGCAAAGGTACCGCACTTTGCAAATCTTTCGCGGTCACCGAGCCATCATCGTTCACTGGGTAGGTTAGTAGATACTGACCAGCAGAATCGACCACATAACGGTCGTTATCAACGTTCAATGAGCCATTTCGCGTATATACTGTTTGGGCTGAGGTCAGAGAAGGCTTCAAAGCAAAGAACCCCTGCCCAGAAATTGCCATATCTAGCGCGTTTAACGAAGAAGAAATATTACCTTGCGTAAATTGCTGCTTAATCCCTTTCAAAATGGTACCTGAACCAATAGAAGATGAAGAATTCTGCAAAGGCGAGGTTGCAAAAATATCACCAAATTCAGCAACACTTCGCTTAAAGCCAGTGGTACCAACGTTAGCAATATTGTTTGAGGTTGCAGAAATGTCAGCCTGTGAACCATTCAATCCAGTAAGCGCGGTATAAAATGACATATTCTAGGTCTCCAAGAGAAGGGCTATATAGTTAGTCTGTTAGATTTAAAATCACGACTTCGAAAAATTACTCATCTATTTCAAAGCAACTTATGTGCCAGAACCCCCACGAAAGCGGACGACTTCATTCGCGCTGATATCGCCGTAGCCGCGGACATCCAGCTGAACACCATCTGCGCCCCCCGTAGAGGCAGCCAACACTTCACCAAAGACAGATGTAGATACGCCCTCCAAACCGCTACCTTGATCTGCAAAGGCTTCAACCGTGATATATTCATTTGCGTCCAGCACTTCTTGCGGGATATCTTCCCATGTAAAGCCGGTTAGGCCAGAGGC
>MDTG01054896.1_pt1 | contig 19152 bp, 23 predicted proteins | sample 811421 | NCBI WGS metagenome assembly MDTG01 (sample SAMN05326645, study PRJNA326480) | marine metagenome | isolation source: seawater | place: Pacific Ocean: South East | collected 2011
GGGGCATAAAATGAATAAAAAACAACTAGTAGCAAAAATATCGTCCACATTGGGTCAAAGTAAGGCTGACGCAGAGCGAACTTTTGACTCAATAACGACAATCATTCTAAATGAATTAAAGAATGATGAGACTGTGAAAATAGCAGGTTTTGGTACTTATAAAGTAGCCAAAAGAAAAGCTAGAGTTGGTAGAAACCCAAGAACTGGTGAGTCTATCCAAATAGCAGCTTCTCAAAAAGTTAAGTTTTTACCAGCTAAAAGCTTAAAAGAAATGTTCAATAAATAGATTATTATTTAGTAGCTCCCAAAAAATGGGAGCTATTAAAAATATTCATACCTTAACATAGCTAAACACGTTGTGATTTTTGCATAGCTAAATCAGATAGTTAACATTACTTAAAAATAACCTCCTAAAATATAAGTAATTAACAAAGGAGTTATATGAAAAAAAACTTATTAAAATTATTATTAATTATTGCTGCAACTTTCAGTATGCCACAAATAGTTTCTGCTGAAACTACAATGTCTGCTGAAGGACAGTATATTTTTAATTCTTTAGCTTTCTATATTGGTGGGGTCCTTGTTGCTTTTATGGCTGCTGGATTCTGTATGTTGGAAAGTGGTTTAGTAACAACAAAAAGCGTATCTACAATTGCAGCCAAAAATATTGGAAAATTTGCCATTTGTTCAATAATTTTCTTTTTAGTTGGTTATAATCTTGCATACGGCATTTCTGAAGGTGGTTATATTGGATCTTTTTCAATGTGGTCTGAAGGTTCAAAATTAGACACAGGCTATTCGGACAGTTCTGATTGGTTTTTTCAAGCTATGTTTGTATGTGCCACAGTATCAATCGTATCAGGTGCAGTTGCTGAAAGAATTAAAATTTGGCAATTTTTTGCATTCGCTGTTTTAATGTCTGGATTTATTTACCCAGTATCTATGGGTTGGCAATGGGGAGGAGGCTGGTTGAGTGCTGCTGGGTTCTCTGATTTTGCAGGATCTACTATAGTCCACGCTTGTGGTGGAGCAGCTGCTTTAGCAGGAATTATTGTACTTGGTGCAAGATCTGGAAGATTTACTTCTCAAGGCGGTAAAAGAGTTATGGTGCCATTTGCAGCCTCTAGTATTCCATTAACTACGTTAGGAACTTTTTTGTTATGGTTCGGCTGGTTTGGATTTAATGGCTTTAGTCAACTTGCAATGGGAACTTTTGATGATGTAAACGCTATAAGTAAAATTGCAGTTAATACTCATTTAGCTGGTGCTGCTGGAACATTTGCAGGTGCAGTTGTAAGTCGTTTGGTTGGTGGAAAAACAGACGTCATTATGATGTTAAATGGTGCGCTTGCAGGCTTAGTAGCTATCACTGCAGAACCTTTAACACCAAGTCCGCTTGCAGCAATAATTATTGGAACAATTGGTTCAATAATTATGTATTTTGGAACTAAGATGCTTGAAAACTTAGGTCTTGACGATGTTGTTGGAGCAATTCCTGTACATATGTTTGCTGGAATATTTGGAACTCTTGTAGTTCCATTCACAAATGAAGGAACATCATTTGGAACACAATTTGTTGGAACTATTTCAGTTGTAGCATTTAGCTTTATTCTTTCATACATAGTTTTTGTTGCCTTAAAATCAACAATAGGTTTGAGAATAAGTAAAGCAGCAGAGAAACTTGGAACTGATAAAGCTGAAATAGGAGTAGTTGCTTACTCAATAAGAGATTAGTTACTTATCCCTCGTATTAGTAATTAAATAAAGGCCCGAGAAATCGGGCCTTTATAATTTGTTTTCATCCCAAATTTTTTTCCAATTTTTATTTGGAGAAAGACCAAATGCTGAATTAACATTAGTACAATGTATAGCCAAAGAAGGAACTGGTGAAATACACATTTCATTTTTATAAATTTCATGCAAAGGAGACTCAAAAGGATAATGTTCTTTTTTGCACATACTAGTTAATTTATCCCAATGTTTTATTATTATTTCTTTACTCATCAAAAATGTACACAAAGTTTCGTCAATTTTTCGCCAATGATAATTTTCGCCTAAGAACAATTTTGTGTTGTCAGCTTTCATATATAGGTAAGGATAATCAGCAGGACAAATTATTATCTCATTTTTTATTAATGAAGCTACCCTTTCATAAGTGAAAAGCATTTCTGAAATGCTATCAATTTCATGAATATAGTCATCTTCAACAAAATAAACTAAATCTTTACAGTCTTTTGATATCTCTAAGGATTTGAAAATATTACACATATTTGAAATCTGATTTGAGGTACTTTCTTGGTTTTTTTCATTAATGGTATCAATTTTATCTTTATAATCAGCTATGTTAAGATTTAGCAATTGATGACTTAACTTAGTGTCAACAAAGAGGTTTTCAATTTTTTTTAAATTTTCCTTACTTGAATTATGGTCAACAATAAATATTTTAAATTCAATATCCTTATTTTTTTGTTTAAACTTTAAAATACTTTTTAAAATTGAGTTTATAGAGCGTAGTGTATATTCTATTTTTTCTTCCTCAAATATTCGATCTTTATTTTGTGTAAGCATTTTTACACTTGCGCACGTTCTAATGATTATGTCTAAAGATTTTACAGGCCTAGTAATTTTTACTTCACCCAAAGGAAGATTTATCGACTTTTTTCCAATTTCACTTAATGTACTGTTGAGGGTTTTATTAGAAGTTGGGATATAAAAGTTGCTTTGATCAATAATTTCGTACCCCAAAAACCTGCAAATTTTAATAAAAATTTTCTTGAAAAAATTAGAATTAGAACTATTTTCAATTTTTTTCATAATAGTTTATAATTATTAACATGAATATAAAATCATCCCAAGCTCTAGTTGATGAAGCAAACAAACAAATAAAAACTCTTAAGGCAGATGAGGTAAAAGAATTATCCAAAAAAGGTGATATAACATTGATCGATATCAGAGATATTAGAGAGTTATGGAATGACGGAGCGATTAAAGATGCGATACATATTCCAAGAGGAATGTTAGAATTTTGGCTAGATCCTCAGAGCTCTTACTTTAAAGAAAAAAAAATTGGAGAAGTAAAAAACATGGTTCTTTTTTGTGCTTTAGGCATGAGATCTGCATTAGCAACTAAATCGTTAAAAGATATGGGTTTTAAAAATGTATCTCATGTGGATGGAGGTTTTGATGCATTAAGAAAAAATGGTTTTGAATTAATTAAGAAAGAAAAAAAATAAACTATTTAGATGCTTCTGCAATAGCAAATTCTAACCTGTCTTGACCCCAAAATACTTTACCGTTTATCAAAAATGTCGGAGCACCAAATATTCCTTTTTCAAATGCTTCATCTGTTTTTTTCTTAAGTAAATTTTTTACACTTTGGCTTGAGGCTCTTAAAAAAAAAGTTTTCGGATTAATTTCATTATTTTTTAACACTTTATCGATAATATTTTGATCATTCATATTTAATCCATCATGCCAAATTGAGTCAAAAATTTTATCAATGTAAAATTTTTGAAAGTCATCTTCCTGAGCAATTAATGCACCTCTCATTAAATTAAGAGTTTTGATTGGAAAATATGAATTAAACTTAAATTTGATTTTTCTTTTTTCAGCAATCATTTTACAATCTCTAATCATAAATTTTGCTTTAGCAGGAATAAATGCAGGAGCTTTAATACCATTAAGATTATGTAACCCTCCTAACAAAATGGGCATGTACTTAACTTTAACAAGTTCTCTTTTTTCAAGTTTTTTTAGCTCTTTATGTGCTAAAAAAGAATAAGGGCTTACAAAATCAAAATAAAACTCAAATGGTCTAATCATCAAAACTAATCTTTTTTGAATAAAATATTCTTATGAACCAATATACAATTAGACCTATTGGTCCACTAAAGTAAGTTACTATAAGTGAGAGGATAGTAAATATTCTTGGTATAAAGTATTTTTGTGAATCCCTGGTAATCCAGCCACCTAAAAACAAACTCAAAGCAAGAAAATGCAGCCAAAAAATTAATAAGAAACTCTCTTCAGAATACACTGAATAAAGATTTTCCAAACCTAAGTATAATTCAAATCCCTCAAAAATATTACCAGCTTTATAAATTTCATAAGCCACAAACACATATGCCAAGGCCAATATTAGAGGTGCTATAATTGAATGAACTATAATTTTTGTAAATAAGTTGTTTGGCGCTATTATTAATAACAACCAGAATGGAATTACCCCCCAATTTACTAAGAGATAGATATTTTCGTAAGTAAGAAAAGCAAGCAAGTTATTTATCATTAAAAATAATATAGTATATTAGTGAAATGAATCCCACTCTAAATAAGAAAGATTTTGAAGACCTCACTACTAATTTAAAGGACTATGCTTATAGTTATCTTGAAAAATATAGTCCTTCAAAACAACAACTTAAAGCTTATCTTTTAAAAAAATATTTATTAAAGATAAAAGGTAAACAATCTAAAAAAGAAGTAACACTTATCATTGATCAAATAGTTGAAAATCTTGAAAAAAATAGAGTTGTAAATGACGAACTTTATGCTGATTCAAAAGCAAGGATGTTTCTTAGAAGAGGATATTCTTTAAATAAAATACAACAATCATTAAAAAGCAAAGGAATAGAGGATGGATTTATAAAAAATAGTATAAATAAAATTAAAGAAGATAAGATTGAACCTGACTTTGTTTCAGCGCTGAAGTTATGTAAAAGAAGGAGAATAGGGCCAACACGACCAGAAGATAATAGAAAACTTTTTTATAAGAAAGATATGGGTATTTTAGCAAGAGGCGGGTTTTCTTTTGAACTTTCAAAAAGAGTTTTAGATTTAGAATTGGAGGAATTTAATAAATTAATCAAAATTATTTGATTTTTTTTTCTTACTTTCCTCTACAATAGTATCTAATTTTCTTTTTAAGGCATTTCTGACTATAACAAAAAGTATTAATCCAAAAATTGACACAGACAGGATTATTATTAATATAGTTTTAGTCATTTAAATTTTTTGCTCTTTTAATAAGAATACTTGGATTTTTATAATCCTCTTTTCCGTAACTAAATTGTTTGCCATCTAAAGTTTTAATAATAGCACCCGCATGTTCAGCTATTGCATGACCCGCAGCATAATCCCATTCATTAGCTCTATCCAATGCGGCGTAGATATCATATTCTCCATTTGCTAAAACACAAAATTTGTATGAGCTAGCCATTTTTACTATCGATGTAACATTATATTCTTTTAATTTATTCATAATTACTTGAGGGGGGTTATTAGAACTTGATAAAGCAATTACTTCTCCTGTAGGTGTTTTTTTTTCACAATTTAATTTAATTTTTTGATCTTTTTTCAACATGTAACTTTCACCTGGACCGTAAGAGTAAAACAATCTATTCATTTTGGGAACTCCAACTAAACCAATTTTTGGAACTTTATCAATTATTAGGGCAGCATTTAAGGTGTATTCGTTTTTTCCTGCCACGTATTCTCTGGTTCCATCAATTGGATCAACTAACCAAAAAATTTTTGATTTATTTTTAATTTTGGGATCTACAGTTTCTTCTGAAATTATTGGTATATTAGGTGTTAGCTGTTTAATTTTATCAGTTAACATTTCATCGACTTTTATGTCACCATTACTAACTGGTGTTTTGTCATTTTTGATTTTAATTTGAAGACCTTTTTTATATAATTCTATAGATTCTTTTCCAGCCTCATTAAAAGTTTCTATCAATCCTTCTGATATTAATTTTAAATCACTTTTGTTCATTTTTGATTTTATTAAGAGTTACTACGTCTGAGTTCAAAACCTGTTTCCCAGTATTTTGAAAATTGACAGTTATTTTGTTTTTTATTATTGATTGAACTTGACCTATTCCCCAGTCTTTATTAGCTGGATTGATGACAAAATCACCTGGTTCAAAATCAATTGTATTATGGAAAATCATAATATTTTATACTATATACAGTTAATGATAAATTCACTAGGTATCAAAAAGTCACCTAAAGACACAAAGGTCGTAGTAGCAATGTCAGGAGGCGTTGACTCTTCAGTTGCAGCTGGAATGATGAAAAATGAAGGTTACAATGTTACTGGGATAACTTTAAAATTATATGATGAAGTCAATCAATCAAAAACAGGTAGGCAATGCTGCGCTGGAAGAGACATTATGGACGCAAAACGAGTTTCAGAACAATTAGATATTCAGCATGAAATTCTATTTTATCAAAAAAAATTTAAAAAAGAAGTAATTGACTCTTTCATTAATAGTTATGTTGGTGGCGAAACTCCCATTCCTTGTGTTCAATGCAATCAAACGGTTAAATTTAGGGATTTGTTTAAATATGCAAAAAATTTAAATGCTGACGCACTTGTGACTGGTCATTATGTAGCAAGAATACAAAGTAAAAACAAAGCAAATATGTACAGGGCAAAAGACTCTAATAGAGATCAAAGTTATTTTTTATTTAGCACATCACAAGAACAACTTGATTATTTGAGATTTCCTCTTGGAAATATAGAGAAAGAAGAAACGAGAAAAATTGCATCAAATTTAAGATTAAATGTAGCAGAAAAACCAGATAGTCAAGACATATGTTTTGTGCCTAATGGTGACTATAGTTCAGTAATTAAGAGGTTTAAGCCCGAGTCTTTTAGATCAGGTGATATTATTGATTTAAAAGGAAAAAAACTGGGAACTCACGAAGGTATTATTAATTACACTATTGGTCAGAGGAAAGGAATAAAAATTTCAAATGAGGAACCTCTTTACGTTGTAAGTATAAATGCTGATAAAAATACGATAATTGTTGGTCCAAAAGAATCTCTGATTATTGATAATATTAAACTGAGAGATATAAATATTCTTGGGTCTGAAAATGAATTTAAAGACAGAATATTTATTAAAGTAAGATCTACAGGAAAATTGTTAAAAGCAAAAATAAAAATAGATGGAAAATTTGGTGAAGTAAAAATTTTGGACAAAGAAACTGGCATTTCGCCAGGACAAGCCTGTGTTTTTTATTCTAAAGATGATTTTGGGGATAAAGTTTTAGGCGGAGGCTGGATTCATAAAGCTGATAATAAATATTTATCCACTTAACTCACAGGCAATATTCGCGCACGTATAAAGTGATATCTTTAAAATTTTAATGTGATTTAATGTACTTAATTAAGAGGCAACTCTTAACTGGCCATTTAGGGAAAAACCGAGAGGTTCAAGCCTGAGGGGCAGAAAGGTTCACTGAGTAGCGCTAAAATGGTGAACCGAAACGGCTTGGCGGTAGCGCCTACAACGACGAGCCAAAACTACTAAATTTCTGGGCGAAAGCTCAGAAGTTTACGTGGTTAGATTTTTTTCCAGAAAAAACTAGTCAATAAATAAAAAGTTATTACACCTACAAAATAATTCCATTCTAATCCATGTTTAAAATGAATATTTCCACTATGTATTAAAAGAGGGATGCTAAAAATTGCAACCAATACCAATACTGAAACTAAAGTGATTTTTAATTTCAAAATACTATTTCTAAACATATGTTTAATTTTTTCTTTTAATTTATAAAGCTCAAAAACAAGAAGCCCCTGAGCAATTATTTCAAATATAATAAAAGATAATAAAATCACTCTTCTTAAAAGTTTTAAAATTTTTGCGTCAAATTCAACACCTAATAATAAACAATGTATAAGTAAAAAAAATGCAGAAAGAATTCCAAAAGTTTTAAATTTATAATTTTTGTTTTCAATATTATTTATTGAATTTACTAGCTTATTGTTTTTAGACCAATATAAAATTAATAATATAGAAGTTAAAAACATTGCTGGTTTGAATACCAAATATTGAGGGAAGGTTCGTGATGCCCTACTAATTGACAAACTGCCATCAATATATGGAATTGTAAAACCTGACCTACCGATTTGATCAACAGAAAAAAAAGTATTTTCTAATAAAGAATAGTTTACAGAAATGAAAAGACATAAATTTATTGCTACCAATGGTACAATAAATATCCAAGCACTCAATTTACGGATTTGAGTTATTTCTAGCATTTTGTTTTATATTTGATTATTTTCTCTTATTTCTTTTTCTTGCTCTTCTTTTTTTTGAGCCAATCTTTCTTCTCCCTCTATGCTTTTTTGGGTATCCCATAATTTTGCCTCCTTCTTTATTTTATATCTTAATCAATAAAACTTATATAAAGTTGAATTATACTTATTTTATGAAAAAGTCCATAAGCACATATTTAAAACATCCCGTTAAAGATAAAGCTAATAGATCTGCAAATCCTCCAGTAATACGAGCTTCTACAATACTTTTTGACTCATTGCAGGAAATTAAAAGCCATGAAAAAAAAATTAACGCACATAAAAAAGTCAGTCATTATAGCTATGGAAGATACGGCAGCACTACAACAATAGAGTTAGAAAATATGCTTAAAGAATTAGAACAAGCATATCATGTTTTTTTAACAGGAACAGGATTTGGGGGAATAGCATTAGCCTTAATGAGCTTATGTAGACCAGGCGATGAAATTGTTGTTTCAGATAATGTTTACGGTCCGACTAAGGAAATTTCTGAAAAACTTTTAAAAGAATTTGATATTAATGCAAAATTTTATGATCCTGAAAAGTTTGAAGATTTAAAAAGTAAAATTACCAAAAAAACTAAAATGATACTGGTCGAAAATCCAGGAAGTAACACTTTTGAGTTTCAGGATCTTTCTAAAATTATAAAACTAGCAAAAAAAAGAAAAATTTTAACTCTCTTAGATAATACTTGGGGTACACCTTTATATCTTAAACCCCTTAAAATTGGATTTGATATGTCATTTTCATCAGCTACAAAGTATTTTTCTGGCCACTCTGATGCTATGGGAGGATCGCTCGCGGTAAATAAAAAAGTTTTTAAAAAGATTATGTTTTTTTATAAGTTGTCTGGATACAGAATGTCTGCCGATGAAGCTTACTTAATAATAAGAGGATTAAGAACTCTTGATGTAAGATTGAAACAGCACTATGAGAACACAAAAATTGTTATCAATTTTCTAAAAAAACAAAAAAAAATAAAAGAAATTCTTTATCCATATAAACCATCTTCAAAAAATTATAAATTATGGAAAAAATATTATTCGGGCGCAACAGGTTTAATGTCAGTTGTAATTAAAACTAAAAAAAAATCATCTGTTATAAAATTTGTAAATTCATTGGAGCTTTTCGGAATAGGATATAGCTGGGGAGGGTTTGAAAGCTTGGTAATTTTACAAGAATTAAAAAAAAGAGGAGAATTTTTAAAAGAAAGGTATTTCTATAGATTTAAAGAAGACGAGCATATCGTCAGACTTCATATAGGCCTAGAAGATCCAAAGGATTTAATTATTGATTTAAAAAATTCTTTAAGGCATATAAAATAATGAATAAATTTTTTCCTAATCGACTAGCCTTTATTACATTGATTGCAGCATGTTGTGTAATTTTAGTTTCAATGGGTTTAAGACAAACCTTTGGATTATTTTTTAGTGCTTTCGAACAAAATTTAAATTGTACAAGAACAGAGTTTGGGTTGGCCATTGGTATTCAAATGCTGTTCTGGGGCATTTTTGCTCCTATATTTGGGCTTCTAGCTGACAAATTTGGTGGAAACAAAGCTGTCTTTATTGGTTTCATAATTTTTGGATTAGGAATTTATATGCTTTATTCAGGTCCAAATACTGGAATATATTTTCAAATTAGTTTGGGAGTGCTTGTTGGAACAGCACTTGGAGCAACAGCGATGAGTGTACCTGTTTCAGAGGTCGGTAAACATTTCTCAAATGAGTTAAGATCTATAGCAACTGGTATTGTAACAGCCGCTGCTTCAGTGGGTTATTTCATAGCTCCATTATTTACAAAGTATAGTCTTGGAACTGTTGGTTGGGAAAATACATTAAAATATTTTATGTATTTTATTTTATTCGGATTAATAGCATCGATATTTCTTTTACCAAAAAAAAGTGTACAGAATGATCCCAACTTAATTATAAAAGATCAAAATTTTAGCTCCGCAATTAAAGAGGCATTTTCTCACAAAGGATACATTCTACTAGTTGCTGGTTTTTTTGTTTGTGGTTTTCAAATAACATTAGTCGCTACTCATATACCAGGCTATATGCAAGATAGAGGGTTAGGAGGTTGGTCCGCTACAATTATTTTAGCGTTAATTGGTCTTTTTAATATAGTTGGAACTTTAGGAATGGGATACTTGGCATCTAAATATAGTAAAAGAATATTATTAAGCATTCTTTATTTTTCAAGAGCTGTAGTAATTTGTATCTTCATATTTTTACCACCATCAATTTATACATCTATTTTTTTTGGTATTACTTTTGGAATACTTTGGCTTTCAACTGTACCACCAACAAACGGGATCGTTGCCCAAATATTTGGCACGGAGTATTTAAGTACTTTATTTGGAATAGTTTTTCTAAGTCACCAATTTGGCTCTTTTGCAGGAGCTCTTCTTGGAGGATATTTTTATGATTTATATGGCTCATATAATTATGCCTGGTATATAGCGATCGGATTATCAATTTTTGCTACCTTGGTACATCTTCCAATAGATGAAAAACCAATTAACCGAGTGAAAACAGCCTAAGGTTGTATTTTGAGTCTGTAAGTGAATCAAAAGTGAATCAAAAGGTGAACATCCATAATTTAAAAAATGTTTGCTGTGGACAAATAAATCATTTGATTTTTTTGATGCCTATTTATAATCTCAACTAAAAGGGGGAAATTATGTTTTCAAAAGAATTAAACCAAAAATTAGACAGATACCATTTATTAAAACACCCATTTTATGAAATTTTCTGGAATGAAGGAAGACTTACAAGAGAGATTATAAAAGATTATGCTGAGCAATATTATCAACACGTAAAAGCTTTTCCTAGATACATAAGCGCAACTCATTCAATATGTGATGATATTGAAAAAAGAAAAATTCTTTTAGAAAATTTACAAGACGAAGAAAACCCAAAAGGAGATCATCCTAAACTTTGGAAAAATTTTGCAAAAGCAATGGGAACAGATGTAAATAAAATCGATGACATCCAACCTGATTGGTTCACAAAAGACATGATAGAAAACTTTTTTGCTCAGGCTCGATCATCTTATGCTGAAGGGTTAGCATCTTTGTACACCTACGAGAGACAAATTCCTGAAATTGCAGAGACTAAAATACAAGGATTAAAAAAATTCTATGGGGTAAACTCAAAAGAAGGTTTAGAATTTTTTGAGGCTCATAAGTCAGCTGATGTAATACATAGAGCTGAGTGTGAGAAATTGCTTGACGCACTATCTGTTGAAGAACAGAAGAAAGCTGAAAAAGCTTCAATGCTAACAGCAAGATATCTTTGGAATTTTTTAAGCGGTATGACATCTAAGCACAAACTTCAACAAGCTGCTTAAGACGTTACATCTAAATGAAAAATGATAACCATGTTTGGGATAACAAACATCCGACAGCTCAAATGCTTGGACGATGGCAACCATGGCACGCAGGTCATCAAAAACTCTTTGAAGAAATATTAAAAAAAACTGGCCAAGTTAATATTATGGTTCGTGATGTTAAGGGCGTAGATGATAATCCTTTTGATTTTGAAACTGTAAAAAAGAATATTTTTGACGCCTTAAAAGAATACAAAAATAGAATAAAAGTTACATTGGTGCCAAATATTACTAACATTTGTTACGGAAGAGGTGTGGGTTACAAAATTGAAGAAATTGTATTAGATGAAAAAACACAGCAGATTTCTGCAACTAAAATAAGAGAACAGATGAGAAAAGAGGGAAAACTCAAATAATTGCGAGTCATTCTCAGTTGACCTAATTACTTCACAATTATATAAAATATTCTTAATCTAAAGGGACATTAATAAAATGATGAATAATAATCCATTCACCAACTTAACAGAATTAGTCTCTCCTATTGCGATGCAAGGATTTGTAATATTGATGATCGCACTAGTAATAATTGGAACATTAGTGGATATAATTCACAAAAAAAATGTTAAATACTTTTTCGATAATGCCAAGAAGGCAAAAAAATCAGCAAAGATAGAACTTTCAGTAAGTCAAAGAACTTCAGTGATTTTAAAAACTGTTGCCACCGATATAGCAACAACAGCTGAATTGGGAATGGGCAAAAGAAGAGTTGCTCATGTGCTAGGTATGTACGGAACAATTATTTTTTGGGCTTGTTCTGTATGTTTAATTTTTTCATTTCCTAATGCTGGTTCTGATACTCCCTCCATCTTAACTTTTATGTGGCATTTAGGAGCAATAATGACTTGCTTAGGTGGTTATTGGTTTTGGTTTTTTTTAAGAGTTGATGTTTCAGCAGAAGCTCACCCTTGGTATAGAATTATTCAAGCTGATTTATTTGTCTTAGCTCTGTTAGCGTGTGCTACTTTTGGTCTAGCTTGGTCATTTGCTCAAAGCTTAGGAATGGATAGTTTAAGTTATATATTTTTAGTTTTATTTATCGTTGCTAATCTAATTCTTTTTGGTGGAGTTTATTGGTCTAAATTTGCACACATGTTTTACAAACCTGGTGCTGCGATTCAAAAGAATTTAGCTGAAGCAGATGGCTCTAGAGACAATTTGCCACCACCAGCTGACGCTCCAGAACAATTTGGACTTGGAATTAAGAGAGAACAACCGAAGCATTATTAAAAAATTTATGATAATAACTTTAAAGGAAATAAAATAATTATGTCAACTTTTGTATATATGACCAGATGTGATGGCTGCGGACACTGCGTAGATATTTGTCCATCAGACATAATGCACATAGATGAAACTATTAGAAGAGCAAAAAATATTGAACCTAATTTTTGCTGGGAATGTTATTCTTGCGTTAAAGCTTGTCCAAATCATGCGATTGATGTTCGTGGATACGCAGATTTTGCTCCAATGGGACATAGCGTTAGAGTAAGACGTGAAGAAGAGAAAGGAACCATTTCATGGAGAATAAAATTTAGAAATGGAACCGAAAAAAACTTTGTATCTCCTATTACAACTAAACCATGGGGAAAATTTATTCCAAAACTCTCAGAAGAAGATAAACCTAATCAGGGAGAAATTACTACTCAAAGATTATACACCGAACCCAAAGGTTTAAATATAGATGGAGACCTTCCGACTATAGACAAAAACACTTTCAAGAAAGGTGTTTACTATTAATGGCTAAAGTTAAAACACATTTTGAAGAGAGCGATATACTTATTGTTGGCGGTGGTATGGCCGGCACTGGCGCTACATTTGAAGCAAGACATTGGGGTAGGAACTTAAAAATAGTTTGTGTTGAGAAAGCAAATATCGATAGAAGTGGAGCTGTGGCTCAAGGGCTTTACGCCATCAATTGTTATATGGGAATGCAATGGAATGAAAATCAACCTGAAGATCACGTGAGATACGCTCGAAATGATTTAATGGGGATGGTTAGGGAAGATCTTGGTTACGATATGGCACGTCATGTTGACTCAACAGTTCACATGTTTGATGAGTGGGGTTTGCCTATGATGAAAAATGAAAAAACAGGAAGATATTTAAGAGAGGGTAAATGGCAGATAATGATTCACGGGGAGAGTTATAAACCAATAGTTGCTGAAGCAGCAAAAAAATCTGCAGATAAAATTTATAACAGAATAATGATAACTCATCTTTTAATGGATGATGAAAAAGAAAATAGAATAGGCGGAGCGGTTGGATTCAATATGAGAACTGGTGACTACCATGTTTTCAGAGCTAAAACTGTAATAGTAGCAGCTGGAGGAGCGTCACATATTTTTAAACCAAGAGCTGTTGGCGAAGGAATGGGAAGAACTTGGTATGCACCTTGGAGTAACGGTTCTGCTTACGCCTTACCAATAGCTGTAGGAGCGAAAATGACGCAAATGGAAAATAGAATCGTTTTATGCAGATTTAAAGATGGTTATGGCCCTGTTGGAGCTTATTTTTTACATTTGAAAACTTATACTCAAAACGCTAATGGAGAGAACTACGAAAAAAAATGGTACGATCACACTAAAGAGATGGTTGGAGAGTACATTGATCATCATCCAACCCCAACTTGTTTACGAAACCATGCTTTTATTCAAGAAGTACAAGCTGGTGGCGGACCTATACATATGGTTACAAAAGAAGCATTTCAGGATCCTCACCTAGAAACTGTTGGCTGGGAGAATTTTCTAGGTATGACTGTAGGTCAAGCAGTAGTTTGGGCTTCTCAAAACATCGATCCAAAATATACAAATCCTGAACTAACTACATCTGAACCTTATGTAATGGGTTCTCATGCGACGTGTTCGGGTGCTTGGGTTAGTGGTCCAGAAGATTTATCTCCTCCAGAATATTTCTGGGGTTACAATAGAATGTTAACAGTCGAAGGTTTATTTGGAGCTGGAGACACTGTTGGAGGAAGTGCACACAAATTTTCTTCTGGTTCATTTACAGAAGGACGTTTAGCAGCAAAAGCAGCTGTTAAATATATTGAAGATAAAAAAGCTGAAGGTTTAAAAGTAAGCGACAAACAATGTGAAGATCTTAAAGAAATTATATACAAACCATTGGAAAATTATACAGTAGGAAGAAATGAGATAACTGGAGGAACAGTTTCACCAAGTTATATATCACCGATTCAAGGGTTACAAAGACTTCAGAGAATTATGGACGAGTATGTGGGAGGTATAGCGACCAACTATATGACTAATGAAAATATGCTTAATAGAGGTCTAGAATTATTAAAATGGTTGGAAGAAGATTTAGAAAATGTGGGTGCAGAAGATTACCACCAACTGATGAGAGCATGGGAGTTAAAACATAGAACTATAACCTCTCAATGTGTGACTGAACATACTAAGTTTAGGCAGGAAACTCGTTGGCCAGGTTACTATTATCGTGGTGATCATCTAAAATTAGATGATGAAAATTGGCACTGTTTAACAGTATCAAGAAGAGATCCAAAAACTAAGAAGTTTACAATGGAAAAAGTTCCTGTTTATCACATTGTGGACGATAAGAAGGAAAAGAAAGCTTCATAAGTTTAATGAAGTTATTAGATAAATCCGATAAAGAAATTCAATTAATTGCAAAACCAATATGGGATAATTTGATAAAATCATCTAATATCAAAGATTATGGTGGTTTTACAAAGGATTTTTCTTCTCAAATGCTATATGGAGCTAGCGAGGTAGAGCTTGGAAAGCAGTGGGCCAATAATAAATTATTAACTAGCCTTTCAGAGAACCAAGAGTTTTTAGGATGTATAAAACGAGACCAGTTTGTAACTGTACTTTACAAACAAACTAGCAACACCGTTCCTGGAGAGTTTTTAGGCAGACTTGTATTAGGAATTGAGGATGATTTAGTAAAGGTTTTTGGGGCCACCATCTATTAGGTGCGTCAAGTTGTCAATAGATAATTTTTGCCAAATAAAAAACCTGTGTTAAATATAGTTAATGCATCTTCTAAATTTTAATAGCAAAATCAAATCTAAAGTTTCAAACTTACTTAATATTAAAATTTTTCTTCACGTTGGATTAACTGCATTTTGGGCATTAATTCTTACAGGCACATTTATAAGATTTTTTTAGCAAAAAATTTCGTGTAAATACTTGTTTATTTAAGTCTATCTATTCATTGACATAATAATTTAAGAGGCATACTTAGAAGTATGTTAGAAATTTATCTACCGATAGCTCAAGTCAATGTAGATATTTTTTTGTTACTCTTTTTAAGTTTATCCGTTGGAGTTTTATCTGGATTATTTGGAGTTGGGGGTGGTTTTTTAATGACTCCTTTTTTAATTTTTATGGGCATACCTCCCGTTTACGCAGTACCAAACGAGGTAAACAATATTTTAGCAACCTCAGTTTCAGGATCTCTAACACACTGGTTTAAAGATACACTAGATTATAAAATGGGATTATTAATAGTATCTGGAGGTGTTGCTGGAACTCTTTTAGGTATTACCACTTTTACATATTTCACTGAAATCGGGAAAATTAGTTTAATTATATCTTTATTATATATGTATTTACTAGCAATAGTAGGAACATTAATGATAATCGAAGGAGTAAAAGAAGTAGACCAAGCAAGAAAAAAAATTATAATTAAAAAAAAACTGCATCAACATAATTGGCTTCAAGGTCTTCCCTTCAGAATGAGATTTCCAAAGTCAAAACTTTACGAAAGTGCTCTCACACCTATATTGTTAGGTTTAGTGGTAGGTTTTGTTGCTGCAATGATGGGAATTGGTGGCGCCTTCTTAATGGTTCCAGCGATGATTTATATTGTTGGAATGCCAATAAAATTAATACCTGGAACCTCCTTATTTGTAACAATTTTTATTAGTGCAATTGTTACAGTTCTGCATGCATTTAACTATGGATCGATCGATTTAACATTAGTAATCCCATTAATACTTGGTTCAATTTTAGGTGTTCAAGTAGGTCAAAAACTAGGTCAATATTTAGACAGCTCACATTTAAAAACATTATTTGCGATGTTACTATGTTCTGTAGCAGTGGCAATAGCTTACGATTCTTTTTTCAAAGAGAAAAATGAAAAAATCATTTCTGAGAAAGCAATTAATACTGATCTGAATACTTTTGCAGAATTTACATTAAAATTTTCAAATGAAGCCCCAATTCTTTATGGTGCTTTCGCAATTCTTTTGGCTGTTGGGTTAGGAGCTCTTGCTGCTTGGTCAAGAAAATTAATCAGTGACTTTCGAAAGAGTAAAAATAAAAAAGAAGAAGTTAATTTTCCTGCTAAATAAATTTATTTTTTATATTTTTGCTTTGATGGTATAACACCTCTTACACCACCTCTTGGATCTTCAACATCACCTTTTCTTCTAGGAATTAAATGAATATGACAATGCATTATTGATTGCCCAGCATCTTTACCGATATTTACACCTATATTAAATCCAGTTATTTTCCCATCCAAATCTAAAAGTTGTTTTTTTTGATTTTTTAAAATCTCATTCAAATCTTTAATCTCATCATTACTAAGCTCAAAAAAATCACTGATATGTCTATTTGAGATAATTAAAGTATGGTGTTTCGTTACAGGATAGGCTGTATCTCTTATTATAAAAAAATATTTAGTTGATTGTATAACATCGCAATTTATTTTTTTACAAAAAATACATTGCTTCTGCGATGAAGACATTAAGCACTTCTATATAGCTTCGTCATTACAAATTCTTTATGCCCTAAACTCTCAGCACAAGTTAATCTTCCATTGGCAACTCTTAAAGTCGATTTGATTAATTCATCACCTGCTTGATCTAAATTCATTTGACGTGAAAGAATTTTAGAAACATCACAATCAATATGCTCACTCATAGTTTTTGCAGTTAGAGGATTAGCCGTGAGTTTAATTACTGGTTCAATCGGATTTCCAACAATATTTCCCTGGCCTGTTGGAAATAAATGAATATTAAATCCTCCAGCTGCTTGAAGAGTTATGCACTCTGCTGCCGCTGATGAAGTATCCATAAAATATAAACCTTTACCTTTTTTTGGCTCCTCCGCAGGCTTAAGGACATCAATAAACTTTAACTTTCCTATTTTTTGAAAATTACCAAACGCTTTTTCCTCAATAGTTGTTAACCCTCCAGCTATATTCCCGGCTGTTGGTTGACTTTCAGAAAGATCATTCGTTGCCTCTTTGAGAATAAAATCATTGTATTCATTCCAAGTATCCATAAATTTCTTTTTAGCTTCAGGTGTAGCTCCTCTTGCTGCACACACTGTTTCTGCTCCAGTTAATTCTGAGGTTTCACCAAAACATAAGTGAACTCCTAAAGGCTCTAGCTTCTCCATTAAATTACCGACTGTTGGATTTGAAGCTAATCCAGAAGTTGTGTCTGACTCACCGCATTTCACAGAAATCCATAAATCACTCATTGGACATTCTTCTCTTTGCTTTTCAGAGGCCCATTGTGAAAATTCTTGTGCCTTTTTCGAAGCCTTCATTATAGTACCAATGTCTCCTGTACGTTCGATATGAAAACCTTCAACCGGTTTTCCAGTAGTAGCAATTGCATCCACGATTCTTTTTGTCCATTTAGGCTCGATACCTATAACTATTACCGCAGCAACATTCGGATTTTTTCCAGTTCCAATCATTGTTCTGAAATGTAATTCCAAGTCTTCACCAAACTGAAGTCTTCCATATGAATGGGGAAGAGCTATAGTTCCTTTAATGTTATTAGCTACCGCCTCTGCACAAGCATTTGAAATATCATCGACTGGAAGAATAATTACGTGGTTTCTAGTACCCGCTCTTCCGTTTTCTCTTTTATAACCTAAAAAACTTTTTGGAATTTCCATATTAATTTACCACTTTTTAGTTTTTACATTATGAACATGTACATGGTCGCCCTTTTTAACTGACTTAACGACTTTTCCAATGTCATGTCCGTATTTAATAATGGTGTCACCTTCTTTTAAATCCTTAAGGGCTATTTTATGACCTAAAGGTATTTCATTTATTGAATTAATCTTAACGGTTTTATCATTTTCCATTATCCAAGCGCTACAATCTTGGCCTTTTTTGGTAGTTTCAATTACAACCACCGCTACATTGTCTTTTTCATCATGTATTATTAAATCAGTTTGTGACATAAAATATCATCTGGATATAGACTATATTTTGATATATTGAAAGTAGGATTTTATAAAAAATTAATTACAGGACAAATTATGGCAAAAATGACAACAGAAGAAGCTTTTGTAAAAGTTTTACAAATGCACGGTATTGAACACGCATACGGAATAATTGGATCTGCATTTATGCCAATTTCAGATATTTTCCCTGATGCTGGAATTACATTTTGGGATGTAGCGCATGAAACAAATGGTGGATTAATCGCAGATGGTTACACAAGAGCGACAGGAAAAATGTCAATGGTGATTGCACAAAATGGTCCAGGAATTACAGGATTAGTAACACCAATTAAAACAGCTTATTGGAATCACACTCCACTTTTGTTAGTTACACCACAAGCAGCAAACAAAACTATGGGCCAAGGTGGCTTTCAAGAAGTTGAGCAAATGAATTTATTTAAAGATATGGTTTGTTACCAAGAAGAAGTTAGAGACCCA
>MDTG01172482.1_pt1 | contig 19151 bp, 20 predicted proteins | sample 811421 | NCBI WGS metagenome assembly MDTG01 (sample SAMN05326645, study PRJNA326480) | marine metagenome | isolation source: seawater | place: Pacific Ocean: South East | collected 2011
AATGAATAATAAAATAATTATTATTAATGGTCCAAATCTTAATCTATTAGGAGAAAGAGAACAATCACAATATGGTTCAATTTCCTTTGAGAAACTAAAAGAAAATTGTGAGAAAAAATCTCAAGAATTGGGTCTGGGAGTAGAATTTGTTCAATCTAATGTTGAGGGTGAATTAGTAAATTTAATTCAAAATTCAAGAAAGAAATTTGATGGGATAATTATTAATGCTGCTGCTTTTACCCACACCTCTATTGCTATAAGAGATGCATTAGAAGTTTTTAAAAAACCTATAATTGAACTGCATATATCAAATATTTATAAAAGAGAGGAATTTAGACATAAATCTCTTATTAGTGACATAGTTACAGGAGGTATTTTTGGTTTAGGGGCAGATGGTTATATTTTAGCCATAATTTCAATGCAAAAACTTTTGAAAAATGAAAATTGATAAAAAAATCATTAAAGAACTAAGTGATTATTTAGATGAGTTTAATCTCACAGAATTGGAATACACTGAAAAAGATACAAAAATTAAAGTTTCAAAAAACAACGTATCAATAAATAACCAGTCAATTCCTTCATCAACTAATATTGCATCACCGACAGAAAAACCTCTTACGATATCTAAAAATACGAGTGGTACTGAAGTTAAGTCTCCTATTATTGGAACTGCCTATCATGCACCTGAGCCTGGGGCAAAAAAATTTGTTGAAATTGGAAAAAAAATTAAAAAAGGTGAGACTATTATGATTGTAGAAGCTATGAAAACAATGAACCATGTACCGTCGACTTCAGACGGAGTTGTAAAAGAAATATGTGTTGAAGATGGTCAGCCAGTTGAGTTTGGTCAAACAATAATAATTTTAGAATAATGTTTAAAAAAATTTTGATTGCAAACCGTGGGGAAATTGCAGTTAGAGTTATTAGGGCCTGTAAAGAATGGGGTATTTCAACTGTAGCTGTTCATTCAGATGTTGATAGGGATAGCATGCATGTAAGGTTGGCTGATGAAAGTGTTTGTATTGGATCTCATCAACCAGCTAATAGTTATTTAAATATACCTGCTCTTTTATCTGCAGTAGATTTGACCAGTGCGGAAGCTGTCCATCCTGGATATGGATTTTTATCAGAAAATGCTAATTTTGCAAAAGTGTTAGAAGATAATAATATTAAATTTATTGGTGCTTCCTCAAAACATATAAAAATGATGGGGGATAAAATTGAGGCAAAAAAAATTGCAAAAGAAAATGGTTTACCTGTAATTGAAGGATCTGAAGGTGGTGTCAAAGACATAGCTAGCGCTAAAGCACTTTGTAAAAAAATTGGTTTTCCAATTTTAATAAAAGCCTCTGGTGGTGGAGGTGGAAAAGGCATGAAAATTGTTCATAAAGAAGAGGAGTTTGACACACTATTTTCTACCGCAAAATCTGAAGCCCAAAAATATTTTGGTAATGATGAAGTTTATATAGAAAAGTTTTTTCAAAATCCTAGACATATTGAAGTTCAAATTTTAGCTGGAAAAAATAGGACAGTTCATTTACATGAAAGAGACTGTTCAGTTCAAAGAAGACATCAAAAATTAATTGAAGAAACTCCAAGTCCTGTTTTAAATGACAAAATAAGAAAAGATTTATTTGATAGGACTGTAAAAATGGTAAGTAAAATTGGGTATGAAGGGGCAGGAACTGTAGAGTTTATTTATGAAGATGGAAAATTTTATTTTCTTGAAATGAACACAAGAGTTCAGGTTGAGCACCCAGTTTCAGAGATGGTTACTGGTATAGATATCATTAAAGAACAAATTAATATTGCATTTACTGGAGAAACTGCATTGCAGCAGTCTGATATAAACCCAAGGGGCCACGCTATAGAGTGTAGAATAAATGCAGAAGATCCTAGTAAAAACTTTCAGCCTTCTCCAGGAACAATTGGAATGTGTCATCAGCCTTCTGGGTTTAGAACAAGAGTAGATGGAGCAATATTTCAAGGCTATAAGGTAACACCATATTATGACAGTATGGTTTGTAAATTAATCTGTCATGGCAGAAATAGAGTTGAGGCTATACAAAGAATGAACCGATCTTTAGATGAATTTGTAATTGAAGGTATAACGACAACGATTCCATTACATAAAAAACTACTAAATCATAAAAAATTTATCAATTCCGATTTTAATGTTAGTTGGCTTGATAACGAAAAAATACTTTAATTACAACCTATCAACCAAATATCATAAACAGGATGATCAAAAGGTCTTATTGAAGGACTTGATGAAAACATCCATCCATTAAAAATAAAAACATTGTCTTTTTTCTTATTGGTCAAATCTATTACTTGAATATATGCTTTAATTTCAGGATTATCGTCAAATTCTGAGTTACTACACTTCATGCTTTTTATTGAAAGATCTTTAAAAATGAGTTCTTTGCCATTTTTAAGTATAATAGAATTATTTTTAGAACTGATTTTGTCTAAAATTTTGATTATTGTAAAATCTCCTTCTAGATCATTTTCAGCATATGAGTTTGTAAAAATTACTAGAGACCAAAAAATTAATAAAAACCAAATTATTTTATTTTTTCCAAGTTTTATATTTTTTTTCATTTGGGTTTTTGTCTTTATTTGGGTAATAAGCTTGATCTGTTCCAGTTAAATTTGGTTGATGTGGTTTTTGCCAGTCATATTTTTTTAATTCATGTTTTTTTTCAATTTTATTAGGTGTGAAATGCATCCAAGAATACCATTCTGTAGGAATTTTAGATGCATCAATTTCATTTGCGTAAATAATCCATCTTTCATTTTTTTTACTTTCGTAGTATTTGTTGCCAAAAGAGTCTTGTCCAACAAATTTACCAGAAAATATAGTTTTAATTCTAGTCCCAATAGTATCTTGATTCCACCAAATGAAAATTTTTTTTATAAATGTCAACATAGAATTTTATAAACTTTCAATTCAAAATTGTATAAATTAAATTAGACTAAAATTTGAATTTGTATATAAATAATTTGAATCAATATTCAAATTAAATTTTATAAAATTGGGGTCAAATGGCAAAATACTTAGTTGAGACTTATTACACATGTACTTTTAAAGTAAATCATTATTTAGATGATATTAATGAAACTGAACTCAAAAACCTTGAAAAAAGAGATGATGGTAAATTTGAGGTATTAGATGTAAAATTAGATAATAGAAAAACAAAAAATTTAGATCCAAAAAATAACCAAATTATAGAAAAAGAAACAATCAACGTAGTATCAAGTCAAATAAAAAAAGATACTCCCAATTTGGAAAATTTATTGAAATCTAAAACTTCAAATTCTGATTCTAATGGTAAAAGATTCAGCATGCCAGATAGAAGAAAAGGTTACATACAAAAAGCTACTATTGGAGATCATAAGGTTTATCTTCATACAGGAGAATATGAAGATGGAAAAATTGGAGAAATTTTTATAGATACTAGTAAAGAAGGAGAGTTAGTAAAAGCACTTATGAATAATTTTGCAATTGCAGTTTCGCTAGGACTTCAGTATGGAGTTCCTTTGGACGAATTTATTAGTGCTTTTGTTGGAACAAAATTTGAACCATCAGGCAAAGTTCATGGAAATGATCGAATTTTAAGTGCAACATCTATTTTAGATTATATCTTTAGAGAACTTGCAATTTCCTATCAGAATAGAGAAGACCTTGCTCATACTCCATCTATTGGGTTAAATGACTTAAATAGTGCTGATGAACAAAATTCTGAAGATCAGAATCAATTATTGAAAATTGTAAAAGATATTACTAGCAAAGGATTTGTAAGAAATAATTACAAAAAAAACCTTGTTGATCTATCGGATGTTAAAATAAGCCTTAAAGGAAAAAAATAAATATTATTTTAAAGTCTTTATCAAAAGATTTAATTCTTTTAGTTGTTCAGAATTCACTTCTGACGGTGCTTTCATCAATAAATCTTGAGCATTTTGATTCATTGGGAACATTGTAATTTCTCTAATATTTTTTTCATTGGCTAGAAGCATTACAATTCTATCTATACCAGGTGCTATTCCACCATGTGGTGGAGCTCCAAAACTTAGTGCATTAATCATACCACTAAATTTAGTGTCTACTTGTGTTTTGTCGTAACCAGCGATTGAAAACAATTTATACATAAGTTCAGGCTTGTGGTTTCTTATTGCACCTGAGGAAAGCTCTATTCCATTACAAACAATATCGTACTGATAAGCAAGTATATCTAAAGGATTATCAAAATTTTCATCACTTAAATTTCCTTGTGGCATTGAGAATGGATTGTGACTAAATTTAATTTTATTGCTTTCTTCATCTTTTTCAAACATTGGATAATCAACTATCCAACAAAAAGCAAAAGTATTTTCATCAATTAATCCTAAATCTTGTCCAATTTTATCTCTTGCTAACGCTGTTATTTTTTCTAACTCATTTTGTTTTCCGCAAGCTAAAAAAATACTATCTCCAACATCAGAATTCGTCTTTTTCATTATTTCCAATAAAGAATCTTTAGAAAAAAATTTACCTATAGGGCCTTTTGCTGAAATATTTTGATTTTTTTCAAGGGTAAAATAAGCTAGGCCTGAGGCGCCTTGGTCTTTTGCCCATTTATCAATATTATCAAAAAAGCTTCTTGGTTTGTCCTTTGTATTTTTAGTGGTAATACATCTTACCTTTGAGCCAGATTTAACTAGTTTTTTAAAAATATCAAAAGATACATCATCTCTTGTAAAAACTTCTGTAATATCATTTATTAATAAAGAATTTCTTAAGTCTGGTTTGTCTGTCCCATATCTAAGCATAGCTTCAGAATAAGAAATTCTTGGGAATTTATCAAACATAAGTTTTTTTTTTGAAAATGTTTTAAATGTATTGACTAATAATTTTTCCACGACATCAAAAATATCTTCTTGTTCTACAAATGACATTTCTAAATCTAATTGATAAAATTCTCCTGGACTCCTATCGGCACGAGCGTCTTCATCTCTAAAACATGGTGCTATTTGAAAATATTTATCAAACCCGGAAACCATTATGAGCTGTTTAAATTGTTGAGGTGCTTGAGGTAGTGCATAAAACTTTCCAGGGTTCAAACGACTTGGTACAAGGAAATCTCTCGCTCCTTCGGGACTTGATGAAGTTAATATTGGTGTTTGAAATTCCAAAAATCCAAGTTTGGTCATTTCATTTCTTATGTAAGAAATAACTTTAGATCTAAGAATCATATTCTCGTGAATTTTTTTTCTTCTTAAATCTAAAAATCTATATTTTAATCTTATTTCTTCAGAATATTCTTGATCAGAAAATACTGGCATTGGTAATTCTTTACAAGTTCCTAAGGTTTCGTATTCTTCTATTATGATCTCAACTTCTCCAGTTTCAATATCTCTATTTATTGTTTCCTTTGACCGGTTAACTACCTTTCCTTCAATCTTAATGACAGTTTCTAATTGGATTTTTTCTAATACAGAAAAATTTTTATTTTCTTTATCAATAATACACTGAGTAATTCCATAGTTATCTCGCAAATCTATAAATAAAAGATTTCCATGATCTCTTTTTTTATTTATCCATCCAGATAAAAGCACTTTACTACCAACATCTTTTTTTCTTAGTTCGTTGCATTTATGACTTCTGTATTTATTCAATTATTCTCCTAAAGCTTCTTTGATAATTTTAAAATCAATTGATTTTTTCTTTTTCAAGCTTATTTCGTCAATTTTATATATGAAATCAAATATTTTACCATATGATCTATCAATTCTATTAATTATATAATCAATTAACTTCTTTTCTACGGATATTTGACGATCTGATAAATTTTTCAAAATTAAAGCGAAAATTAAATCATCATCTGGCTTTTCAATATTTTGTAAAAGAAAATTTTTAGACCTCGATTTAAGGTCTGGTAAATCAAAACTAATGTTAACAATTGGTTCTTGTGAAGTGATGATAAGATATTTATTTTCTTGATCAACAATATTTATTAAAGAGTAAATTAACTTTTCATCTACATTTTTTTTCATGTTTTCTAAAATTATATTTTGGTGGATTTTTATATCTTTTAAATTTTTACTATTTAATAATTCACTTTCAAATTTGATACCTCTAAATTTTTTTAAAAATATATTTACAAGATGCGTTTTTCCTGAAAAGTGTTCTCCACTAATATTTAAAAAATTTTTTTCCCAATTAGGCCACTTATTTAAAAGATTAAAAATATGTTCATTACTTCTTGAAACATAGTAGTCATCATCTTTAAAATTTTGATCGTAATTAAATTTTAATATTTGTTGATTTAAATAGCTCATTTTAATAACCATACTTTATTTTGTGTGTCTAGATTAAAGTTTTTTTCTTCCATTGATTTAATAAAAAGATCTGGCGTACCATTAAAAATAATTTCATACATTATAAAATCTTTATCAAATTTAGTTATAAAATAATCATAAATTAAATCTTTTTCTTCTAAAGTTTTTTCTAAATTTGCTATCTTTACACTATCAGAGCTATCTAATTTAATATTAATTGGTAATTTAATTGAAGTATTTATTTGATTAGAATTCTTCCAATAATCTTCAAAATCATTTTTTAATTCTTTTATTATTTCTGCTACATGTTGTTCGTTATCAAGATTAAAATTTTTGAATGACCGATTTTTAAGAAATACATTATTTTTTATTGTAATTCTTGACAAAGTTCTTATTTGATTATTTTTAGTAAAAATCAATGATATTATTGAGTCTTGCAAATAGTATTTATTAACTATTTCTTTAAAATCATATTGTTCAATTGTTTCATATTTCTTTTTAATAATATCTAAATCCTCTAAGTCTTCTGTTGGCAAAATATATTTTATTAGGTGATAATCTTCAAAGGTTTCGTTCCATTTCTCATAAACACTGTTATTAGAAAAAATAAATAAATCCTTTTTGTTTTCTTCAATTATTACAGGAATAAATAAAAAATTTTTTGTATTAGGAATTGATGGAAAAATATTCTTTAACTCCAAGTATTTAAAAATTTTTTTTTTATTAAATGAAACTCCTAAATTAACATAATAAATTTCATTGATAAATTTTTCTTCTTTTATTGAAAATGAATCAATCATGGCCTTTATTTCTTTTTGCTTGATAGCTTTAATTTTCTTTAGATCAGAAGAATTTACAATAAGTTTAATTAATTTTTGGAATGCTTTTTCAAATCCTTCGTCAATTACTTGATTTTTGTTAAATTCTATTTCAAAAGGCCTTGAAATCTCCACATTGTCTATTTCAAATACCTTACTGTTGACTTTAGTTGTGGAAAAAAAAAATATTATTAGAGATAAAAACGAAAAAAAAATATATACAGATTTTGTATAATCAAATATTTTATTAATTTTCATACGTTATAGTATATTAATGAATAAAAACCTTTTCACATATAAAAAAAGTGGTGTTGATATCAATGCTGCCGATAAATTTATTAAATTCATATCAGATATTTCAGCAAGAAAAAAAGGCAAAAAAAAGTTTAATAATATTGGTGGATTTGGTTCAATCTCTAGTATACCTGGTAATTTTAAAAATCCAAAGATAGTTGCATGTACAGATGGTGTTGGTACTAAAATTGAAATTGCAAATTTAATCAATAAATATGACACTATCGGGATTGATTTGGTGGCAATGAGTGTTAACGATCTTATCGTTCAAGGTGCCAAACCATTACTTTTTCTAGACTATATTTCAATTAATAAGATTAACCTATCAAAACTCAAATTTATTATTAAGGGTATTTTAGAGGGATGTAAAATTTCAGATTGTGAATTAGTTGGTGGAGAAACTGCAGAAATGCCTGGGACTTATGAAAAAGGAAAATTTGATATTGCTGGATTTGCAGTTGGTATTGTTGATGAAAAAAAAATTTTAGATAAAAAAAAGATTAAAAATAATGACTTAGTTGTTGCTATTCCATCAAGTGGTTTACACTCTAATGGGTTTTCACTGGTTAGAGAAATTATAGATAAAAAAAAAATTGATATTAAAAAAAATAATTTTCTTAAAAAAGAATTAATTAAACCAACAAAAATATATGTTCCCGAGGTTTTGAAATTAATTAATCATAACTTACTTAATGGTTGTGCAAACATTACAGGGGGTGGGATTGTTGAAAATTTAAAAAGAATAATACCAAATAAACTTTGTGCAGAAATTAATCTTAAAAAAATTAATCCATTAAAAATTTTTCACTGGTTAAAAAAAAATAATATAACTGATAATGAAATGCTGAAAACATTTAATTGTGGTGTAGGATTTTGTTTAATAATAAATCCAAAAAATTTTAGCAAGGTTATAAAAATTTTTCCAAAAGAATATATGCCTTATATAATTGGTAAAATAATTAAAGGATCCAATAAAGTTAAACTAAATGAAAAAATTGAATGGAAGTAATCTTGTAAAAACAGCTGTTTTTATATCTGGTTCAGGAACTAATTTAAATAGTCTTATTAAATTTTCGTACACTCACAAATCTCCTATTAAAATAAAATATGTTATTTCTGATAACATAAATGCTAATGGTTTAAATATTGCTAAAAAATTTAATATTAAGAATAAATTTTATGATTTCAAAAAAAATAAAAATGTTGAAAAAAAAATTTTAGGAGAATTAAAGAAAAATAATATAAAATTCATATGTCTTGCTGGATTTATGAAAATTTTATCAAAAAATTTTATTTATAAATTTAAGGGTCAAATAATAAATATTCATCCTTCCTTATTACCGCAATATAAAGGTCTTAATACTCACAACAGGGTGATTAAGAATAAAGAAAAGAACTCAGGCTGTACGGTTCATTTTGTGAATTCTAGACTAGACTCAGGAAAAATAATCCTACAGAAAAAAGTAAAAATTTTAAAAAAAGATACCCCGAAATCACTTTCTAGAAAAATTCTTAAAGAGGAACATATTTTATATCCAAAAGCTATTTTAAAAATATTTTCTAGTCTTTAAAGAAAAAATCTATTTCTATTTTTGCATTTTCTATACTGTCTGACCCATGAACTGAATTTTTATCAATTGATATACCAAATTTTTTTCTTATAGTCCCTTCTTTAGCTTCTGAAGGGTTTGTTGCCCCCATAATTTCTCTATTATCTAGTACAGCATTATTTTTTTCAATCACCATTACAACTATTGGACCTGATGACAAATATGAGCACAAATCATCATAAAATGGTTTCGTCTCATGTACTTTATAAAATTTTTCTGCTTCTGATTTTTCTATCTGAATTTTTTTTGATTTAATAACTTTAAAACCTTTATCTATAAATATTTTCTTTATTTCTCCATCTAAATTTCTTTCTACAGCATCTGGTTTAATTATTGATAATGTTTGTTCTAAATTGCTACTCATAATTGTCCTCTATTAGTTGATTTAATAATCTTACTCCAAAACCTGTTGCCCCACCTGAATTTAATGCTCCTCCATATTTTGAAAAAGCCATTCCAGCAATATCCAAGTGTGCCCAGGGTGTATTTTTAAGAATAAATCTCTGTAAAAATTGCGCTGCTGTAGTTGATCCTGCTCCACCAACATAATTTATATTTTGCATATCCGCATTCTTAGAATTTATGAGTTTATCATAACTTGCATGAAGAGGCATTCGCCAAACTTTTTCTTCAACTTTTTTTCCAGCATTAAATATTTGATTTGAAAGTTTGTCATTATTAGAAAATAGACCTGCATATTCAGATCCTAATGAAACAATGATTGCTCCTGTTAATGTTGCTAGGTCTATAATAAATTTAGGTTTAAATTTCTCTTCAGTATAAGTTAGAGCATCGGCTAAAACTAATCTTCCCTCGGCATCTGTATTTAAAATTTCAATAGTTTTGCCGCTATATGATTTTACAATATCACCTGGTCTTTGAGCATTACCACCCGGCATATTTTCAACAAGACCTACTACACCAACTGCATTTATTTTTGCTTTCCTTAATGCTAAATTTTTCATTAATCCTACAACAACAGCTGATCCCGCCATATCATATGTCATATCTTCCATAAATTTTGCAGGTTTCAAAGAAATTCCACCAGTATCAAAACAAACTCCTTTCCCAACAAAAGCTAAAGGTTGTTTTTTGCTCTTTGCTCCATTCCACTCCATAGTAACAAGATAAGATCCTCTCACACTTCCTTGACCAACTCCCAACAAGGCATTCATTCCCATTTTTTTCATTTTTTTTTGATCATAAACTTTTACTTTCAATCCAATTTTTTTTAATTGCTTTAATCTTTTTGCATATTCATCTGGATGTAAAATATTACCTGGCTCTGAAACAAGATCTTTAGTTAAAGTAATTCCCTGGATTAATGAATTAAATTTTTTATTTTTATTAAAATCAAATGAATTTTCTTTTACTAAAATATCAATATGAAATGTTTCATCATCTTTTTTGGTTTTATACTTGTGAAATTTATATGATTTGAGTTGGGCTCCATGTAAGAATTCATCTAAAAAATACTTATTCGATGATTTCGCTTCTTTAATGTTATTCCCTAAAAAGCTCATGTTATAGGTTGAGCTTGATTTCACATAGTTAAAAAATTCAGCACCTAATTTTTCATTTTCTACTGATGTTTTTTGATTTTTGAGTTTAATTAAGATAATTTTTTGCTCCGAATTTAAATTAAAGCAGATGAAGTCTTTATTTTTTGTAACTGATGATTTAATTGTCTTATCAATAATATTAGAGCTAACACCTAATGAAAGTTGGTTAAAATTTCTAATTTTAAAGTCTTGATCAGTAAACAAAACATAATTTTTTATTAATTTATTGTTTATGTTCTTTTTAAAGCTTATTTTTATTGACATTTTAAATATATATGTACTTTAGGTTGTATTTGTAAATGTCTTATAAATTATAAATGATTGAATTCAACAAAAAATTAATATTTAGAAAGTTTTTTTTAGATAACACTTATTTTTTTCTTTCAACTATAGCTACACTTGGGACGATTGTTTGGGTTATCCAGGCAGTAAATTTTTTAGACTTTGTGACTGAGGATGGGCATGGTCTATTAGTATATTTCAAATACTCAATTCTAAATTTTCCGAAAATTATATTAAGATTATTCCCGTTAATATTTTTTATATCAATTTTTTATACTATCAATAAATTTGAGGAAAATAATGAATTAAAGATATTCTGGATTAATGGAATTGATAAGTTGAAATTTACTAAAAATTTAATCTTATACTCTTTAGTAAACTTAATAATTATATATTTTCTAAGTACATTCTTGGTTCCATGGACACAAAATAAATCAAGAGTTTATCTTCAAGACTCAAATATCGATTTTTTTCCATCATTGATTGGAGAGAAAAAATTCATTGATACAGTTGATAAGTTAACAATTTATATTCAAAAAAAAATTGATGAGGAAAATTACGAAAATATTTTTTTAAAAGACTCTGAAAATGATCAAGTTAAATTTATTTATGCAGATAAGGGAAGATTAATTAATAAAGAAGATGAACGTAGCTTAATGCTATCAAATGGAAAAATTGTTAATGTGAATGATGGAAAAATTACTTCATTTGATTTTAAAAATACAAATTTTGATTTAAGCAAATATATGACTAAATCAGTTACAGATTTTAAGATACAAGAAAAAAAAACTACAAATATTTTTAATTGCTATTTCAATTTTTTTATACTGGGTGATATTTCTTATTATGATGTTCAAAATTGTAACGATCCAGGTGTAAAGCAAATGCAAAAAGAATTATTTAATAGATTAGTTAAACCTTTATTTCTTCTTGTTTTAAGTTTGAGCTTGTGTTTTTTATTATTATTTCCAAAAGAAAATATAAAGTATAAATCTTCAAGAATTTCAATTTTTCTTTGTGGTTTGATAATTATAATAATTGCTGAATTTTCATCATCTTTCACTGTAAGAAATTTTTTATTTTTTAAGATATCTATAATTGTTCCATTCTTAATTTTCTTACTTCAATATATTTATTTAAAAAATAAGATTAATTACTATCAAAAAAAATGACTTATAATTATAAAAAATATATCTTTAAAAAATTTTTACTAAGTCTCTTTAAAGTAACTCTAGTTTTTTCTGCTGTTGTAATTGTAATGAATCTTCTGGAAGAAATTAGTTTTTTTAAAGAAAATGAAAATATTTTTTTCATACCAATTTTTTTAACATTAATAAATATGCCTTCTGTTTTATTTGAAATCTTTCCTTTTATCTTTTTAATAAGTACTTTATTTTTTTTTATAGAGTCCATAGATAAAGATGAGATAAATGTATTTAAACTTTATGGGATAACAAATTTTAAAATAATACAAATTTTAACCACTTTATCTTTTTTCATTGGAATTTTTCTTTTAGTAATTTTTTATAATATTTCCTCAAATCTAAAATTTTTATATCTTGATATTAAAAATCAATATTCAAAAGATGATAAATACCTAGCAGTCGTCACAGGTAATGGTTTGTGGATAAGAGATGAACTTGAAAACTCAGTAAATTATATTAACGCAGAAAAGCTCGAAAAAAATAAACTAATAAATCTAACCATTTCTGAATTTGATAATAATTTTAAATTAAAAAGAGTTATAATCTCAGAAAGTGCAGATATTGTAACTAAAAATTGGAAGCTAAAAAATTCATTAGTAAGTTTGGAAAATAATAATGATAAATATGATCAATTAGAATTTTTTTCGAATTTTGATGAAGAGAGAATTTTATCTATTTTTGAAAATTTTTCTTCGTTGGATTTGATCAAACTAGAAACACTTAAAAGAGACTATGAAATGTTAGGTTATAATACAGATGTAATTAATGGCTATAAACATAGGTTATATTCATTTCCAATATATTTATCACTTATGGTTTGTATTGGCGCAATACTGATGCTTAACATAAAGTATAACAAATCGAAAGTAACTAGCATAACACTTGGAATAGTTATTTCTGTAATAATTTATTATATCAATTACTTTTTTAATGTAATTATTGAAACACAAGATGTTCCCTATCTAACATCCATATGGGGTCCGCAACTGATTTTATCTATGATTGTAATGATTAATTTAATTAGAATAAATGAAAAATAAACTCATAAATTATTTAATTTTATTTTTTTCTATTTTTTGCTTTACTACAGCTCTTTTCTCAAATGAAATAAATTTTGAAGCTGAAAATATCGAAACAGATGATAAAAATTTAATAAAAGCATCAAATAATGTAATAATAACTGATAAGAATGGGAATAAGATTTATAGTAATAAACTTTTAATAGATAATCAAAAAAAGATTTATACTATTAGTGAAAATGTTGTAATTGAAAATATTAATAACTCAACAGTTCTAAATTCTGAAAAAATAATTTATGATCTCAAAAAGAATAAAATTTTTTCACCCGACAATGTAACAATTAATAAAAATAAAAAATATTTTATCGAAACATCAAATATAATTTATAATCTAAACACAAAAGAAATTTCTTCTAAAGAAAAAACAATAATAAAAGATTTACAAGCAAATAAAATTAATGTTGAAAATTTTATTGTTTCTCTGAAAGAGAATGTCTTTATTGCCAACAACGCTTACATAATTGATAAGGAGTTAAACAATTATGATATTAAAAAACTTTATTATGATTTCAATAACAATAGAATTTTAGGCCAAGATACAATCGTTAATGGTGATAATAAATTATCCTCTAAAAGATATTTGCCTAGAGCAAAAAGTAGAAGCATTCTATTCGAAAACGGTGACGTTACACTTAAAAAAGCTATTTACACTAATTGTAAAAAAAGAGAAGGTTGCTCTCCTTGGAGTATAAATGCAGAAAAAGTGAAACATAATAAAAAAGATAAAAGAATAGATTATAAAAATGCTACTTTTAAATTTTATGATTTTCCAATTTTATATTTTCCAAAATTTTTTCACCCTGATCCAACTGTAGATAGACAATCAGGTTTTTTAGCCCCTTCTATTTTAACTCAAAATTCTAAAAATTATTTGAAAACTCCTTATTTCTTTGTCTTATCGGAAAATACAGATTTTACCTTTTCACCAAGATTCTATGATGATCAAGATAATATTTATCAAGGTGAATATCGTAAAGTTACAAAAAATACAAATCATACAATTGATGCAAGTATAAAAAGTAAAAAAAGTAAATCATCAAGGTCTCATTTTTTTACTAAATCAACAATAAAAACAAATTTTGACCTTTTCGATATTTCAGAATTTAGATTACAGTTTCAAAATGTTTCAAATGATGATTATTTAAAATTAAATAATATTCAATCACCAATAATCAATTCTTCACAAACGTTAAACTCAAAAATTGAATTTGAAGGATCAAGTGATGATTTAGAATTTTTTTTAACAACTGAAGTTTATGAAGATTTATCTAAAGATAAAAATAGTGATAAATATGAATTTGTTCTACCAAATTTTAATATTATTAAAACTTTCGAAACTAAATTTGATGGTTTTTTAGAGTTTGTTAGTTCAGGTCATAACAAGCATTTTGAGACAAATATTAATGAAAAAATATTAGTAAATGATTTAAAATATAAATCTTACGATAGTATTAATAAATTTGGAATCGTAAATAATTTTGAATTTTTATTAAGAAATTTTAACTCTAACTCAAAAAACTCTAAGTCATTTAAGAATAAATCTGAAAATCGAGCACGAAGTTTATTTCAATTCAATTCAAAACTTCCACTCCAAAAGGAAGGTGTAAAATATTTAAGCACTATAACACCTAAAATTGTTGCTAAAATTAATCCTCAAAAAAACAAAAATATTAGTAATGATGATAGATTAATTGACTATTCTAACATTTATTCAATTAACAGGCTCAGTTCAGATAGCGTTTTAGAGGGTGGAGAGTCAATCACAATTGGAAATGAGTATAAAATTTTTGACAAACTAAATAAAGCAGATGAAATTTTTGGCTTAAACTTAGCTGCTTCTTTTAGAGCTGATAAAAACCCTGATTTACCAAATAATAGTTTTTTAGGTCAAACAACATCCAATATTGTTGGTCAATCAAAGTTTAAATTAAATGATTTTATTGATCTACAATATGACTTTATATCCGACAACAACCTTGGAGATTTCCATTATCATAATATGAATTCAAAATTTAAAGTAAATAATTTTGTTACCACATTTGAGTTTATTGAAGAAAGTAATGAAATTGGAACCAATCATTTTTTAGCTAATGAAACTTCTTTTGAGATAGATGAGACAAAATCTTTAAAATTTAAAACTAGAGAAAATAAAAAAAAGGACCTTACAGAATATTATAATTTAATATATCAATATAAAATGGATTGTCTAGTTGCAGCTATAGAATACAAAAAGGATTATTATTCTGATGGATCATTAAAACCTGAGGAGAGTTTATTTTTCTCTATAACTATTATGCCTTTTGAAAATAGCATAAAACTACCAGGAGTAGAAAAATAAAAAATGAAAAATAGAATACTTTTTTTATTTATTTTTTTAAATTTTTTTTTAATTGCAAATTATTCTAAATCAGCTCAAGAAATTAAAATAGTATATAAAATAGATAATTCAATAATTACAAACATAGACTTAGCAAAAGAACTTAACTATTTAATAGCATTAAATAATGATTTAAAAAAAATTAATAAAGCTGAATCAATAGAGATAGCAAAAAATTCAATAATTAGAGAAATAATTAAGAAAAATGAAATTAAAAAATTTTTAGACTTAGAAAATTTTGATGATCAAAAATTAATGAATAGAGTTCTTGCTAATATATATGAAAAATTAAATTTGAATAATCTATCGGAATTTGAAAATTATTTAAGCTCATATGGCATCACAGCAGATGAAGTAAATGAAAAAATGAAAATTGAAGTTTTGTGGAATCAATTAATTGCTGAAAGATTTAATAACCAAATAAATATTAATGAAGATGAAATTAGGAAAAAAGTTAAAAATGAGGGTATAAATTATAAAAATGTAATTGAATATGATTTATCAGAAATAGTTTTTTCTGCAAAGAATCAACAAGAATTTGAAACTAAGAAAGAAAAAATTCTCAATACAATAAATGAAATAGGTTTTAAAACTGCTGCAAATAAATTTAGTATCTCTGAAACATCTAAATTTGGAGGAAGTATTGGAAAAGTAAAAAAAAACCAGTTATCAAAAAAAATTAGAAACGAAATAGATAAAATTTCTATTGGAGAATTTACTAAACCTATAAATCTTGGATCTGGTTTTTTAATAATTAAAATTAACAATAAAAAAATTATTACTGAAGAGTTTGATGAAAATAAAATAGTAAATGAAATAATTAATTTAGAGAGAAAAAAGCAATTTGAAAACTTTTCACAAATTTATTTTAGTAAAATCAAACTAAATACACAAATAAATGAATTCTAAACCAATAATTATAGTTTGTGGTGAACCTAATAGTGTTTTTTCAGAATTATTAATAAAAAGTTTCAAAAAGTATAAATCAAGAAAACCTATTATAATAATTGGTTCTTATAACCTATTACAAGATCAATTTAAGACACTAAAATTAAAGGCAAAGCTTAATTTGGTAAACTTCCAAAAAAAAGATTTTGACAACTTTGATAAAAATAAACTTAACATTATCGATATAAATTATAATTTTAAAAAACCGTTTGAAATTATCTCATCAAAATCAAATGACTATATTTCAAAAAGTTTTAAAAAAGCTATTGATATAGCTAAAAAATTAAAGATATCAGGGCTAATCAATGGTCCAATATCTAAAAAATTTTTTTTAGGAGGAAAGCACTTTGGTATAACCGAGTATTTATCTGATAAATTCAAAATAAAAAATAATTATTCAATGTTAATTTTTAATAAATTTCTTTCTGTCTCTCCAGTCACAACTCATTTGCCAATTAATAAAGTATCAAATAAAATTAAAAAAAAAGATATCATTCTAAAGTCAATTTTAATAAACAATTTTTATAAAAATAAATTATCAAAAATTCCTAAAATAGCTATCACAGGATTAAATCCACACTGTGAAAATTTTTTTAGCTCCAGTGAAGAAGAAAGAATATTAAAACCAACAATTAAAATTTTAAAAAAAAAAGGATTAAATATAGATGGTCCATTTCCTGCTGATACCGTTTTTTTAAAACAAAACGTAAAAAAGTTTGATGTTATTATCGGGATGTATCATGATCAGGTTTTAACTCCTATTAAGGCTCTATACGGATTTAATGCTATAAATATCACCCTTGGACTTCCTATCCTTAGAGTTTCTCCTGATCATGGACCAAACTATAAAATGATTGGAAAAAATAAATCTGATCCCCAAAGTCTTATAGAGTCTATTAAATTTTTAGATCGACTTGAAAGATGATGATAAGAGCCAAAAAAAGTCTTGGGCAAAATTTTTTAATTGATGATAATATTATTAAAGTTATTGTTAATTGTGCATCTATTGAAAACAAGGAAGTGCTAGAAGTCGGTCCTGGCACAGGCAATCTTACTAATGAGATAATTAAAAAGAAACCAAAAAGATTAATATTGATTGAAAAAGATGAAAATCTTTTAAATATTTTGAAGGAAAAATTTTCCTATAACATAGATTTTATAAATAATGATATACTACAAGTATCTGAAAATAAACTTTCAAATAATAAATTAACTGTATTTGGAAATTTACCCTACAATATTTCAACTGAAATTTTAACAAAATGGATTTTTAATCTAAAAAATGAAGTTTGGTTTGATAAATTAATTTTATTATTTCAAAAAGAAGTTGCTGACAGAATAATAAGTAAATTTAATACTTCAGCTTATGGGAGACTATCTATAATTTCAAATTGGAAATTAGATATAAAAAAAAAATTGATATTATGCCTCAATCTTTTAATCCAAAACCAAAAGTTGAAAGTACACTTTTAATATTTACTCCAAAAAAAAAATTTTTTGAATTGAAAAATCCTAGGTCAATTGAGAAAACAACTAGAATTTTTTTTAATCAAAGAAGAAAAAAAATAAAAAGGCCTTTTAACAAATTGTTTAACAATGCTCAAGAAGTTGCCAATAAGTTAAATATAAATTTAGATTTGCGTCCCCAAAATTTAGATTGTGAAACTTATTACTTAATAGCAAAAGAACTAGAAAACTTATGATGTCAATTTTTCAACATGCTCTTTTACAAAATTTCTGTCATAATCTTTTGAACCATTATTTATTTCAGCATCGATTAATTTTTGTATTTTTGAAAAACAATCTTCTAAATTATCATTAACTACTACATAGTCGTAATTGATCCAGTGAAGAACATCTCTATCAAACTGCTTCATTCTTTCTTCTGCAATTAATTTGTCTTTCATATCTCTATTTGACAATCTTTCAAATAGAACTTTTTTACTTGGAGGTAATATAAAAAAAGTAATTAATTTATAATCTAATTTCTTGTTTTTTATTTGATCTGCACCCTGCCAATCAATATCGAAAATTACATTATGATTATTTTCTAAATTTTGAATTACTGGTGTTCTAGTGGTACCATAGTAATTATTAAAAACTTTCGCATACTCTAAAAATTCATCATTATTGATTAATCTTTTAAACTCTTCATCTGTTACGAAAAAATAATCTTTTTTATCAGTTTCATTTGGTCTAGGTTTCCTGGTTGTATGAGATGTGGAGATAAAAAAATTATTTTTTTTGGATAAAAGATTTACTAGCGTGGTTTTACCTGCCCCTGATGGGGATGATAACACTACCATTATCCCACCTTTTTTTTGAGGCATTAATTTTATTAGTTGCTTTTGCTTTCTATAAATTTAACCGCATCACCGACTGTTAATATTTTCTCAGCTTCTGTATCGGAAATTTCTGATCCGAATTCTTCTTCGAAAGCCATAACTAACTCTACTGTATCTAAACTATCTGCTCCTAAATCATCTATAAAACTAGACTCATCAGTAACTTTAGCTTCATCTATTCCAAGATGATCAGCGACTATTTTTTTAACTTTGCTTGAAATATCTTCTGACATATAAATCCTTATTTTATTAGTTTAAATTCTTCTTAGTTTAATTACTTGTTTTGTCAAGCCATATACATGCCTCC
>MDTG01195244.1_pt1 | contig 19151 bp, 22 predicted proteins | sample 811421 | NCBI WGS metagenome assembly MDTG01 (sample SAMN05326645, study PRJNA326480) | marine metagenome | isolation source: seawater | place: Pacific Ocean: South East | collected 2011
GGTTTGACGCCTACGCACGTTTTTTTACGCGAATCAAAAAATCAAAATATATGTTACAGAAAATCAAATCAATAAAAACAGATACGTTAATACCCTACGCGGGTAATAGCCGAACGCATAGCGCCGAGCAGGTCGCGCAGATTGCTGCGAGCATTAAAGAGTTTGGATTCAACAACCCGGTGCTGGTTGATGCCGACGGCGGAATCATTGCAGGGCACGGCAGATTGCTCGCAGCGCAGAAGCTCGGACTCAATGAGGTGCCTACTATTTGCCTAGATCATCTATCCGATGCGCAGCGCCGGGCTTACGTAATCGCCGACAACAAGCTGGCGCTAAATGCCGGATGGGATGAAGAGGCATTGCAGACTGAACTGGCCAGACTACAAGAGGAGCACTTTGACATCGACCTGCTTGGTTTCGATGACGACGAACTCGCATTGCTGATCGCAGAAGACGAAGAAACCGAAGGACTGACCGACGATGACGAGGTTCCAGAAATTGCGGAGCAGGCCGTAACAGTTGAAGGCGACATATGGATCCTTGGTCAGCACCGCTTAATGTGCGGCGACTCAACAAGCATTGACTCGGTGGAGAAACTGATGGGCGGTGTAAAGTGGGACGTTTGCGTATTCGATCCGCCTTATGAGTTGACTGAACTCTACAATCATATTCCACAATACAAATCAGGGAAACTTGTGGTTATGTGGGACTTTAAAAGATTTGCACAAGCGGCTAGCTCAGCATTGACTAAAGGGTGGACAGCGCAATATGAGTTTATATGGGATTGTGTTCAGTCCTGGTATACCCCAAACAGACCGCTTGCGAGACATAAAGCTCTTGGCGTATTTGGTGACGATCTGTATTTTGACACTGATTCATCCGTAATTAAAGACGGAAAAAAACGAGAGGCTAAGATTGTCAGAAATACGCGAGGGGAATGTAATTATACGCCATTGGATGGGGCGAAGCATATCGCAACAGTGGAGACATTTCCGAATACACAGCAATCAGACGAACACGGGCATGGTAAACCGATTGCATGGATTCAAGCAATCTTCGCCGGGATAGGTGGAGATATTTATTTCGATATGTTTGGCGGATCAGGTGCTACAATGATCGCTTGCGAAAAGCTTAAAAAAACGTGTAACACAATGGAATTGGATCCAAAATTTGCAGACGTCATCATCAAGCGCTGGCAAGACTTCACAGGCCAAGATGCAGTGCACGCAGAAACCAACAAAAGTTTTAATAAGTCATTTTGATGGCACACAATATCAAATTTGATTTAGTGCGCAAAAAAGCTTTGGCCAACATATTGGCTAAGGTTAAAGACGGCAAAACGCTGACAGCAGCAGAACAGCGCACGCTGGACGACGAGGAACGCAGATCAAAGGGAATGCGCGAAAATCGCACAGCCGAAGCGATGGCAATCGAATACAGCGTCACAAGGCAAACTATTGTCAGGTGGGGCAACATGAATGCACCGTTTGATAATGACTTTGAGTTCTGGTGTTGGATGGTAAAGAACAGGATCAAAGGCGGCAGTAATTGGCGCAGGAATTACGAAGACGCAAATGCTGTGGAGTGCAAAAAATGGCGGGATGAAAATTTTAAACAAAAGCGCAAAACGATACCAAAATGCACAAAATCGGTTGAGGAATTGCGCGACGAGTATTTGGCAGAACTGCAAGACGCAAGGGACAAGGGAGACGAGGATCGAGAAAAGGTTGCGTTAAATGCTTACTTGAAAATCGACAAACAAATCCGGGACACTGCACTCGACGAAAAAAAGCTAGGAATCGAAAAGGGCGAAATGCTTGCCCGCTCAGAAGTCGAGCGCATTCTGGAAAATATCTGCTGGGCCGGGAATGCTAGCTGCGACAAGTTCGGCAAGCAGATTGCGGAGCGACTTAGCAACAAGGCGCCGGCTGACATTTACAGGATCCTTGCGCCTCTACTGACTGCGCTTATGATATTTGAGCCAGTGCGGAAACTGAAAACCGCGCCAGGGAACATTAACTTGCCCGAGTGGGTAATCGAATGTTTTGAGACTGAGCGCAAACAATACTTAAAATGACACTACCTAAACCAGAACGCCAGGACCCGGTCGCATGGTGCGAGCAAAATATCCAACTGGATTACGGCAACTTTAAGCGCGAAAATCACCCGCTACTTGTTGACGTACTCAATGCGGCAGCAGATGAGCGCGGCGCTTATGTCGGCCTGATTGGATCGGTTCAGCACATTAAGACTTTAACTGCGCAGTTACTGCAATTGTACTCGTTGCACGTATCGCCAGCAAGCGCGGCCCATTACGATTTAACCGGGGACGCGCTAAAGGAATTTAGTGACGACAAATTCACGCCACTTATTGACAGCACGGAGCGCATTCTGAAACTGATACCAGACCAGCAGTACCGGAAAACCAAGCTTTACACCAGCACGCCGCTGGGGCATGTAAGATTGCTTTCTGCAAACGTACTTGCAAACCGAAATTCTAAAACGCTCGAACGCATTACAGCGGATGAGTCGTGGGCATATAAGGACGAGGAAAAATGGCTTGAACAAATTCACTCGCGGCAAAATTCGTTCAATTGGCAATGGCAAATGTTTCTGCCGTCGTCCGGGCAAACCGAGGGCAGCGAGCTAGACCAGCTATGGCAGCGAAGCACTCAAAAGACTTGGCACGTTAAATGTCCATGCTGCGGGGAAGAGATTGCGTATTTATGGAAGCAGCCGCCAGTCGATGGCAAGGTGCCGCCTGGTGGCATCCGGTACGCTAGCCGCGAAGAGGTCACAAATGCAGACGGTGACATTGACTGGGTAGCGCTGCGGGATTCAGTTTATTATCAATGCCAGCTTTGCGAAGGTCGCATTGATTGGGATCCCGGCGCACAACATGAGCGCAACTTGTCCGGGCGTTACGTGCAGATGAACAGCAACCCTGACCCGCAATGCGATTTTTATCACTACAACGCTTTAGCACATGCACCCTGGCCGGAGCTTGTCACAAAATGGAAGCGAGCCACAATAGCACGCAGCCGGGGCGACTTGTCCGGGCTTGAGGAATTTGTTCGCAAACAATTGGCGCAGCCGTGGAATGAGTCAAATTATGTGAGCGCGGAAAAGATCGAGCATGCGCGGGGCGATTATGCGCTTGGCGAAGCATGGCAGCCGCCCGGAGCAGAGCCGATAATGTTCTGCACGGTGGACGTGCAAAAGGATCACTTTTATTTGATTGTGCGGGCGTGGGCTATCATAAACGGCGAATTGCACAGCCGATTAATTGAGCGGGAGAAAGTTTACAGCTCAGGCGCAATTTGTGATATTGCAGACAAGTACGGACTGGCGGGCGCTAATATGTCGCGCGTATTTTTAGACGGCAACTACAACTCGATCCAGGTGCAGCGCTTGGCTGCGGAAAACTTTTGGATCGTATTCCGTGGAGACAAAGCGCGAGACTTTCGGCACGCTGACGGATTGCGCAGAATTTACGCCGAGGCCGACTACATCGATGTGGGCGAGGGTACAATCGGAGCCGGGCGCAAACTTGTACCGCAGATCAGATTTAGCAACGGCGAGGCGCTCAACCGATTGTCACTAATTCGAGGCATTAAAGGCCGGGACGGTGCGCCAGTGTGGACGTATGCAAAAGACGCAGGTGCAATCTATGAGCGGCAGATCAATGCCTGGCAGAAAATCAGCAAGACAAAACCAAGCGGCGAGGTTTATTATGATTTTATCAACCGGGACTCTCACAATGATCACTTCGGTGACTGTGAAAAAATGAATATCGTTTGCGCTGCAATGGCCGGCTTAATTGGGGTCGATACTGAGCCGGATAAAAAAGATTAAAAAAAGTATTGCACTTTTTGAAATGACCGCTTATTGTTGGGGCATGGAAAACGTAACAACACTAATAAACGACAACGGCGATAAATATTATTCTCGTTACAATGAAAACGGCGAACGCGAGTATTCGTTTAGCATTGATTTTGAAGATATTTGGACAGACGCCGAAGAGGATTATATTAATGATATGGAGGGATACATAAAACCCGCCATAATTAAAACACAGTATGGCCAATCAATTGAAATTGATGCTAAGACAGTAAAATCTGCAAAACAAAAAGCCTCAAATTGGGCGCAATTTGGAATCGGAAATATTACGCTAGAGATTGGATCTGAAATATATCAGCGCGAATTTTGGCAAAATAACAATAGATTTGGCTGGCACAAGTGGAAACAAATTGCGTAATAGCACCACACATAAACAAAACTTGACAACGACCCCTTCGGGGACTGCGAGAAAATGAACATCGTTTGCGCTGCAATGGCCGGCTTAATTGGGGTAGATACTGAACCGGATAAAAAAGATTAAAAAAAGTATTGCACTTTTTGAAATAGCCGCTTATTGTTGGGGCATGGAAAACGAAACAACACTAAGCAAAGATTTAACAAACAAAGCGCAATGGGTTTGCGATTTAATGAAACAAGACGGAGTAAAGCCCGAGCAAGTTACTGACGAAATGTGCATTGCATATTTGCAAACGGTTAATAAAAAAATTCAAATGATACAAAGCAAGTTGCTTACAGATCAAAACGCGAAAAAAGAATTTTCCAAAAAAATCCTAGCCGACATCGCATAATGGAAAGTATTTTAACAGAAAAACCGAGCGACCCAAATGGGTTGCTCACCACGCTGGGTTCTGCCCCGCTCGATGGGGCGATGGAATTTGAGATCGTGGTGACTGATGCCAGCATGATGAAGATGTCTGTAGCTGAGAATCGGGAGCTAGTAAAATGCTACGAGGCGCTCAAGGCAGAAGCGATCCGCAAAGGCTGGATAGTTGAGGAATACATCGACCCACGCACACAAGAACATGCGGCAAGATTCACTCCGCAGAACATCGAAGGCGTTGCCGCATCCTGACTACTTCTAACTTTCAATACCGTCTAGCACCACACATAAAGAAAACTTGACACAAACCCCGCTTGCTCTAATTTTGTAGCATGCGGGGTTTATTGTTTACAATCTGGATACATGCGGGAAAAACCGCATCCAGTACCATTGACGCGCTTGAGACGCTGACGCTTGGCCAGTTTGAGTCAGTGCAGCACGGCGGCGCGCGCATGGTCCGGGCATCCCTTTCCGGCAAATCTTTTGACTACGAAATGCCCGCAAATTGGGGCCAGCATGATTTTATTGAATCAATTCGCGAGTGCTACAAGCAAGTTCTCACGCAAGGCGCAGCCGGTCAAATGACTGACAAGGAACTGCAAGACTATTTATTAGACACAAATAACCAAGTGACCGATACAATGTTTGTCCGGGTGAACAATCACAGCAGCTATGGCCGTTAAACCTATCAAGCGCGCTCGCAAAAAATACAACGCAAGCGGCAACACGTACAACAGCCGCAGCGGGTCAAGAGAATTTTATGCAGGCGGGCGCAATGATCAGCGCAGGCTGACAAATCAGCGGTCCGCGCTTGCCAAAGACATCAGCGAAATGATGACGGCAAATCGTCATAAAATGATGCTTTGCGATGCGCGATATATTTACCAGTCATTTTCTAGCGTGGCCGGGGCGGTCGATCAGCGCAGCAACTACGTTTATGGCGGGTCATGGCGTTTGCAATCGATAAGCCAAGATCAAGACTTTGCAAAAGCGGTCGAGGAAGATTTTAAAACACTTGATCACGCATTCGACATCCGGGGCGTCAATTTTAGTTTGCGCAAATCAATATGGAGAGCCAGCAAAACGCTAGACGTTGACGGCGACTTCTTTGCAATCTTGACTGAGCAGGAGGACACCGGCTTCCCGAAAATTCAATTCATTGAAGCGCACCAGGTCGGCGATTGGGGCGACGTGTCTGGGGGATATGTTAATGACTCGAAAGCATACGCGGGATTAAAGATTTGCGCAGGCGTCATTTTGGACGACTACAATGCGCCATTGGCTTACAGGGTAAAGGACGACGACAGGCCGCGAGGCTTCCAGGACGTGCCTGCTCGATCAGTCGTTCATTTTTTGGATACTAAATGGTTTACTCAGACGCGCGGGCAACCGTCAATCGCGGCCGCTGTCTTGGATTGGTACGACCTTAGCGAAACGCGCGACGCGCAAAAAGTTAAAACAAAGGTCAATTCAATCTTAACTTTGATCGAGTCGAACGAGTCCGGGACGCGCGACACTGCAAAAAATTTAATGGGACTAGGCGGCAGCGACAACACGCCAGCGACTACATACATGGATAGCGGAATGATTCGCATTATTAAAAACGGCGGATCACTTAACGCGCACACGGCAAACGACCCGCCGGAAGCTTGGCAAAAGTTTACCAAGACAGTAGAGCAATCTGCATTTTATGCTCTAGGATGGCGGCGCGAAATGTTAGACAGTTCAGAGGTCGGCGGCGCAGGCGTCCGAGGATTTGCGGCAGATATTAACAAATCTATTGCAGCGCGGTGCGAATGCTTGGAGTACGGATTCAAGCGCATTGCTCAATACATCATATCCAAGCGGGCGCAAATGGGAGCTTACACTTTGCCTAAGGATTGGTACAAAATCACATTTACTAGGCCGCCAGAGTTTACAGTCGATGAAGGCCGCATGCGTGCAGCAGATATTGAGGACTTGCGAGCAGGTTTGACAACAGCTACAAACATAATCGAGCGCAGAGGCCGCGACTTTGAGGAGGAAATGACGCAACGCGCAAGAGAGATCGTTTTGACGAAACGCATTGCAGAGGCAAACGGTCTCGATTACAGGGAGCTATCTTTAATCACACGGCCCGGAGATATTGTGCCGGGGCAACAATTAACTAATACAGACGATGAATAATAACACATGGTACAACATGGCAGCACGAAGTGAGTCTGAGGCTGAAATCAGCATTTACGGACCTATCGGAGGCTTTGACATTAACGCAAAAGACTTTGCAGAAGACTTGAAAGGCATGGAAGCCGACACAATTCATTTGCGAATTGATAGTCCAGGCGGTAGCGTTATCGACGGAATCAGCATCTTTAACGCATTGCAACGGCATCCGGCAAAGGTGATCACACATATTGATTCTCTTGCGGCCAGCATGGGGTCAGTTGTCGCAATGGCTGGCAATGAGATTCGCATGGCAAACAATGCTTTGCTAATGATACACGAGCCTTGGACGGTTGCAATGGGCAACGCTGACGAGTTGCGCAAAAATGCAGATACACTCGAAAAGATGAGCGGGAATATTTTGCAGGCATACAGCCGCAGCCAATACACGCCAGAAGAAGTTGCGGACCTCATGAAGTCTGAGACTTGGATGACAGCACAGGAAGCGCTTGACGCTGGCTTTGTCGATTATATTGACGACGGAATCAAAGCCGTTGCATCTATTGTTGACGCTGCCAACAGCGCAGAGTTGCAGGTGCCAACAGAAAAGCTCATTGCCAGCATAAACAGCAAACTGGATGCAGTTGCAAAGCAGCGCGATGTTTTAATTGAAAATATAACAGTGCAAGCTCAGGAGCTAGCCGATGCACGCGCAGAGCTAGAGGCCGCTGAGATTGTCCTGAAAGAAGTTGACGAAAAAGAAGCAGCATTTAAGGCGCAAATCGAAACAGCCAAAGCAGAACTTGAAACAGCCAAAGCCGAAACAACAGCAGCCGCAGAAGTGACTCAAGAAAAAGTCGCGCAAGCTGCCGCTGAACTGCTACAAATGAGCGCACATGCACCGGTTAAAACTTCAAATGACATTTCTGAAAGCATGACGGACGTTGAGATTCTCAACCGCTACGAGTCATTTACAAAAGAGCAATCCGAAGAACGGACGGCCTTTTACAAAAAACATAAAAGCAAAATTTTGCGGGCTAAGACTCGCACACAACAACAATAATTCAACTAAATAAATATTATGGCTAATACATTCAGCGCGTCCACAATTAAGGACATTATCTTAGAGCAAGAGATTTTAATATCTCAACACAAAGTAATTGATCTTGACAAGTTTGCTACAAACTTTTCAAGCGATGCAATTGCACAAACCGGAGCAGGCAACGGAGTACGCAGCACGATTCAAGTTGACCTTGCATCAGGCGCGAGCACTACTTTGACAAATCCTACAAACTACGAGCAAGGCGATTCTACTCTTGGATCTGTACCAGTATCAATGAACGAATACTCGCAACCTTTCCACATTACGCCAGCAGAAGCAGGCAGCGGTCGAAAGATTGAAAAATTAATTATGGTTAACTTGCACGCTTTGCAAGACAAGATTGATTCAGTTGTTAAAGGATTGTTTACTACTTCAAATTACGGCACAGCGGTACTTGCAAAGGACCCAACAACCGTAACGACTGCGGACATTAAAACAATCATTCAGAATACTGGCAAATTTAAAGCTCGAAACTTAGTTGCTGACGCTTCTTTCTGGGCACAGTTTGCAGTTACTACTGATAAAGATAGCCTGGGCACAATGGACGGAGCTTATGGTTTAGATTCTTTCAGCTACTCAACCGATTGGAGCGGTGCAGGGACTAACGTAAACGGATTTGTCGGAGACGTCGCAGCTATTGCAATGGCCGCACGTTTGCCAGAAAATACCAGCGAAGTACAGGCCGTCATGGACATGGACACCGTAGAGTTGCCTAATGGTCTAGTCGTACAGATTTGCAAGTGGGTTAGCTTGGCGTCCCGCAACACTTGGCACTCTTTTGATATTGTATTCGGTGCAGGCGTTGGAGATGCAACCGTCGGCAAACTAATTCAAAGCGCTTAGTATGTTACGCTGTATCGTAATCGGCATTAAAGCTGGTAAGCAAACTTGCATTGCCTGCGGAATCAGCGAATCGGAAGCAATGTCACTTGCATCGAGTCAAAGCGATTTTGACAACGTGGAAGTCTACATCAATCCGGTGCCGTATTCTGTATTTAATTGCAAACCAAAAAAGCGAGGCAGGCCAGCAAAACCCAACGCTTAACATTTCAAGGGGTCGTCTTTAACCGGGCGGCCCCTTTTCATTGACAAATTAAAACAAACAATTAACAATGATTTAGCGCGCATGGTGCTTGGGGAGATCCCAAGACAAGGTTAGGTTTAGTGATTTTTCGTACCTTATGAAACAAAGCGCTACTTTTTTTTAAAATGAACATTTTTGAATCAGTCGTAAAAAATGGCCTAAGCATAGCGCTCAAATCGGTCGGCGAAGATGCGCAGATTAACAGCACAAAATTTAAAGCCAGCTTTGACGAGTCGGAGATGGCCGTCAGCCGTAACACATACGGCGACGAAGACGAAGTGACAACGACAGCAACGCTGTTAAAAGCGGCTCTAACAAACAAGCCGACAGTCGGTACTGTATTGACTCGTGGAACTCAGCGCTACGTCATTTTAACCGTACAGGAGGACGCGCAAAGCTACGAAATAGGTCTCCGAGCAAAAGATGGCTAAGAAAAGCAAAAGCCTGATTGTCGACGATAGCACATTTCAAAAGCGCGCGCGGCGATTGGCAAAACTGTTAAAGGTGGACGAACGGCAATTTGTGCGGGAGCAGGGCGGTTTACTTGCGCGAGAAGTTGCAAAATACACTCCGCCCTATGCCAAGTTTCCAGACAATCGTAAAAAAACTATTGGAAGTAAAGATGACTTTAACGAGGGGCGCAATGCAGCAAAGCGAGACGTCGATCAAGTTACAACAGAAGTTGAAGACGTGACATGGGCTAAAAAGCAATTTGGCAGCGGCAAAATATACAGGGGCCGCAAGCAAGTCGGAGCCGGAGTAATTGACAATTTATCGCAGCTTAAACGGTGGCACAATAAAAACAGGCGAGCAAATGGCAAAACTCGCAGAATAGATCACAGTGAACGATTTTGGGTAAAAAAAACATTGCTTGACGATTACAAAGAGCAATTGATTAAAAACGTCGGCATAAGTAAAGCCGGGCCAGCGAAAGCAGCTTTGCAGCTTGGCGCTAAAGGCACAATTCCAAAGCCTGTAAAAATACATTTAAAGCGCGTTAAGGCATCCGGGCGCATGGCACAAACTAACAAGGGACCTTATGCTATGATAAGAGCCAGTGAGAGCAGGTCGCCAGGCTTGTCGCATGTGCGGCATTTAATGCCTATGATTATGCGCGACAGGCTAATCAAAGCAGTCGCGCGCCTGCGATACATGAAGCGGCAAACCATAAAGCTAGCAGGCTTTAAAAATTGACAACGCAAGCAAATAATTTATTTTACCAGCATGAGGGCGATTAGCGACGCAGATTTATTTGACTTTGAGGGCAACTTGCAAGCTGCCTTTGTCAATTATCTGACTGAGCAAGGCTTTACCATTGCAACCAGCAACGACCCGGAACGACTGAGCCAAGATTTTATTGCAGTACAGGTATCAATACTTGGATTGCAGGACGAGCACATGGTGCAGCGGCCATACGGCGGCAACATGGAATACGACCACTACAGCTACTCAGTTGCAATAACTATCCACACGGACCGCACAGAGGACACAACGCCGAGCGCGGAGTTTGCACGCTATCACCAGCAGCAGGTCGCAAATATGCGCGCTGCATTATCCATTTTGCAATCGTATGACAAAGGCGGCTTAAATGGTGCTATCAAATTTTATTCAATCAATCGATTAATGCCAGGCGCCACAGAATACGAGGCCGACGGCATGGGATACGACAGCACAACGCTTAACTATTCAGGAGATTTTACAATCAAGCAATCAGCATTTCCAATTAACAATTAATTATTATACATCATGGCAATCCCATACAATTCAGAAGCAAATCAGCCGCTAGGCTTAGAATCAGTTACCATTAATTCGGTGGCTTATATTGTCAATTCGGTTGACTTGGCCAGCGATGACAATCGTCTAATTTCACGTACAGACGCAAACGGAGACCGTGCCGGCTTTGCATTGCGTGCTGGCAGTGATCAAATTACCGGCTCAATGACTTTGCAACGCGCAACAGATACAACCGTTTTGCCAGCAAGAGGAAATGATTTTACTTACGATTACGACCGCAGCGGCACAGACTCAACTCTAGTAGTGCAAAATGTTAAAGTAGCTCGATCAACAGACGAGTTTGATACATTTGAAATCGACGTTGTGCTCAAAACTTACCAGGGATAATTTTCCCACACAAACTAAATACGGCCCTGCTCGCGTTGCGGGTGGGGTTTTTTTTATGACAATTGCAGAACAGTACACGGCAGAGCGTAAGCGGCTAGAACTCAACCGGTCACTTGATTGGAGTACGTACAGCCGCACTTACAAGGCAGCCGGAGAAACATTGCAGCCGCTAACCGTGCAATCTTGGTTTGATTTGCTAGCAGTAAAATCGCCAATATTGTCTAGCGCCGGACTTACAGTGGAGTCAATTGTCGATTACATTTGGAGGTGCTCAAACAGGCGCACAAGCAATCTATTGCTTAAGGAGTGGCGCTTGTGGTGGATTCATTCGCGCGTAAATAAATGTTTAAACACTGAGGCGGGCGCTGCGGATTTAATGGCCGTATTAAATAGGCATATTGGTGACGCATTTGACGAGTACCCGGAGCAGGTACAGGGCGGCAATATTAGCAACCGAACAACAATGTTACACGCATCCGGGGAGGCTTATTTCGTGGACGAGCTTGCACACCGTTACGGCGTCAGTCCAGACCTTGTGTTGACGTGGAGTTTGCGCAAAGCATTCCAGTTGCAAAAAGCAGCGAGGACGGTTACTAATCCAGATTATAAAGCGCTAGAGCCGCGATCATTACTTAATATTAAATCAGACTTTCTGAGACAGCAAAATGCCATTAAATGACGTCAATCTAAAATTTTCGCTCGACAGTAGCGGAATAAAAAAGGGCTTAGCGCGGGCACAAGCTAGCATTGCAAGTTTTGCCAAAAATGCTATCAGCCAATTTGGGGCAATAGCCGGAGTAGCAGGTTTTGGGATGCTTGGCAAAAGCGCCATTGATTTAGGCAGCCGAATTAGCGACATGGCAACGCAACTCAATATCGGCACCGACGAATTGCAAGCGCTGGAATTTGCGGCCAATGAAGCGGGCGTTGATATTGGAATTCTGGAGCGGGCGCTGCGGAACGTACAAACACGGACACAGGAAGCAATCAACGGCAACAAGCGATACAGCGAAGCGTTTGAGCGATTAGGCATCAACATTGACAATTTTAAAAAGCTATCAGTTGAGAAAAGACTGGAAGCAATTGCTATTGCTCAACAAAACGCAACCGACAAAGCCAGCGCATACAATGATGTTGCAATTATACTTGGCGAGCGAGCCGGTCCGAAGATGGCCGAAATTTTGCAACGATTGGCAGGCGAGGAAGGATTCGGAGGCATAGAAGCCGCAGCAGATCGAGCAAACCAGCGATTAAGTAAAGTTGAACTTAACCAGCTAGACGATGCAGCTGATAATATAGTTATATTTCAACGCGCTATAACTGTATTAGCTGGAAAGGTTTTAACTGTATTGATTCCAGCATTTTCAGTTTTAAAGAGCACACACAATATATTAAAAAATACACATACAACTTTTGTTGTGTCGATGTTTGCAGGATTGAAATTGATAGCTTCAACGGTAAAAATAACTCTTAAGCCAGTTGTCGATCAATTCAAATCATTATCGCTTGCGCTGCAAGGTGCAGCCAAAGCTTTTACAAATCCTATAGAAGCAGCAAAACTATTTGATCAAGCATTGGAAATGCAAAAGCAATCACTCAAAAGCTTGCAAGAAATACCTAAAAAAGTCGCAAATGAGTATTTAGTTTCTCAGGAAATGATGAAAATGTCTAGCAAGGACACATCAAAAGTTATAGCCGAAGAATCGGCCAACATTAAAAAACAATGGGGAGTCATGCTTGGAGACGTGGAAACGAAAACCGACAAAAGCGTAAAAAATATTAATACCAGTCTTAACAACATTGATTCACCGATAGAAGACCCCATTGAACCAAGTATAGAAGAGAAACCACATCAAAAAACATTAAACGCGGGTGACAAACGCGGCCAAGCTGAGCGCGAACGCCGAGCAAAAACGGCAGCAGATTTTACAGCACGCGAACGAGCAGCAGGATTTGGACCGGGGTCAAAAAATGTACCACAACCACAGTCATTTAATAAGACTAAAATGCAATCATCAGATCAAATAATTAAACAAAAAATCACAGAAGCAGCTGCCAGTTTAAAAACGATTGAAAAAGAAATGACACAATGAGTATCCCATACACAAGCGAAGATTTCACAACGCCAAGAGCTGGCGCAGAAAGCTGGATCGAGTATCCATTTATTGATTACGGCGACAACACTAGCAAAGTTTACCACATGCGATGCTCAGTCAATAAAAACAACTATACGCCTATTGCGCTTGATACAACGATGACCAGCGCTAGCAATGCAGATGTGTTAGTTTTGCCATTTACTGTAAACGCTAACGCTTATTACGTGGGAGACTTTAACCACAGAGTATTGGATGGCAATTTGCTCGAATTTGACCGGCAGTTTGCGACAATACCAGCAACTCGCACGGAGTACGACGGAAGCGTAATTTATGAATATCCCGGAATTGGTTTAAACGGATCATCACGCAGTAGATTTAACGAAATAAGCAAAATAAAAACTATATACACTTATGGATTAGGAGCCAACATTACATTGGATTCAATTTTTCAGGTAACTTTAAACAATTACAATTTTGACGACTATAATGTGCAAGATTCAGGATTATTAATAACTGCAACTGATCCAACTGCTACTGAATACATAGCTCTTACTGATTTAGTTTATAACTCCGAAATAGTAAAATATATCGGTAACATTTACGCAAAAAAAACTACTTATGTTGACGCAAAATAATGTCTGATTTAAAAATTAATAAAAAATTAGGCTGGCGGAAACGCCTTGAAATGATCAATTTGATTATTGAAAAATTAATGCCTTTAATAAGTATCGAAATTAAAAAAGGCAGAAGCGCTAGCATAAAGCAGTCAGCCAACAATACAGTGATAGAGATACCAGGCGGCGGAGTTCCGGATGGATATGAGGAACAGTCAGTAACTCTATGCGAAAATGGCACGGCTAAAGCTGGAAAAATTTTATTTAAGGAGGACTAATGCCAACGGCAACAGCATTTACTGCATTAGGAGCCGGGAATGGATTTCCAAAATGCCTATCAAAAAGAGATGTGTCTATTTATGATTATTGGATTACGCTTGGAGGATTTAAAAAAGGCGATTCAGGCTCTCCAACTACTCAGCAAGTAAATAATTCTTACAATAATGCTTTGAAATTATACTGGAATTTTAACGGCTTTGAAGTTGATTTTAATGACAGTGGAACAATTACAACCGAAAGTTTAGACATCAATCAAGGGGATTTTAACCGGGGCCACACTGCTACACCGTTTGAGCCAAAGGATAGAATTTGTCGGCAAAATTTAATTTACAAATATGGATTTTATCCCGAGGGAGTGGAATTTCCAGACTTTGATTGGACATTTGGGGAAACTTTAATCAGCACAAGAATAAATCCAGTGCGCATGTACGATGGATCGACTAGCAACGAAAATAATTTCATAGGATATGGCATAGACTCAACTTATGGATTAAATGAATTTTCTTATCCATTTATTGCGACAAGTGGATCTGTATATTTTGTTTTTGCGTCATTTTTAGAAGAAACTAATGACCCTAGCTTTGACGATATAACTGCCGAGTACAGTGATGCAATTGAGTCAGGCTTGTGGCTAGTGGCAGCGTCAGAAAATAACGCGACAATTAATGGATTAACTTCAACAATTAGCAATTTTTCAGTTACTTTTAAAAACTTCGATTTTTATACTTATTGACAACTAAAGCACTTAAATTTAAATAACAGCATGGCAACGATCAAACTTTACATTAATACGGATCGAGGCGACATAAGCCGCGCATTTGTCAAATCTACTAGCGAGCCAACAGCAAACGTTTTACCGCCTGATTTGGTAGCAGGCAACAAGCGCAACATTGAAGTCTACTTGATTGACAGCGCGGGAAACTACGACGCGCGAAGCGGTGCAGCGAATTATGCTTTATCAATTGGAGCCGGGCCATTAGCGGGCACGCCATCCAGCGGGACATTTACTTTGACCGATGGCACCAGCACGACAACGGCACTCGCATTTAATGCAGGCGCTCAGGCCGTCGAGGATGCTTTAAACGCTTTGAACAGTAGCGCAGGCCCGCACAGCCAGCTTGTCGACGTAACAAGCACTTATGACGGCAACTATAGGGTGAAATTTAGAACGACTGGCGCAGTTGCAAACTTGTCCGGGGATGCTTCTGAGTTGTCACCAGCAAGCGCGGTTGTGATCGACGAGGCGGTGGCTGGGGATGGCAGCACAAAAGAGCAGCAGTATATCCGATTGCTCAGACAGCCGGCAATCTTTCAAGATTCATTTACGCAAATCGCTAACGGATGGAGCGGCGAGCTTAGCGCAAACAATGCGCGAGTATTGGAGTTGATGGCCGGGCGCGATACAATTGCAATCCCGCTTGACGTTGAATTAACCGAGACAGGCAACGAACCGGAAACGATTGCCCGGGGCAATATGCTTTTGTCTAATGAGGTGATCAACCCGGCGTCGATCGATCCCGCAAACTTGGCGCAGCTTTTGACTGAGGCTTTGGGTGATGCGCGCTATTTGCGCACGACAAACAACTTGTCAGACGTAACCAATGCGGCAACGGCCCGGGGTAATATCGGAGCAGCAGCGGCGGCAGACTTAACTTCGCACACTGGCAGCACAAGCAACCCGCACAGCGTTACAGCGGCGCAGGTAGGGCTTGGCAACGTGGACAACACAAGCGACGCTAACAAGCCAGTGAGCACAGCGCAGCAGACAGCGCTTGACTTAAAGGCGGATGCAACTGCATTGACGACCGAAACAAATGCGCGGATCGACGATGACAACCGCCGAGAGTTTGCGGGTGGGGTTTATTTGGTAAACACTGGCAACGCTTTAATAAGACACACGCTTCCGACGTTTTTTAATGTTTCATCGATAGACCCTACAACTGAAAAAATTACAATAGCTTTTAAAGCAGCTTATAATATAGCAGACAATTATTCAAATACAGGATCAGCGAATGTTATTTCATTAGGTAGCTATTTTAGATTACGGTTTGGGCCTAATGGTTTTTTTGCAAGTATAGGTAATCCTACTGATGGACCAGTAACCAGTCCTCAAATAGGTTTAACAGAAGGCAAATTGTATTCGTTTGTATGGGTATTAGAAAATGGAATCGGTAAATTATATATTGACGGAGTTGCAAATAACAGTACTCAAGATTATACTGGATTGACATCGGAAAATACGCCTTTATCAATTAATAATTATTATTTAGGCTCTAATGCTGGAAGCGAGCAATACGGCGGCTCACTTTCTGATCTCGCCATATTCAACACCGCCTTAACCGCAACCCAAGCTGCCGAGCTATACCAGCAAGGGCTGCAACCTTGGCTCGCTGCAAATCCTGAGTATCAGCGGGGGGGGATTAATAATTATACATCAGACTTTAGTTCTGACTTAGATAATTTTAATGTTTCTAATGTTACAGCACTAGGCAATGTCGATTCAATTAATGGTGAAAATGACACATTAAAAGTAACTCTTTTATCAGGCAACGTTCGACATTATATTGCTCGAAATTGGGTGCAAACAACTCAACTCAGTAAAGTTACTGGAAAAGTATACATCCCATCTACAAATAGTAACTTAAATGGTTTTGCAGTAACTAAGTATGCTAATCCAACAGAAAATAACACAATTACTAGGTTTGAAAACGTAACTCAAGATTCATGGATAGAGTTTGAAACTGACGTGTTTTTGCCTACTTCGCTAAATATGACTTTCACGTTTTTAAATGGATCAGCAGATATTTTTAATGATTTAGGAGGTGATGATGTTATTTATTTTAAAGATATTAAAACAAACCAAGTAGGTTCACTAGCAACCTTGCCACTAAACGACGACTGCCGACAGCTAAAAGACATCAGCGGCAACCGCAACGATGCAACGGCCAGCGAGTCAGGCGTGACGCATCTCAAGCAAGCAAACCTGCATTCATTCCGAGACGATCACGCCGACGGCACAGGCGGCAGCTACTTGATTGCCAATGCTGACATACTTGCCGAGAATGAAGTGATTACAGGCGTGACAGTGGACGGCAGATTTCATGCAGCCAGCGGAGCGCAAGACTTAACCAAGCGCAGGATTAAGCTTGTGACTAATGGATCAGATTTAGAAGTCCAACGATCAAACGGCACGACAGACGATGCAGCAATAGCTACTGCAACGCCATCAAACACAGCCGACTTTGCAATCTCAGTATTAACTCAACGCATTTAGATATGGATCTATCAAAAATCAATCAAACCGGATTTTACTTTCGCAAATCCAATTGTGAGTGGACCGTACCGCACGAGCCAGACACTTTCCCGGATGACTTCACGTATAACGATTTTGACATGGAGACGCTAGAAGTATCGGGCGCAGTACCAAGCGAAACCGAGGGCGAATATTTAGAGCTAGTGATCACATTTACGCCGGAGCAGATCGAGGCAGCAAAGCAAACCATTTATGACAATGAGTGATTACGCGCAAAACATAAACTTGCCCGGCATTAAGCGAGGGGATCGGTGGCCGGGCATTACGTCAATCGGACCAGTCACAATCGCAGACGGCCAGCCAGCGGTCACGCTTGCAAGGGTGCGCATGCAGTTTCGATTGGATGATGCAGTTTACACGCTAGACAGCGACAGCGGGCAATCACCAGACGCGCCGATTACGATCAGCAACGCGACAACGTGGATTGCAACGGTGCCCGCAGTGGAGTCAGGATTTTGCACAACGGCGGGCAAGTGGCAATTTGACATTGAGTTTTACGGCACAGGGCAAGGCCCGACGACATACATTAAAGGCTCGATTTACATTTATGACGATGTGACAAAATGAGCGCAACGGTTACAGATTTGCTTGTAAATGTCCCGGTAACAATCCTGGACGTCAATGCACTGGCATCAGCAACGGTGCCCGGCTCGCAAACTGTATCTATACCGGTTACAATCGACGGCGAAACGACAACGCTCAGGGCGGCCATGCTATCAGCGCCAGAGATTGCAGCACCGGTCACAATATCGGAAACACTCGCAACGGCTACGGTCACAATACAGAGCGCGGCATCAGTAACAATTGACGCTGACGTGGGCCGAACTACGTGGGTAGAAACATTCGAGACAATATCTAAAAATCTCAAAAAATATCCGGCAACTTTTACCTATGACGGCGACAAGCTGCAAACAGTACAATATGCAACGCCAGGCGGCACGATCACAAAAACGCTCGCATACAGCGGAATTTATTTGGCGTCGGTCACTTTGTCCGGGGCACTGCCTGACTACGTTGCAACCGTCAAAACTTTTAGCTACTCAGCACAAAACAAACTAATCTCAATCAATTATTCTTAATGGCTTTAATTATTGACCCAGACGACCTCAACCAGGGCACAGAGGTTACAATCAATACAACTGCAAAAACGATTGCGCTTAACGTCGCTGGCAATTTGTCAGACGATGGAGCAACCGGTCAGGCTCTTTATTCTTTTATTAAAGAAGAATGGAGGAACGACAATAATTTAATTAAATATGAGCCGCCTTTTGAGCAAATGATTACACCGGAGCAGTTTGAATGGGTAAACGGATGGGAACCTGCAAACGACACGACTCGCAATTTGCTACGTAATTGTGGATGGCGTGAGATTAACGCTAGCGACGTATTAGAGCGCGAATACATGGGCATTATCAGCCTGGGCAACATTGACGCCACAAGCACAGCATATTACGCATTTAGCAGCGATTCAGCCAAAACGGATTTTGACTTTACCGGGCCAGTTAACCAAGCGATACAAACTTTCGGAGACGCTAGCAACGGCGACTTTGACAAGCGCAGCGATACGCTGACAGTATATATCAGGTCGCAGGGCAAGACATACGCCAGCGCCACATCGACCAGCATTGGATTGACGGCGCTCAACTACATTGCAAACCGTTTCCCACTTGCGGAGGCGGTAGATAGTAAGATCAGCGCGTCAGACTCCACAATTGCGAC
>MDTG01406272.1_pt1 | contig 19151 bp, 15 predicted proteins | sample 811421 | NCBI WGS metagenome assembly MDTG01 (sample SAMN05326645, study PRJNA326480) | marine metagenome | isolation source: seawater | place: Pacific Ocean: South East | collected 2011
CTTAATTGTATATTTAAAATATTATCAAATCTGTTTAACATAGTAAGTTGACTAAGAGATATCCAGAGATAATTATCTGGAATTTCTCTCATCAAATCAATATCATCATCACTAACAAATAACAAAATATGTCTATTTTGAATTTGGAAGAACCTGCCACCTTCCTCAGATTGATATGTATCAAAAATGAAATTTTTAATATTTGATTTTTTTATAAAATCGATCACTATATAGTCAAAATTAGTTTTATGGTTATCGTTTAATGAGTTTATTTGTAGTGTGGGTGCTAATTCTACAAGATCCTTATTAGCGCATTCAGCTTTTATCTGAGTTAAAAAGTGGATTTTACCATTAATATTTTTAATAAGACATGCATAGATTCCATTACTACATCCTTCTATCATAGGCTGTTGCCAACTTGTTTTTTCTCTATTACTTATAGAAGCATCTATACCTATAACCTTAAAGTAAAGATTATTTTTATGCTTTATTAATTTTTTACTAAGTTCCCATAATCTCATTTCACTTAATTTTATTTTTTCTATTGAAATATTTGTAGAAAACTTTTCTTTTGTAATACTGTTAATTATTGAATTTAAATCAAGATAATCATTATCTTGATCAATAAATGATTTTAGAAAAAGAGATTTAATATTACTAAATTTTTCATTTTCTATTTTGGATGCTTTGGAACCATAATACGGGTTTGGAGAAAAATTTAAAGTTGCTAAAACCGATCTTGAATCAATATTCAGCATGTTATCCAAAACAGCTAGCTGCTTCAATTGTTTAAGTGTTATCCATTTAAAGTTTTCAAAAACCTCGACTTCCTCTGATGTGTTGACTATAAGATTTCTATTTCTTTTTTTAAAAAATTTACTTCCTAATTCAGAATGCAAATTATCTACTATGATATCTTCACTCTCAGGGTTTAAGAAGTAATTTAAATATGGAGGATAATTACCTTCGTGAAGAGTTAAACAATTACTTTTTGTTGCCTGTAAGGTAGGAGAAATTTGCACAATATTGATATTACCAGGTTCTATTTTTGCTTGTGCTAGAAAATGTAAAACCCCATTAAATTTTTTGACTAAAAAACCTAGATATCCAATTTCATTTTGATTTATTATTGGTTGATCCCAGGATTTGATAGGTTTAATATTGGATACAACTCGAAGACCTTGAATACAGTAAAAACCCTCAGATGAATGCTTTATTAAGCTTTCTTCTTTATTAAAAACCCATTTATCCAAAGGCATTAAATCAACCTTTCTAATCTTTACATCGACATTTTTTTTAATTTTATTAATCCATCCAATAGTACTTTCTAAGTTGCCAGAAACACAAAAATCGCTGAAAGCGCTTTTAATATAATCATAACTATTGATTTGCCTTTTTTTGAATTCTTTCATAATTTGAAAACCGCTTTTGAAAACTTAATTAGAATTATTTTTAATTAAGAACATCTCATTAAATTAAATTAGATTAGATACCTTTTTATTGAAAAATTTCTTTTGAATTAATATTATTCATATATAAAAAAATTAAAATATTTTTTAAATAATTTTCAATTTATTTCAAATAGGTTCAAAGTTATTGTACAAATCGATGTATTTCTTGCAAGTATTTTCAATTCCATAAGTAATACTTGCTTTCTTTGAAATTTCAAAAGAATTATATTTCAATTTGCCTAATACAAAATCTGAGATTTGAGTTTTTAAATCTTCTACTCTATTAGAAGAAAAAGTTTTTCCAGATAATCCCTCCTCAATCATCTCACTTGCGCCTGTACCAGACCTAACAAATATTGGTAAACCACACATTTGTGCCTCAGCAATTACATTTGGAGAATTATCTAAAGATGAAGGACAAATTAATAAATCTGCTGCGTTATAAGCAATTATTTGGCTTATTTCATCATTAAAAATTCCAATAGATAAATAATCAATATTTAAATTATCTAATTTAGTTATTTTGGTTTGATTAGAACCTAGAATTTGAATAGCAATTCTTGACTTAATATCTGAAGGCAATAAATCTAAAGCAGAAACCAGAAAATCAAATCCTTTCCTGAAATCATTTATGTTTCCTACAAAATAAATTATTTTCTTAGAAAATACTTCATTAGTCCAATTAATAAGCTGCATAGATTCATATTTCATATCTAAAAACATATAGTGGGAAGGAATATAATTAAAAATCTTTTTAATTTTATATTCCTCTATTCCGTAATCAATGCATTTCTTTTTCATCCAGTCAGAAGTTACTATTATTTGAGTCTTACTAGAAAATAATAATTTCTTTTTTAATTTATACTGATTATCAAAATTCCTTTTACCAAAAATATTTAAGAATTTTTCTTTATAATCTTCAGAATCAAAGTTAAAAGCACAACCTCCAGTTAAAAACCACATATCATGTAATGTTAGGATCACATTCTTATTCAGGGCAGCAATAGCAGCTGGGTTTATGAAATTTTGCCCCCAAAAAATATGTAAAATTTCATATTTTCCAAATGTGTTCTTATTATTAATTGAGTTGCCAATTCTAAAAAAAAGCATTGAATCCTTTTTTTGTTTTAGATTTAATTTCTTCCACAATTTATAAATTATTGCTTTGAAAATTTTACTTGAGATTGCATTTTTATAAATTAATTTGGTGTACCATTTATAAATTGGTTTCCTTTGTAAGTATCCATATTCTTTATTACCATTACAAATTAACTCTATAGAAAATAAATCTTCTGATACTTTTGTAAGCCCTTTGGCAATTCTTCTTGTGGCACGGGCAGCCCCTCCATTCCCATTATCTGCAGTAATAAGAGCAATTTTTTTCATGAAAATTTATTTAATAAAATTTTTTAGAAATAATGATTGAAGATCATTTAAATCTTAAAAATAAATTTTACTTCATGCAAATAGTTTTGTACTCAAAGAAATGAAAAGCAATAATAAAGGATTAAGTTATTATAAGATTTTATACATCCTTAATTAAAAAGTATGAAATGTATAATATTTGGCTCAAAAGGTTATCTTGGAAGTAACTTTTGTAAATATTTAAATAATGATAATTCTGAAATTTTTATACCGGATTATAAATTAGGAGAAAAGTTAGATCTTACTCAATATAAAAATTTAAAAGGGATAAATTGGGATGTTGATGCTGTTTTTGTTTTGGCTGGCAAAACAGGAACTCAATTTTCCTTTGATGATTATTATAATTTTTTAATTAATAATGAATTGATCTTATTAAATATTCTAAATGCAATAAAGGATTCAAAATATAGGCCTAGAATTGTTTTCCCTTCAACTAGATTAGTTTATAAAGGTTCAGATTCTCTTCTAAAAGAAAATAGTTTAAAAGAGAGTAGAACTGTATATGCTGTAAATAAGTTAGCCTGTGAAAATTACTTAAAAGCATACTCAATTAGATATGAAATTCCTTATACGATTATGAGAATATGCGTACCATATGGAAATATGGTAAGTTCAGATTATTCTTTCGGAACCATAGGAAATTTTATTTCTAGAGCATCTAAAGATAAAATTACTCTTTATGGAAATGGAGATATAAAAAGAACTTTTACTCATATTAATGATTTGTGCAAGATTTTAAAAATCGCATCCATATCACAAAAAACAATTAATCATATTTTTAATATGCCTGGTGAAGAATTTAAACTCAAAGAAGTAGCTTATTTGATAGCAGATAAGTTTTCTTCAAATGTTGAATTTATTAATTGGCCTAAGAATGACTATTTAATTGAATCAGGGAGTACTGTATTTGAAACCTCTTATTTAAAATCATTAATTCATATTGATATTGAACATAAATTTTTAGATTGGGTAAAAGGGATTTAAATGAATATTGAAAAACTTAGTATGTCTAATTAAACCTTACTCATTTTTGGCTTTTTATAAATCTTGTAAATGTACTTTATAAAAATTTATTTATCCACTTAATTAATTTATTTCTTATTTTAAATTTAATTGTTGGGAAATATATCTTCTTTTCAACCTTATTATCTGCTTTTATATCTATTTTTTTAGATTCTATAAAATCATCTAGAATTAAAGATTTAGATCTTTTTTTAATATATGTTGGTTTTATTCCTATTGTATGAGTAGCACTTAAATCAAAGCCTATATTTTCAGATAAAGGTACATTTGGTACGAGACACTTAAAGTTTTTTTCTAAACATAAAAAAGATAATTGATAATCCCATGTATCCAATTTGCCGGAGTTAATTTCTCTGCATTTTTTTATAATAAATTCGAGATATCTTTTATATGTTTTTGACTTATTTTGACTATTTTTTAAAATATTTTTTATTCTTTCTTCACTTATTACATATTCATATTTGCTCCAAATAGTTTTACTGCAAGCCCAACCCCAAATATAAATATGTTTAGAAAATCTATGGTGCAGTTTTTTATCAGTTGCGATAGTATCATAATTGCAAGATGATATAAGATGAATATTCTTATCTAAATTAATGTAGTGTGAACAAAATTTAAAAAACAAATCAGACATTAGGATATCATCCTCAATAATTACCCCGAAATCATTATTGTTAAAAAACCAATTAATCGCATTAGTAACTCCAATTTTGCAACCCTTAGATTTATCTTCATTAAATTTAAATATTATATTGTCATGTAATTTTGAGAAATCAACAATTAATTTTCTGGTTTTATAAATATCTTCATTATGCTTATCATTATTTGAAAGTCCATCATTATATATATATATAAAACTTGTTTTGCATTCTAAAGCCGCATATAAACTTCTTAAAGTATGTTCAGGCCTTCTCCATGTAATAAGCAGAATTGGGATGTCTTTTTTATTATGAATTTTTATATTTTCCATGAAAAGTTTGTTGAATTAATTTTAAATTTATTTTTGCGTTTGCACAATAAAAAATTCCTTACTTGTATCCAATACAGTATAAAGATTCGTAGTATCTATTTGGCCAATCTATTGAAGGATCAAATTCTCTCTCTCTTGCTTCATTAAAACCATTTTGAATCAAATAATTTAATATAAATTCTTTATCAAAAAGAATTTTGTGTTCTTGATTCATATATGCTATGTAATTTAACTGATCAATAAAAGAACCAGAATTTGGTAGGGCAGGTTTCCATGCTAAATCAATTAATTCTGATAATCTTGATTCATAATATGCATCTATGTAAAGTTTCGCATTTGGAACAGCAATAATATAGTTACCATTTTTTTTTAAAAGATAATTTGCGCAGTATTTAAAGTGATTGCTTAATTCTTCGTGACTTAAATGTTCTAAAAAGTGGGAGGAATAAATTGAAGAAACTTTCCCCTTTAAAAATGGCATTGGAATTCTTGCATCCCAAGGAATATCACAATTGAAAAACCTATCGCTTGTTAAATATTGATTTCTTGTTTTACTGTAAACAAATGGACCAGAGCCAAATTCGATTTTAATTTTTCTTTTGGAAATAGATAATAAAAATAACTTTGGAACAGTATAAATTATTGAATAAATTAATAAAAAAGTTAAATGTATTTTCTTGAAAAGTTTAATATATATAGATTTTAATTTTTTAGACATACTTTTTAATCAAACATTTATTTTTTATATTGATAGTATTATAATTCAAATCAGTCAAAACCTTTTTATAGTAAAAATTTGTGATTTTATTATTAAATTAATTATTCTAAAGATGTTCCTTTAGTGGTTTTTATCAAAATCTTTTTTATATCCATTTTAAGTAAATCCTGTAATATTTTTCTAAAATTATCACCAGCTCCATTATTCCAGTATGGATCATATATTATTTCTTCATTTGTGCTATTTATTAATTTTGAGGCTTTATTAAATATAAACTCAGAATTATAATCTACATTTATTATATTATTTGGTGCATTGCGACCTTTTTGCCTTGTACCAATATTTAGATGATTACAATTAAAACAAGCTGTTTCTTTAATCCCAGAAGAGGAATTACCTATAGATAAAATCTTGACTTTTTTTTCCTTGGATAATGCAAGTAGACCATGATAAAAGTAGCCTCCTAATGACTTATACAAATTAATGCCACCATAGTTATTTTGTAATTTAATTAATCTATCTATAATTATTCGCGAACCCATATCATTATTGGGATATGTACAAATAACTTGAGCTGAGTATTCCTTGTATAATTTTGCAAGAGCTAATGCTGATTGCTCTATATGATTATTTAAATTTGGCAATTCTGATGCGACAGTATGTTGTGTAAAAATTATTAAAGGATAATTTAAATTAAGATTGAATTTTGTTAATACTTCTTCTTTACTTGCATATTTACCTTTATATATTTCATCTAAGGAAGGTAATCCAATATTTTTTACTCTCCAATTCTCTTCTCCTAGCTTAAAAATTCTTTGAGTTGACTTTTGATTTGTTGTGCAATGTATATGTGATAATTTTGTCATGCAATGTCTTACATTGTCATCTAAGCAACCACCCTCAGTTATATCCCCACCTTCAATGTGTATTACTGGAAAGCCATTTTGAGATGCTGCTATGCAGGCTCCTAAAGCTTCTGATCTATCGCCATAAATAACAAATAATGATGGTTCAAAATTTTCTAAAATTAAAGAAATTACCTTTATTGAATCTGCAATAAATAAAGAAGTAGAATTATATGAATCTATTTTTTTTAATGGCCCCTTAATTATATCTATTCCAAGATTGGAATTATCTATCTCATCAAATGTTCTCCCATAATCATTATCTAAGTGTGAGCCTGAGACTATCAATCTAATTTGTACATTTTTTATATTTTTAATTGAATCTATTAATGGTTTAAGTAAGGAGAATTCAGCTCTATTTCCTGTATAGAAAAAAATATTTTTCATATAATTATGATTATTAATGTAAACCTAATCTGAAATTTGTTTCCATTTTAATTGGGTATTTTTGGGGATAAATCCCATTGCTTTTTTGCCAATTAATTTTTCATAATTTTCAGCATTTATTTCACCTGTTCCAGGCCTCTTTACCCAAATATTGTTTTGTGAAAATAATTCACCTGGTAATATATCCTCCATACTGACTACTGAGGCGAATGCAAAATTTATAGTTACTTGTTCATTAGGATGTGCTTCTTTTTTTGCTCCTGGAGAAATACATAAACGCATTTTTTCAAGATCAATTACCAAATCCCTAGCATCATCTTCATCCATTGAGCAACATATGTCTGGGCCTTTTCTAATCTTGCTATCAGTAAAGTGTCTTTCAATTATCGAAGCTCCTAGAGCTACTGCTCCAAGTGATGAAACTGAATCAATTGTATGATCAGATAATCCAAAAATATAAGAAGGGAAGTTTCTATGAAGATCAATCATAGCTGAAAGTCTGACATGGTCATAGGGAGTTGGATATAAGTTTGTCGTATGTAATAGAGCTAATTTAGATTTATCCAAAGATAGACTTTTAATTGCCTTTTTAATTGAATCTATATTATTCATACCAGTACTTAAAATAACAGGTTTTTTATAAGAACCTATTTCTTTTAAAAGAGGATAATTAGAACATTCTCCTGAACCGATTTTGATGGCCGGTAAATTAAAATCAATAATTCTCTCAAGAGCTTTTTTTGAAAAAGGGGTACTTATAAAAATCATATCTTTGGATTTAGTATATTGAAATAATGCATATTCATCTTTTTCAGATAATGCACATTTTTGCATAATCTCTAATATTGAACTTGTTGAATTTCCTGGAATAGCTTTATTCCCTTCACTTGAATATTCATCCTCGGGAATATGTGTTTGATGCTTGATGACTTCTATTCCAGCTCTGTATGCAGCATCGACCATAGACTTTGCTACATCTAATGATCCTGCATGATTTATTCCTATTTCTGCAATTAATAAAGGTTTTTTATTTATATTCACTTCCCTCTTATTAATAAAAAAATTTGGCTCCATTTTTTATTTTAATTTACTTTAATAATACTTTTAAAGAGATGAAATTCATAAACATTACAAAAAATATTTATTCAAATTCAATTATTTTATATCAAGAAGTTTTATCTTTAAAGACTTTTAAATTACTTTGAATAAATTGAGCCAATTCCCAGTCAACGTAATCGTCTATATCTACAGAAGAATATTTTGGCATTATGTAAGGTAATGATCCATTTGGAGCCAAAGTTTTACTTCTTATAATATGTGTTATCTTGTTTAAAAAAAAACATCCATTAAGCTTATAAGTTTTAGGAATATCTTGTCTTGGGATACCCTTATTTTTCTTAAGAAACTTTAATGTAAGGTCCTTATTTAATGTGCATATTATACTCTGATTAAATAAGTATTCAGAAACCGAAAGGATCGTTTTATTAGTTCTTAAATGCATTTCGCATGCATTTATAAAATCTCTTTTATCTACTAATGGTGAGGTTGCTTGTATTAGACAAATAGATCCTTTTAAATTGCATTTTTGTATTAAATCATAAACTAAATCTATGGTTTTACTCTTATCAGTTGAAAGTGTCTTGTCTCGAAGATAAGGCACTTCTAATCCAATTTCTTTTCCATATTCTGCTATTTCTTTATTATCCGTAGATAGAATAATTTTTTTAAAGCATTTTGATTCTTTAGCTGCTTTAGCAGCATAAAATAATAATGGTTTTTTATTAAAAAGTTTTAAATTTTTCTTAGGTATTCCTTTAGATCCCCCCCTTGCTGGGATAACTGCATATATATTTTTGCTCATTGATTTTGATTTAATTGATTAAAAGTATCTAAATCACCAATGTCATACCATTGCTCATGAACTAAAAAGGCTTTTACTTTTTTATCTTTTTTAATTAAGTCTTTTATTAAATCGGGCATATCAATAAAACTTCTTGTAATGGGCAAAACTTTTAATTTTCTTATTTTTTCCATATCTAAAGCATATATTCCAGCTGCTACAGGGTAAGATTTTGTGGGCTTTTCATTAATTTCTTTTATATTTTCATGCAAAATATCTATGACACCATAAGGAATTTTATAGACATAATTTCTTACTGCAACTGTAGCTATTGAATTTCTATTAATATGAAAATCCATAAGAGAAGATAAATTCAGTTCGGTTCTTATGTCGCCATTGATAATTATGAGATTTTTGATATTTCTTGGTAGGAACCACAAACAACCAGCGGTACCTAGTGGCTTGTCCTCTTCAATATATTTAATGTTTACATTAAATTCTTGACCTTCTTTTAAATAATCTTTAATTTGATAGCTAAGATACCTTATAGATATAAAAATTTCTTTAATTCCAGCTTTTGAAAGATTCTGTATTATTCTTGAAATTATTGGTTCCCCATTTATTTCTAGCAAAGGCTTTGGCTTATTTTCTGTCAAAGGTCTTAACCTAGTGCCTAGACCTCCTGCCATGATAAGTGCTGAGAAATTAATATCAACTTTATCCTTTTTATCATCAACTACATCTATTAATTTAAAGTTATCATCAACTATAGGAATTGAAAGTATATTATTTTCTTTAAGATCAACCAATATTTTAAGAGCATCATCATGAGACTTTGCGAAAGCATATGATTTATTACAAACCTCCTTTATACTTCTTTTTATATCACCTCCTTGTAAAAGAAATCTTCTAATATCACCATCAGTTACTGTACCAATAACCTTTTTTTCTTCACTAACAACTATAAGAGTGTTTATTTTTTGTTTGTTTAGATATTCTAAACCTTCAATAATACTTGAATTATCATTAATTATAAAGTTCAATTTTCCTAAAAAATTAATACTTATTTTAACATTTATCCATCTCAACTTAAAGACTTATTCTGCTTAAAACTTTTATTTCAATTTTAAAACTTTACAAATTCTTGATTTATAATTAGATAATTTAAATATTTTATAAATTAATTTGTATCAAAAAAATATTCAAATTCCATCAATATCTTTTACTAATAAGTCTTTTTGTAAATTAATTTATGTTAGTCCGATATGCAGATTTCTAAGTAAACTTTTAAGCCCTTTTGGTTTAGATATTTCTTTTTGTAGATATCAATCAAGGATTACAATTTATTCAAAGAAAAAAGATTTTCTTCTTTATGAAAATTTACCTAAAGGTTATTTTATTAATTTGGGAGCAGGAGGTTTTCGCCATACAAAATGGATTAATTATGATTATCCAGCAATAACAAAATATTATAAAAAATTAATAGGTAAAGTTAATAAAAACTATATACCAATAGATTTAAATTCTGATCTTAAGGCTATAAGAGAAAAGGAAATAGTAGGTTGTTATTTGTCACATATTTTGGAACATCTACCAAGAGAATCAGGATCTAATTTACTGAATTTTATATATCAAAGATTAGTTCCAGGAGGTGTTATCCGAGTTGTAGTTCCAGATCATGAAACATTATTTATAAATAAAAAAACAAATAAGTCCCCTTCTAGTGAGGAGGAAATTATACAATCTATTATCGATCTATTTGAACAAGCTAAAGAATTAAATAAACAGGAAATAATAGAAATATTTAAGCATTCAGAAAGTTGTGATGAACTTTATCAAAAACTGATATTAAAATGGCCTCATTTAAAAGAAACTGTTAAAAATCATCCTGAATATCATTTATCTTTATGGTCAAGGAAATTTATTAATGAAGTATCAAATCGCCTTGGTTTTGATCGATGCTATGTAACAACTAAAAATTGTTCAACATTAAAACCTTTTACAAATTATGCGGTTTTTGATACTACTGAAGATCATAAATCTTTATACTTTGAGATCTGTAAAAATGTCTAGAAAAAAAGTTTTAATTCATCTCCATCCATCAACAAGTTTTTTAGGTAGATGTTTATCTTTAATAAATCTTGAAGATGAATGTATTCTAATTAATGGTCCTTCAACTTTTACAAAAGAAAATAAAAACTTTGTCAAATGGTTTTTCTTAAACTTAAAACAATTAGAGGATTCTAAATTGAATCTATCTGTTTATTCCTTTAAAAAAAAATTAATCATAAAATACATAAAAAACTTTTTTGTATTAAAACTAAGTCATCAGAATAAAAATTATTTTAAAGATGCTGTTATTGATTCAATAATAAGAAAAAATAAATTAGCAAGTCTGTATTATAAATCAAGATTTTTTGAGGTTTTATTCAAGTTTTTCTACAGTTTATATTGCAGATTATTGATTTCTATTTATATAACTACCCTAGACGATTTGCAAATTGATTTAGTAATTATCTCCCATGCTGTTTATATGAACTACGGAAGTCTTCTTATAGCTGCTATTGAGAAAAATATTAAGGTTAATATTGTTTCTGGTGGTTTTTCAAATTCTTATTTTATATCTAAGGATTTAGATTCTTATCACATAGCAAGATACTACAAATATTTATATCCAGAATTTGAATCAAATATTAAGGTAGATATAAAAGGGGAGGCTGATAATGCAATTTCAAATGAAAAAGAAATTAAATTTATAAGACCTACCAAAAAATATCCAGCTGATACTTTAATAATATGTTCGCATTGTTTTGCAGATAATAATCATATTGGAGATAGTAGAAAAATGCTATATGAAACTTATTACGAATGGTTAGATTCAACTTTAAAGATATTAGATAACGAATATAACCCAACATTTAAGAATTATATTATTAAAGTTCATCCCTACATTGAAATATATAAAGAAAAATTTTTGTTAAATAGAATTATTAAAAAATTTTCAAATTGGGAAAAAATTAATTTAAAAATATGTAACCAAAATCAAAATATATCGGATTTAATATCTCAGGAAAATATTTTCCCAGTTTTTCTTACCGTTCATGGCCAAATTTGTCATGAATTAGGCACTATAGGATTACCTGTTATTGCATGCGGGACAGCACAAGGACCTCTTTATAATCAATATAATCCAAGTTCTATTGAAGAATATAGAAAAATCCTCAAAAATAATATTTATGCGACGGAATGCTTAGAAAGTCTAAATAATTCTAGCTTTCTTAAAAAAGAAAGTATTTCTTATCAAACATTTCATAAATCTTTGTTGCCTACAGGAGATTTAAGAAAAAAACTATGGAAAATAAGAGAATATTTTAATTTTAATATTGAAACAAAAAAAATAGATAAAGAATTTATCATGATTTTAACAGAACTAAAAAAGAATCCACCACCGCCAACATTAAGTTTAAATAATGGCTTCGGTGTTTTTATTCCGAGGGAAAATTATAAATTTTAAAGTGAAAAATATTAAAAATAAAGCCTTAATCATAGTTGATTTTTGTCAATCGCCCATAATTGAAATTTCCGGAGAAGTTGCATGTAAATTATTAGAGAAAAATTCAAATGTTGAAATTTTAATTGTTGATGATTATTTACCTTCTGATGGATTTTCAAGAAGATTACCTAAATTATTTGATTGGTTTGACATCCCCTTAACATTTAAAAGAATTTTTTTAAAAAAGGCATCTTCAAATATTAAATTTACACATAAGGTTATACAAAAGAATATTCCATATTATGATTGGCCGTTATGCTTAAAGAACAGTTTTGAAAAAATTAATACAAACAGAGAATTATCTATTAAAGAGATTTTAGATAATATAAAACTCAATAATGTTGATATTGGTGCTGGAATTTTGAGTTCAATTATATCTAATTCAAAAGATAATAATCCCAATTACTCTACTTATAAGAAAGTAATAGATAAAGCATTTAATGAATTTGCTAGAAGATATAGTTTTTTTATTAATTACTTTAATAATAATTATAATTATGATGAACTCTTTATTTTTAATGGCAGATTAGCTTCAAATAAATCATTATTGTCTGCGTTATCTTATTTTAAAAAAGATTTAAAAATTTTTTATTATGAAAGGTCTCATATCTTGGATACTTATACTATTAGGGACTTCATGCCTCACGATAGATTTAGGATTTATGAAGAAATTAACAAATATTGGAAAAATGTCTCAAGCTTAAAAGAAGCTAAGTTAATTGCTGAAACATACTTTAGACAGAGAATTAATGGAAACGGCCTGAGCTGGTATGCCTATTCTACGGGAATTAATGATAAAAAAAGTAATCAAATAATAAAATCCTTATTTTGTAACGAGAAAAAAGAACAAAAGAAAATAGTTTTCTTTAGTTCTTCTGAAGATGAATTTGAATCTTTAGGAGAAAAATGGTATCGAGGGAAAGAAAAACTTAGACAGTTTGAGATAATAGAAAATATTTCGCAATTTGTTGATTCAAAAGGTTATAAATTATTTATAAGAATTCATCCAAATTTCAAAATTTCTTCTAATCGAGTTAAGAACAAATGGATTAATTTTTTACAAAAAATTAGATCTGAAAATACTGAAATTATTTCTTATGATTCTAAAATATCTAGCTATGGAATTATTGAAAAAATGGATCTGGTAGTTGTATATGGTTCCACTATTGGTATAGAGGCTGCATATTTAGGTAAGGAAGTTATTGTTACTGGACCATCTTATTATTCCCAAATTAATGCAAAAATTAATGTAATTAATAACATAGAAGGATTAAAAAACATAATGTCTGAAATTCTTAATTCTGAAAAAATTAATTCAGATCAAATATCAGAATCAACTTTACCCTATGGTTATTGGTGTTATAAAAGTGGAATAAAATTTAAAAATTACATACCTGCTTCTGCTCTGAACGGTAAGTATTATGGAAAGAATTTGGATTTTACTTTGAAAATATTAGTCAAAATAAAGCGTATTTTTGGATTCCCTTATGATTTATTCAGGAAAATAAAAAAAATTACTTCATAGGATATTTCTATTGTTTGGGTATAGCATTCTTAGCATTTAAGATAACCCTAATAGTTTCTAATAGAATCTTAAAGTCTAACCAGATAGAATAGTTATATATATAGAAAAGATCATATCCGAGTTTGATTTTTGAATCCTCTATAGATGATCCATAAGGATATTTTACTTGTGCCCAACCACTTAAACCAGGCTTTATTTGGTAGCGTAAAGTATAATTTTTAATTTTTGATAAAAGAAGTTTATCTATTTCTGGTCTTTCAGGACGAGGCCCAATAAGACTCATATTTCCTGATATTACAGAAATTAATTGCGGGAGTTCGTCAATTCTTGTTCTTCTTATGAAATTACCAACTTTCGTTATTCTAGGATCATCTTTTCTAGACCACTGAGGTCCATTATCTTCAGAATCTATTTTCATTGATCTGAGCTTCCAAATTTTAAATTCCTTTTCATCTAATCCGGTTCTTATTTGACTGTAAAAAGGTGTATTAAGATCCTCAAGAAAAATAAGAATTGAAAAAAATATAATCAGAGGAGTTGCTAAAATTAAAATGATAATACTTAATAAAATATCAGATAACCTTTTGATCCTTAATTCGATTGATATTCTATCTGGTAAGTTTAAGTTATAAATAAGACTTTCCTTATTTATAAAGTTTCCAGGAATGCTATAGAAATAAAATTCAATCCATTTCTGATAATTATAAATTATTATTTTCTTAAGATTGATTTTTTGATTATTTAATTCTTTATTAATTAAATCATCATCATCAATTATTATTCCATAATAAACTTTATAATTTATTTCTTTAATATCTTCTAAGTCAGGAAAATAGTCTATATCATAATTATAAAATAATAATCTATTAGTTTTTGAAATATATTTAAAAGTAGATTCTCTACCTACAAAAAGCCACTTACCAGAAATCTTAAAATATTTTTTTATGTAAAAGTAAAATAAGATTTGAGATAAGTAGCTAACGAAACTTAGAACTGACAAAAATCTTATATTAATTAATAAATCATTTAAGTTAATGGAAGAAAAAAGAATAAGGATTATTAGAGAAGAGAAATTTACAGAAATAAAAAGGTTTAAAAGTATTTTTACTAAACGTTTTTTTACAAAGCTATAGTCATTTATTAAATTTTGATTATATATTCCTAGTAAGTAGCTTATGAAGTACCATAAGATTTGATAATAAAAAAAGAGATTTCTAATATTTGAAGCCAAATCTAAAACATTTAAAAAAATAAATAAGAATACATTGTAAGTAAAAATATCAAATAAAAAATATCTATATTGAAAGATTTTTCTCTTAATGTTTTTTATTCCTTTCATTATTTTTTAAAAGATTATTCAGGTTCACCTAAACTCCATATATGGAATCCAGCTTTTTTAATTTTTGTTTTATTGAGTATTCCTCTTGTATCAAATATCCAGGAGGGTTTTCGCATTAATGTAGCTATATTTCCCCAATTAAGATGCTTGTATTCTTCCCATTCAGTTAATATTATAATTGCATCTGCGTCATTAACATTTTCGAGTAAATCATTATTGAAGTTCCAATTATTTGACTGTTTAAATTTAGTATTTTTTTGTAAGTTTTTAAGATCTTTATCAATTTGTTCTTTACTTACTTTGTAGTCATGAATATTTATAATTGCCCCTTCTTCAAGTAAGTCTTTAACAATGTAAATAGAGGGTGATTCTCTTGTATCGTTAGTATTGGCTTTAAATGCGAAACCAAAAATTGCTATCTTTTTATTTGCAATATTACCTAATAATTTTCTCACAATAAGTTTAGATATTCTTTTTTGATGCCAGCTATTAAATAGGATTACTTGTTCCCAGTAATTTGCAGACTGATTGAGATTAAAATATCTACAAAGATATATAAGATTTAGAATATCTTTTTTGAAACAACTTCCTCCAAAACCAGGGCCAGATTTTAGAAACTTAGAACCAATTCTTGTATCTGTACCAATTGCTCTTGAAACTTGACTTATTTCTGCACCAGTAGCTTCACAAATCTCCGAAATTGAATTAATAGATGAAACTCTTTGTGCTAAGAATGCATTGGCGGCAAGCTTTGATAGTTCACTACTCCATATGTTTGTTTTTATAATTTTTTCTTCAGGAACCCAATTTTTATATAACATCGCTAGTGCCTCTATGGCATCTTCATTTTCTCCTCCAATCAATACTCTATCTGGATGTAATAGGTCTTTGATCGCATTACCCTCAGAAAGGAATTCTGGATTTGATAATATTGAGAAATTTGCTTTATTTGATTTTCTATAAACACTTTCATTTAAGATGGTTTTTATTACTTCAGCTGTTCTTACAGGAAGTGTACTTTTTTCTACAACTATAGTATGACCAGTAGCATATTCAGAAACTGTTCTTGCTGAGGCCTCTACAAATCTCATATCGCTAGCTTGACCAGCTCCAAAGCCTTTTTCTTTAGTTGGTGTATTTACTGAGATAAAAATCAGATCAGCCTCTGCAATTTTCGATTTTATATCAGTTGAAAAGAATAGATTTTTACCTCTAGCCTTCTGAACTATTTCATTAAGATTAGGCTCGAATATAGGTAATTCTTTGGATTCTATTTGGTTCCAAGAGTCAATTCTATCTTTATTTATATCAACTACATTAACGCTTATATTAGGACATTCTTTTGCGATAACTGCCATAGTTGGACCCCCTACATACCCAGCACCAATGCAGCATATATTTTTTAATTTAATTCTTTTACTCATAGAATTCCTTGAAAAAATTTATAGTCTTTTCTAGACCTGTATCAAGGTCAACTTTTGGCGACCAGTTTAACTCTTTTCTTGCAAGATCAATATTAGGCTTCCTTTGTAGAGGGTCATCTTGTGGTAAAGGTTTGTAAATAAATTGAAGATTAGGATTAATTTTAGATTTTATGATATTTGCTAAATCAATTATCTTATATTCTTCAGGATTTCCAATGTTAACAGGATTTTTATAGTTCCCATCCATTAATTTGATTAGACCGGAAACTAGATCATCGACATAACAAAAAGATCTAGTTTGAATTCCTTCACCATATATTGTAAGTGTTTCATTTTTTAAAGCTTGGTTTATGAAATTGCTTATAACTCTTCCATCGTTAGGGAGCATATTTGGACCGTAAGTATTGAATATTCGTGCAATTCTTATGTCAACATTATGAATCCTATTATAGTCAAAACAAAGTGTTTCACTAATTCTTTTGCCTTCATCATAACAACTACGAATCCCAACAGTATTTACTGAACCTTTATAGGTTTCTGGTTGAGGATGAATCTCGGGGTCACCATAAATCTCACTTGTACTTGCCATCAAAAACTTTGCATTTACTCTTTTAGCTATTCCGAGCATGTTATATGTGCCAAAAAAACTTGTTTTCGATGTCTTAATTGGATTAAATTGATAATGTATTGGTGATGCAGGACATGCAAGATGCCATATCTTATCAACTTCGAGCTGGATTGGCTCAGTGACATCATGTCTTATGCTTTCGAAAAGCGGATTATTTATATATTTAGAAATATTTTTTTTTCTACCAGTGAAATAATTATCTAAACAAATCACTTCTTCACCCTCACCAAGTAATCTTTTTATAAGATGCGAGCCAATAAATCCAGCCCCTCCTGTGATAAGATTTCTCAATTTTATTCCTTTTCTTAATTTTAAAATATACCATAAAATGATTTAGCAAATGTTAATCAGATCTATTTGAGAATTATATAAACCCTATTTCTGAGTTATTATTATCAATGTTTGCACTCCTTATGAATACGATTCTAGTAACTGGAGGTTGTGGGTTTATTGGAAGTCACACATGCCTAGAACTGCTTAGTAAAGGATATAGAATTTTAATAATTGACTCAAATATAAACAGTAAAGAAAATGTCATAGAAAAAATTAAGAAAATTGCAACCATAAATTCCAAAGATGAAAGGATTGAATTCATAAAAGGAGATATAAGAGAGTATTCACTTTTGCATGAAACTTTTAAAAAGGAAAAAAAGGTGAATAATGGAATTTCTGCCGTAATTCACTTTGCGGCTTTAAAATCTGTAAATGAATCAAATCAGTATCCCTTAGAATACTGGGATATTAATGTTGGAGGGACAATTTCATTACTAAAAGTAATGATGGAACATGGTTGTTATAATTTCATTTTTAGTAGTAGTGCAACTATATATGGCTTATCTGAAAATATAATTTTTGGTGAAGATTCTCCTATCCAACCAATCAATACTTATGGAAGAACTAAATCAGCAATTGAAAAATTGCTTGATGATATACAAAAAAGTCAACCAAATTTATGGAGGATTGCAAACTTAAGATATTTTAATCCAATAGGTGCTCATCCATCTGGTGAATTAGGTGAAGATCCTTTTGGCATGCCAAATAATATCTTTCCAATAATTAATAAAGTCGCATCCAAAGAATTAAAGCAATTAAAAATTTTTGGTAATGATTATAAAACAATTGATGGGACAGGAGTGAGGGACTATATTCATGTAATGGATGTTTCTGAGGGCCATATAGTTGTATTAGAGTATTTGTTAAAAAATAAGCCTAAAATTATTAATCTGAATCTTGGGACAGGAAAAGGTACCAGTGTACTAGAAATTATTTCGATATTTGAGAAAGTAAATAATATAAAATTGCCTTATATTTTTACAGAGAGAAGAGAGGGTGATATTGCAGTATGTGTAGCAGATAATCAATTGGCTAAATCATTATTGAATTGGGAACCTAAAAAATCTTTAGAAGAAATGTGTAAAGATGGGTGGAGATGGAAACAAAAAACTATAAAAAAGGAAAATTAAAAGATCATTTTATTTTTTAAATTTATTAATGTCTTTTCTAATCCTTTGTCTAAGTCATATTTAGGTTTCCATCCCAATTCTGAAATTTTTTTTATATTCAGTAACTTTCTTGGTGTGCCATCAGGTTTTGAAATATCCCACAAGACTTCTCCTTTAAAACCTATTTTTTTTGAGATTTTATGAGCTAAATCTTTAATAGAAATTTCTAAACCAGTACCAACATTAAGAAAATTAAGAGCATTACCTTTATTGTCTTTTGGAGCTTTTGATGAAGAGGGATCCCAATTTCTAAGACAAAATATTACTGCTTCAGCAAGATCGTCAACATATAAAAACTCTCTTAATGCATTACCTGTTCCCCAACAAGTTACAGCATTTAAGTTTGATTCTTTTGCATTTTTAAATCTATTTATTAATGCAGGTAAAACATGACTATTTTGGGGATGATAATTATCATTTGGACCATATAAATTAGTTGGCATTAATGAAATCGCATCAAA